>DHCMC07803__coassemble_629_pt1 | contig 44313 bp, 39 predicted proteins | sample DHCMC07803__metabat2_low_PE_003 | metagenome-assembled genome bin DHCMC07803
AGCCGCCGCGCCCACCGCGGTCGCCGCCGAAGCCGCCGCGTCCGCCGCGGTCGCCGCCACGGCCGCCGAAGCCGCCGCGGTCGCCGCCGAAGCCGCCGCGCCCGCCGCGGTCGCCGCCGCGGCCGCCGAAGCCGCCGCGGTCGTCACGGCCGCCGCGCGGACCGCGGTCGCGGTCGTTGTCGAGGCCCATGGCGACGAGCGGCTCGACGATCTGGTCGAGCATCTCGATGATCTGCTGGGCGGAATCGGAGGAGAGGGTCGGGATGAGCTTCTTGCGCTTGTTGCCCATGGCCTCGGCGAGCTGCTCGGCATCCTCGCTCGCGAAGATGACGACCTTGCGCATGTCCTCCTCCTCGGGCTCGATGCGCGCGACGATGTCGTGCTTCTCGGCCTCGATCATGAGGGCGTTGAGCTCGCGCAGGCGCATGCCCATGAGCTCGGCCATCTCCTTCTGCTCCATCTTGGGCTTGAGCTCGAGCAGCTTGAGGGCGCGCATGAGGTCGCGCAGGCGCGCGGCGTCCTCGTCGGCCTCGTCACGCAGCATGTCGCGGCGGGCGCGCAGCAGGCGGGCGGCGCGGTTCACCTTGTCGAACAGCTCGTTGTCCAGGTTCTCCGGGGCGATGGCGGCAGCCTCGTCGGCGGGTTCGGCATCGTCCGCGGCCTCGACGGCCTCATCGGTCTCGGTCTCCTCGACCTCGGCGGCCTCGTCGGCGGCCTCGGTCTCCACGTTCTCGGTCTCCACGGCGGCCTCGACGGCCTCCGCCTGGTCAGCCGCCTCGATGGCGGTCTCGTCGATCTCGGTCATCTTCTCGTTCAGCTCGCTGTTCTCAGACATGCGTTCCTCCTGCGCCCTCGGCGCTCATCCGGCGGCTCTCCCAATCGGCCGCGATTCACGAAACAGGGCCTTCCGGCCTCGTGAAAGTGTAGAGGTAGCGGCACGTGCGCACCGCGAAAAACCGCGTCACCACAAAAGCACCTCCTCGAGGGCGCCGAACCCCCGTATTTCACCGGCAGATGAAGACGGGCGGCCGCCCGCGCAGCCGCCCGTCCCGGTAGAGACCCTGTTCCCGATACCCCGCTACCGCTGGCGGTAGTGCGCCAGGAAGTCCGCGAGGTCCTCCATCGCCTCGTGCAGAACCCCCATGCGCGGCAGGTAGACGATGCGGAAGTGATCCGGCTTCTCCCAGTTGAAGCCGCCGCCGCGCGTGATCAGGATGTGCTTCTCGTGCAGGAGGTCGAGGGCGAACTGCTCGTCGTCGGTGATGTTGAACTTCTTGACGTCGAGCTTGGGGAAGATGTAGAACGCGGCGCGCGGTTTGACCGCGCTCACGCCGTCGATGGCGTTCAGCGCCTCGTAGACGTAGTTGCGCTGCTCGTACACGCGACCGCCGGGCACCACGTAGCTCGTGACGCTCTGGTGCCCGCCGAGCGCCGTCTGCACGATCGACTGCGCCGGGACGTTCGAGCACAGGCGCATGTTCGAGAGCATGTTGATGCCGTAGATGAAATCGCGCATGCAGCGCTTGTCGCCCGAGAGCACCATCCAGCCGATGCGGAAGCCCGCGATCATATGGGATTTGGAGAGGCCCGAGAAGGTCACGCACGGGAGGTCGGGCGCGAGCGCGGCGATCGAGATGTGCTCGACGCCGTCCATGCACAGGCGGTCGTAGATCTCGTCGGAGAAGATCATGAGCTGATGCCGGCGGGCGATCTCCACGATGTCGGCGAGGACCTCGCGCGGGTAGACGGCGCCCGTGGGGTTGTTGGGGTTGATGATGACGAGGGCCTTCGTGCGCTCGGTGATCTTGGACTCCATGTCCGCGAGGTCCGGGTACCAGTCGGCCTCCTCGTCGCACAGGTAGTGCACGGGCGTGCCGCCCGCGAGCGTGGCGCACGCGGTCCACAGCGGGTAGTCGGGGCTCGGGATGAGGATCTCATCCCCGTTGTCGAGCAGCGCCTGCATGCACAGCTGGATGAGCTCGGAGACGCCGTTGCCCGTGTAGATGGACTCGATGTCGACGTTGGGCAGACCCTTGAGCTGGGCGTACTGCATGATCGCCTTGCGCGCGGCGAACAGGCCGCGCGAGTTGGAGTAGCCCTCGCAGTCCGTGAGCTGCTGGCGCATGTCGAAGATGACCTCGTCGGGGGTGCGGAACCCGAACGGGGCGGGGTTGCCGATGTTCAGCTTCAAGATGTGCTCGCCGCGGGCCTCCATCGCGCTCGCCTCGTCGACGACGGGGCCGCGGACATCGTAGAGAACGTTCTCGAGCTTGGAAGACTTCTTGAATTCGCGCATGTGGATGCTCCTTTGACGGTCGGCGCCGGAACCTCGGCGCGACGCGGGCGAGACGGGGGTTGGGAGGGCGGCCTCATGCCGCTCGGTAGCTCGTGCGGGCACGGGATCCGGTGCGGAGGGGACCGCGGGCCCGGCGGCGGGGCTGTGCGCCCCCGTCGCGCCCTCTTCCCCCGCGCCGATGAGCCAGGCGGCATCGACCTCGAGGATCTGGGCGAGCAGGCGCACCATATCGCGCCGCGGCACGGTCTTGCCCGACACGTACTGGCTCACCTGGCTCTTCCCCAGCCTTCCCCCGAGCTCCGCGGCCGCGCGGATCATATCGGTCTGCTTGAGCCCTCGGCGCGCCATCGACGCCCTCAGACGCTCGGAGAACACCGCGCGTTCGGAATCCCGCTCCATGCCACCTCCCCGTTTCCCGCATCCCGGAGACTCATCCCGGAAAAGTTCAATTTAGATGTGAAATTGAACTCGTAAGAAGTTCAAAGTTCAATTATCGGGAGTGTAACACAGGTCATAATTGAACTTCCGAGGTTTTTCACCGCGCGGTATCATGCGACCTATCGTCATCATCCGCACACGCGCTGCCGCGCCCCACCGCGAGAGGATCCCCCATGGCCAAGAACTACCTGATCGTCATCGACATGCAGAACGACTTCGTCACCGGGGCGCTGGGAACGCCCGAGGCGCAGGCGATCGTCCCCGACGTCGCCCGTCGCGCCCGCGAGTTCGACGGCACCGTCCTGTTCACAAAGGACACGCACGCCGAGAACTACCTCGAGACGCAGGAGGGACGCAACCTTCCCGTCGCCCACTGCATCCGCGGGACCGAGGGCTGGCAGCTCGTCCCCGAGCTCGACGAGGTCCGCGCCGCCCGTGACGCCGCCGTCTTCGAGAAACCGACCTTCGGGTCCGTCGAGCTCGCGTGGTGGCTCGCCCAGGAGAACGATGCCGAACCCATCGGGTCCATCGAGCTCGCCGGCGTCTGCACCGACATCTGCGTGATCAGCAACGCGCTGCTCATCAAGGCCCATTTCCCGGAGGTCCCCGTCCGGGTGAACCCCGCCCTGTGCGCCGGCGTCACCCCTCAGGCCCACGAGGCCGCGCTCGCGACCATGCGCAGCTGCCAGGTCGAGCTCATCGAGGGCTGAGCTCGGCCCGCGCCCACCGCGGGTAATTTGGGGACGGGGTCATTTCAACCCATGACGCGGTGCGTCATGGGTTGAAATGACCCCGTCCCCAAATTACCCATCCACGGGCGGTCGGCGGCCGCGGGCGAAATGACCCGAAACGACCCCGTCCCCAAATTAGTCCCCAAATTACCCGCTATCCCAATCCGGCGGCCATCCCGATCAGCCGCACGGCGAACGCCGCGATCCAGGCGACCCCGCACTGAAGGGCGACGACCGCCCACATCATCCTGGTCCCCAGCTCGCTGCGCACGGTGGACACCGCCGCCACGCAGGGCGTGTACAGGAGCGTGAACGTCAGGAAGCAGAAGGCGGTCAGCGGCGTGAACAGCGTCGACAGCGCCGAGACGTCGCCGCCGATCAGCACGGTGAGCGTCGAGACCACGCTCTCCTTGGCGGCGAAGCCCGCGGCCAGGGCCGTGGACGCGCGCCAATCGCCGAATCCCAAAGGGGCGAACACCGGCGCGAGGACCAGCCCCACGCCCGCCAGGAGGCTCTGGGATTGGTCGGTCACCACGTTGAAGCGGATATCGAAGGTCTGGAGGAACCAGATGATGACCGTCGCTGCGAACACGATGGTGAATGCCTTGCGCACGAACCCCTTGCCCTTGTCCCACGCGAGCCTGAGCACGGTGCCGGCGCTCGGCAGGCGGTAGTTGGGGAGCTCCATCACGAAGGGCACCGGGTCGCCTCGGAAGGCGGTCCGCTTGAGCACGAGGGCGACGACGATGCCCACGGCGATGCCCATGAGGTACATCGCCAGCATCACCAGGCCGCCGTACCGCGGGAAGAACGCCGCCGTGATCAGGCCGTAGACCGGCAGCTTCGCCGAACAGCTCATGAACGGGGTGAGCATCACGGTCATCTTGCGGTCATGCTCCGAGGGCAGGGTCCGGGTCGCCATGATGGCAGGAACGCTGCACCCGAACCCGATGAGCATGGGGACGATGCTGCGCCCCGACAGGCCGATGCGGCGCAGCAGCTTGTCCATCACGAAGGCGACGCGCGCCATGTACCCGGAGTCCTCGAGGATCGACAGCAGCAGGAAGAGCACGACGATGATGGGGAGGAACGACAGCACGCTTCCGACGCCGGCGAAGATGCCGTCGATGACGAGGGCGTGCACCACCGGGTTCACGCCGAAGTCGGCGAGCCCCGCGTCGACCGCGGCGGTGAAGGCCTCGATCCCCAGCTCGAGCAGGTCCGACAGGCGCTGACCGATCACATCGAAGGTGAGCCAGAACACGAGCGCCATGATGAGGATGAACACCGGGATGGCGGTGTAGCGGCCGGTGAGGATGCGGTCGGCGGCGACCGAGCGCAGGTGCTCGCGGCTCTCGTGCGGCTTGACCACGCAGGCGCCGCAGACCTCCTCGATGAACGAGAAGCGCATGTCCGCGAGGGCGGAGAGACGGTCCGAGCCGGACTCCCCCTCCATCTGGACGATGATGTGCTCGACCGCCTCGAGCTCGTTGCGGTCGAGCGCCAGCGCCGCGATGACCCGCGTGTCGCCCTCGATGAGCTTGGTCGCCGCGAAGCGCACGGGCAGGCCCGCCGCCCGGGCGTGGTCCTCGATGAGCTGGCAGATACCGTGGATGCAGCGGTGCAGGGCGCCGCCGTCGGCGCCGTCGGGCGCGCAGAAGTCGAGGCGGCCGGGATGCTCCCGGAAGCGCGCGACGTGCATGGCGTGCTCCACGAGCTCGCCGATGCCCTCGCCCTTGGCGGCCGAGATCGGGACCACCGGGATGCCGAGGAGCTCCTCGAGCTTGTTGACGTCGACCGTGCCGCCGTTCGCCGCGACCTCGTCCATCATGTTGAGCGCGAGCACCATGGGCCGGTCGAGCTCCATGAGCTGCAGCGTGAGGTAGAGGTTCCGCTCGATGTTGGTGGCGTCCACGATGTCGATGATGCCGTCGGGGCGCTCGTTCAGGATGAACTCGCGCGAGACGATCTCCTCGCTCGTGTAGGGCGACAGCGAGTAGATGCCCGGCAGGTCGGTCACCGTCGCCTCCGGATGGCCCTTGATCTGGCCGTCCTTGCGGTCGACCGTGACCCCCGGGAAGTTCCCGACGTGCTGGTTCGACCCCGTGAGCTGGTTGAACAGGGTCGTCTTGCCGCAGTTCTGGTTGCCGGCGAGCGCGAAGCTGACCGGCTTGCCCTCCGGGATGGGCCTGCCGCCGGCGCGCGGATGCGCCGGCTCCTCGCCGAGCGCCGGGTGCGCGGTCCTCCCGGTCGCGGCGTTCTTGCGCGGGCAGTTGTGCGCGTCGTGGATGTCGCGCACCTCGATGCGGGCGGCGTCGTCACGGCGCAGGGTGAGCTCGTATCCGCGCAGGCGGATCTCCATCGGGTCGCCCATGGGGGCGTACTTCATCATGGTGACCTCGATACCCGGGGTGAGGCCCATGTCGAGGATGTGCTGACGCAGCGCGGTGTCGTCCGCGTCGACCGACGCGATGATCGCGTCCTTGCCGATCTCCAGCGAGTCAAGTCTCATGCGTACCGTGCTTCCCCTCCGAATCGCCGTACATGCATGACATTCCAAGACATGATAGCGTTGCGCAGGGTGCTCGGGGGCGGTTTCTCGCGCATCGTGACATCTGCAATGGGTCATTTGGGGACGGGGTCGTTTCAACCCATCGGTCATTCGGGGACGGGGTCGTTTCAATCCATCGTGACGCGGCGCGCCGTCATGGGCTGAAACGACCCCGTCCCCAAATGACCCAAAACGACCCCGTCCCCAAATGACCCAGAGCGGGCCGGGCGGGGCGATCCCCGCCCGGCCCGTCCCCGGAGGCGTCGTGGCAGCGAAGCCTGTCTTGCCTATCGCAATTCGATGCCCAGAAGCGACACGTAGGCCTGGCCGCCGTGCATATCGCGCTCGTCGGGGGAACCCTCGACCGGCACGCGCGGGAGGCTCACCTTGGCGACCATGATGTCCTCCAGACAGTAGATGAGCACGTCGGCCGGGTCGACCGAGAACATGAGGGCGATCCGGTCGCGCTCGCGCTCGAAGGCGGCGGCGATCGCGCGGGTGTCCTCGACGCTCAGGCAGAACGCGTCGATGGTGATCCAGAAGGGGCCGGCGTTCTTGCTGCGCAGGTAGCGGGCGGTCGACCCGACCGTAGGCGTCGCGGCGACGGTGGCGGAAATATCCATGCAAGCCTCCTAGCAGGTCTCGAACTCGAGGCGGACGAGCTCCATGGGATCGTCGACCGCGACGGTGTGATACAGCTTGAACTCGTAGGTCGCGCCGCGCTCCATCTCGGCGGGCGAGAACAGGAAGGCGTAGCTCGGCATCTGCGTCCCCTCGAAGATGTTGTGATGCAGCATGAGCGGGTTGAACGCCTTGGTGATCTGCGTGGCGCGCGCCTGGTCGTCGGCGGTGACGCACAGCATCATGAGCACCTCGTTGGGCACGTAGCCCGCGGGGACCGGGGCGCCGGAGACGCCGTTGTAGCCGTAGGGGCGCAGCCAGAAACGGTAGCTGTCCCGCGGGATGCCCATGCGCTCGAGCTTCTCGACGCCGGCGGCGCTCACCGCGTCCACCCAACGCTGCGGGTCGGCCATGATCTTGGGGTCACGGATGCCCGCCATGCTCACGGTCTGGTAGCCGGCGACGCCCGCCCCCTCGAGCTTCATGGTGTAGGGCAGATGCTCGATCGCGGCCCCCTCGACGCGGACCGCCGTATCGGAGACCTCGGTGTAGGTCGACCCGGTCGTATCGATGCGGATGCCCGGCTCGGTGAGCTGGATGGGGTTCGCGTTCTCGTAGATGAGATGCGAGGAGACCGAGTACGCCGACGCGGTGGCGCCGGGGGCGACCGCGCGGATGGTGAAGCCGCCCTCGTCCACCTCGGCGAACACGCCCCCGGTGAGGCCCGCGCTCGTGCACACGCCGCCGCACTCCACGGTCTTAGCCATGTGCCAGCAGCTCGCCTCGTCGCCGCCGCGCATGAGCGGGTAGGCGGCTATGACGGCCGTGTCGGTCGAGCGGCCGCCGATGACGATGTCGGCGCCCTCGGCGAGGGCCTTCTGATAGGGCTCGGCGCCGAGCAGCGCGACGATGGTCGAGCACTCGTCGAAGGTCGTCTCGGAGATCTCGGGCGCGCCGGCGAGCGGCGACACCCTGCCCTCGCGGTACTTCGCCTTGATGACCTCGCGGTCCTGCTGCGAGTAGATCTTGGCGACGGTCTTCCGGATACCCGCCTCCGCGCAGATCTCGCGCACGATCCGCGCCGCCTCGTCGACGCCGAAATCGGAGCCGCAGGTGCCGGCGGAGCCGATGGTCACCGGGATGCCGAGCTCGTGCGCGCCGAGCACCATGCGCCTGAGGTCGCGGCGAACATCCGCCTCGGCGTACTTCCCGCGGCCCGAGCCCAGGTAGTAGGGGCCGGAGTCCGTGGAGCCGGCATCGCTGGAGATGATGTCGGCCCCATGGCGAGACCCGCCTCGAAGGCGTCCTCGCGGCAGTTGAGGCCGACCGCCCCGTAGGGGATGAAGATCTTGGTCGTCGCCATAGGCAGTCCCTTCTCTCGATGCCGGCGGCGTCGCGCACCGCACCCGGCCCGTCTTCCGGACCTGGGCCGCAGGGCCGCGCAGCGCCCGCGCCGCCGCACGTGGGCCGCGGCGGCGCGTCGACGAATCCACGGCTCCACCCTACCATCCAGCGAATATAATCTCTAATTCCATTATTGGTATATAAGGATAACGATACCGTTATAGAGAGGGCCGCGAGGAACGAAGGGGAAACCGATGATAGACGAGCGCCGGATCCGCTATCTGCTGACGATCGCCGACGCGGGCAGCATCACCGCCGCCGCGGAGAGGCTCTACGTCACGCAGCCCGCGCTCAGCCGCATGCTCATCAACCTCGAGCGCGAGCTGGGATGCGAGCTGTTCCACCGCGGCCGCCGGCGCCTGCGCCCCACCCCTGCAGGGGAGATCTACCTGCGCGGATGCCGCGAGGTCCTCGCCGTGGCCTCATCCGTCCGCGACGAAATCGCCGACCTGCGCGACGAGAGCCGCGGGCGCATCGTGTTCGGCATGACGTCGTTCACCGCCGAGTTCCTCCTCCCCCGCATCTGGGCGGATTTCCATGAGCGCTTCCCGGGGGTGGAGCTCGCGCTGGCCGAGGAGCGGATGAGCGACCTCGCCGGACTCGTCCGCCAAAGCGAGGTCGACCTGGCGCTCGCCTACCGCGTCGACGGGGATGAGCTCGAGGGCGAACCGGTGCTCTCGGATACCGTGTACCTGCAGGTTCCGAGCTCCAGGGCGGCGGAGCTCGGCATGTCGCCGGGGCGCGGCAACGCGCCGGTCGACGCCCGCATCCTGGAGGGCGCGCCCCTCGTCCTGCTCAAGCCCGGCCGCAACATGCGCGCGCTCGCCGACGACGCCCTGCATGCGCTCGGCATCGCGCCGGGCCCCGTCACCGAGACGGCGAACATGCACATCGCCTGCAAGCTCGCCGAGCTGGCCGGCGCGTTCACCTTCGTCCCCGGCATGGCGGCGCAGCAGCCGCAGCGGGGGCGCGGGCCGGCGCTGTGCGAGATCGAGGGCTACCCCATGCGCCGGGAGCTGCTGTGCCTCCACCGGCGCGGCCGCTACCTCACGCGCGCCGAGCGCCATCTGATCGAGCTGGTCAAGGGGCTGCGCCCGTAAGCGCGCCGGCATCTTCCTCTACGCCGACGCCCTCTCGGCGTCGTCCGATTTCACTGGATACCGCACAGGCGCGGCGCGGACGGACCCGGCTACCGAAGCCCTACTCCTCCGCGCGCCAGCCGCGGCAGACGTCGACCCAGCCGGAGGCGTTCGTGGCGCGCTCGAGCTCGGGGATGGTCAGGCGCACGCCGCTGTGGTCGTCGCCGCATGCGGGGTAGACGACGTCGAACCGACGCAGGGACTCATCCAGATACACCCGTGCCGCGGGCTTCGCGCCGAAGGGGCACACGCCGCCCGGGGCGTGCCCGACGAGCTCCTCGACCGCGTCGCCGGGCACCATCTTCGCCTTGGTGTGGAAGAACGCCTTGAACATGCTGTTGTTCACCCGGGCGTCGCCCGCGCACAGCACGAGGACCGGCGCATCGTCCACCAGGAACGCCATCGTCTTGGCGATGTGCTCGGGCGCGCAGCCCAGCGCCTCCGCCGCCTCCTCGACCGTCGAGCTCGGGGCCTCGGTCGCGATCACCCGATCGCCCAGCCCGATGCTATCCAGATACCTCTTGGCAACCTCGAACGACATGTTCCCCTCCTGTTCCGGCCGCCGCGGCGGACGCCGCGGGCGGCACCGGGCCCTGGCGCCCATGGCCCGCCATCCGTTATCTCGATCCCGTCGATGCGTCGCGCCCGGCCTCATCCGAGACGCCGCGCACGGCGCGGCCCCATCCGAATGCGCCCGGGGGTCACGGCAGCAGCAACCCCAGCGCCCACAGGGCCGCGACGGCCCCGTAGGTCCACAGATGCCGCGCCGTCACCGCGCCGAACTCGCGCCCGATCGAGCGCAGCCACGAGTCGCCCTTGCTGGGCGCCCCCACGCCGTCGGCGTCCATGCCCAGGCGCACCGCCTCGCAGACGCAACGGTACGCATGGAACTCGCTCGTCACCAGCGCGACGCGGTACGGCGCCCCCTCCGATGCGCGGTCCATGAGCTCGCGCGAGCAGGCGAGGTTCTCGCGCGTGGTGGTCGAGCGGTCCTCCTCGATGATGCGGTCGGCGGGGACGCCCCGGTCGCGCAGATACGACCCCATCGCCGACGCCTCGGAGAGCTCCTCATCGGGGCCCCGGCCGCCGGACACGACGAGGCTCCCGCGCCCGCCCTGGCGCTGCCACAGGTTGAAGGCGCAGTCCAGACGGCTCATGAGCACGGGCGACGGGCGCGTGCCGTACAGCGCGCACCCGTGCACCAGGATGAAGTCGTAGGCGCGATCGGCGCCCGGGTCGATCTTCTGCCCGATCAGACGGTACACGGCGGAACTCGCGGCGAGGGCGACCAGCGAGAACGAGCCCCACAGCCCCAGCAGCGCGAGCAGGTCGACCGCCTTGCCGACCGCAGGTGCGCCCGCGCCCTCCGCGAACCCGGGCGCGACCGTGTAGACGACGGCGAGCGCGAGCGCCACGCCCAGCGGGACGAGCGTCGCGTTCGTCGTCGTGCCGCGGGCGATGAGCACCATCACGCCGTTCAGCGCCAGCAGCTCGACCGCCAGCAGCGGGAACAGGAGCACGGGCGAAGCCGCCGGGACCGCGAAGCCGCCCGGCTCCGCGCAGGAGACCAGGACCAGCCCGGTGAACAGGGAGAACGCGATGGCGGTCGAAGCCCTGCCCACCGCCCGGGCGCCGCGCGCGAACACGGCGACCAGCGCCACCGCGCTCACCGCGGCCAGGATCGCGCCGCATGTCCACACCAACTCGATCGTCTCCATGGTCGCCTCCCGCCGTCGCCCCGCCTACAGGATCCCGCAGCGCTCCAGGAACGCGGCGGCGAGCCCGACCCACGGGCGGACGGCAGCCTGCGCCTCCTCGTTGTCCGCGCAGGTGTTGACATCGGCCACCGACAGGCCGTGCCCGCCGCGGTCGAACACGTGGACCTCGTGGGCCACCCCTGCCGCGGCGCACGCCGACGCCAGGTCGTAGACCTGGGAGATCGGGCACGTGCGGTCATCCGCGGTACCCCAGACGAAGGTGGGCGGCATGTCGCGCGTCACGTGCGTCGTGGGGCAGACCTCGGCCATCCGCTCGTCGGTCGCCTCGCCGCCCACGACCATGGCGAGGTAGTCGTTCAGCAGGTCGCGCCCGGTCTTGCCGCCCGTCTTGGGCACGCGGAGGTCGATCCGCGGGTCGCGGGTGCGCTCCTCGCGCACGATCCGCAGGTCGAGCAGCGGATAGCCCAGGATGACCGCGTCGGGCCTGATGTGCTCGGGCCGGTCGCCCACGCGCCCCGCCAGGTCGCCGCTACGCCACTCGGCGGCGAGCGACGCGCAGACGAAGCCCCCCGCGGAGAAGCCGACGGCGACCACGCGATCGGGATCGACATGCAGGCCCTTCGCCTCCGCGCGCACGCGCGAGATCATCTTGGCGAGGTCGGCCTCGGGATTCGGGAACGAGACGTCGCCCGTCGAGCTCGTCACGTAATCGAGCGTGAACGCCTGGAACCCGAGCCTCAGGAACGCGAGCGCCACCGGCTCCTGCTCGTGCGCGGCGATACCCGTGAAGCTCCCTCCCCCGCAGATGATGACGGCGGGACGGGGCGCATCGGCCCGCGCGGGGACGGGCTCGGAGAGATAGGCGGTAAAAGTCGCCGGGCGCTCGGCGCTCGGCCCATCGCCCCAGAGGGCATGCTGCTCGACGATCATGGCGGTCGCTCGCCTTTCGTGACTCGGAAACGGACCGTGCGGCGTCGCCGCACCGTTCACAAAAGGGTATACCAGCGTGCCGCGGCGGCCGGCAACTCCAGACTCTTCACACGGCGGATGCGTTCTGCATCCGCCGCCGACGAACGGGCAGGTATCCCGGCGGCGCGTGCATATAGCCGTCCGCTCGGAGACGGGGATGCGCAAGGGGGTGGTCAATAATGCTGCGAATTGCGAATCCCTTGCCAGCCGGTCGCATTTTCCTAGTAGTACGGCACCCCGTTACCCACAACATGTTGTGCCGGTCGCTCGCTTCGGCAGCGATCCGGGGCGGCAGGGGCTCGGCTGGCCGTATTCAGGTTCGCAATTCGTCGCTATTTTGACCACCCCCCTTCTGCCGCGGGCCGTCGGGCGCCCAGCCGGCGCCCGCCGTCCGGCTCAGCGCCGGGAGACCCCGACGAGCACGCGCGAGCAGGCCGAGGCGGTCACCGCCCCGTACGCGACGAGCACGCCGAGGGTCAGCGCGAGCGTGCCCGCGGCGAACATGCCGAACCCCTCGGAGGCGAACACGACCGACAGGATGTAGATGAGGGCGAAGCCGAACACGCAGTGCGCGCACGCCATGGCAGCGGGGACCGCGAAGCTCACCCCCACCTGCGCGCGCACGGACGCGCGCAGAAGCGCCCGGTCTGCCCCGAGACGCGAGAGCGCCCTGAAGGACGCCTCCCCTCCCGCCGCCTGCGAGAGCTGCTGCAGCGCGAGGACCGCGGCCGCGGACACGAGGAACGCCGCCCCGTAGAACACGCAGGCGTACGCGATGGGGGCCAGCGCCCAGGCGTTGCCAGCGAGGTCGCCGGCATGCAGGCCGACGCTGAAGACGAGCCCCGCCACGACCATGCACATCCCGGCGGCGAGCAGCACGCATACGGCCGCCAGGGCGGCGCACCCGCTCTCCGCATACGCCTCGACCTGGCGCACGGTGAAGGGGGCAAGCCCCCTCCAGTAGCGCTCCGGGCGCGCGCGGAGCCGCACCGGGACGCGGGCGGAGAGCACGCGGAACGCGAAGTACGTGCCTCCCAGCGCGATGAAACCCATGGGGACGATGAACACCATGAAGTACCCGGGGGCGAGCACGCAGGTGCCCCAGACCGCGGCGAGCAGGACGACGGCAAGCGCGAGCTGCCCGGCGAGCGCGATGCGGCCCGTGACGGGGCGCGGCTCGGGCTTCCTCGCGGCGCGCATGAGCTCGACGAGGGGCCGCCTCCCCACGCTGCGCACCGCGCGCAGGGCCGCCAGCGCGGCGATCGCGGCGAACGCCCCCGCCGTCTGGACGCACGCCCCGGGCGAGAAGACGATGCGCGGCGTCCACGGCACCCCGAACACGAAGGCGGCGACCAGCCCGAACAACGGGGACAGGACGACTCCCAGCGCGACGCCCGCCGCGAGCGACCCCGCCCCCACAAGGCCGCTCTCCGCCGCGAGCACCGCGCTCACGCGGCCCCGGCCCATCCCGAGCAGCGCGTACAGCCCGAATTCGCGGGCGCGGCGCCGCACGAGGAACACGTTCGCATAGCCGATGAGGAACGCGAAGACGACCGCCACGAAGACCGAGAACGCGACGAGCACCTGCCCGGCTTGGGCGAAGTAGGAGCGCTGCTCGGCGGTGAGGTCGAGCGCGAGCAGGTAGTCGGTGGATGCGAGGAACGAGTAGAGCAGGCACGCCGCGAACGCGAGCGTCATGAAGTAGACCGAGAAGTCGCGCGCGCTGCGCCGGACGTTCCCCAAGGCGAGTTTGACCAGCATGGATCCTCCTGGTTTCGAAACGGATGGAAAGCCGTGCGCGGCGGCAGGCGACCCCTCAGATCAAGTCGTACGGCATGCGGCGGACCGCAAGGTAGAACAGGGCGAGCAGGGGGCCGGCGAGCGGGAGGTCGGCGAACGCCACGGCCAGCACGACGAGGCGCACGAGAAGGAACGCGGCCCGGTGCAGCCCCTTCCTCGGACGCGTCTCGCAGCTCATGCGCACGAAGCCGCCGCCCGGCGTCGAGCCTCCGCGCGCCCAGGGGACCGCGAGCTCGACCGCGACGAACGCGACCGCGGCGGCAGCCGGTATCCAGGGGACATCGGAGAGGGGCTCCAACGCGGGGATGTTCCAGCACAGCAGGCTGGCGACCCCTCCGGCCGTCCCCGCGACGAGCTGCACGAGCAGCATGTCGAGCCAGAACGCCACGCAGCGGCGCACGAACCCGGGCTCATGCGTCACCTCGCCGTCCTCGGCCAGCGCCCCGGGCGGCAGGACGCGCCCGAGCGCCGCCGCGCACCACCAGCCGATCGCCGCACCCGAGGTGTTGTAGATGAGGTCGTCCACATCGGCGGTGCGGTACGCATACGGGTAGATGCCGAACAGGCCGGTCCCCTGAGCCGCCTCGATCGCGAACGACACCGCGAGCCCCAGGACCACCGACCGCACGGCCCCCCAGCGCAGCAGGCGCCCCGCGATGAATCCGAGCGGGACGAAGAAGACGACGTTGAAGGCGATCTGCGGGACGGCGGAGAGCCCCTCGCGGGCGATGTCGCCAATCGGCGCGAGCGGGTTCAGCTGCCACGGCACCCCGTACGAGATGCCCGGTCCCGAGGTGCCGTCGGGCAGCGGGTAGAGCGTGAAGCAGCCGAGGCCCAGGAAGTAGAGTACGGCCAGGTAGGTCGACACGACGGAGGCGAACTTGAGCCGCCCGTCGCGATAGTACAGGTACGCGAGTATCGGCAGGGTGAGGACGGCGGACGCGATCGGCCACAGGGCGACCGCCGCGATGAAGTTCTCGCTGTAACCGGCGAGGAACCGTTTGATGAGACCCATGGGCCACCTTTCTCCGGGCACGCCGATCAGCGTCCCGACACCTTCCAGAGCAGCGCCACCATCCCCGCCGCGAGCGCGGAGACGGCGAGCAGGTATCCGAGCATCCCGAGCACGCGGCGCGCGGCGCGGCGCACGGCGGCCAGGACGCGGCGCGCGGGGCGGGGCCTGCCGGGCGCCCCCTTCGAGTCGCCGTAGGGATACGCCATGTCCCGCTCGCCCATCGCCGCACCGCCTCCCGCCGCAACCGTCGCACCCGTGCAGGGCGACCCCCATTGTGCGTCCCGGCACCGCGCGGTGCCATCGATTTGCCTTACAGCAGGATTACATTCATGTAACGGTTGCAGCGGGGGCGCGGACGGGGCCGGTCGCCCTCCCGCCCGGGCGCCGTCCGGGCCGCGTGCTACACTTGCCGCGATCGAAGGGGGATTCACTATGAACGGGACCCAGGGGCGCATCGGGGCCATCGACGGCCTGCGCGCCGTCGCCATCGCGGGCGTGGTGCTCTACCACCTGCGCCCCTCGCCGCTGCCCGGGGGCTTCTTGGGCGTCACGGTCTTCCTCGTCATCACGGGCTACCTCGCGACCCGCTCCGTCGAGCGGCGCATCGCGCGGGGAGGCGCGTTCTCCTACGGGCGCTACCTCGCCGGGCGGCTCGCGCGCCTGCTCCCCCCGGTGCTCGCGACGATCGCGCTCACCGCGCTGGGGACCTATCTTTCGAGCCCCGGCCTGCTGCCCAAGGTGCAGGCGGACGCGCTCCCGAGCGCCCTGTTCCTCGTCAACTGGTCCTACATCTTCCGCCAGGTCTCCTACTTCGCCGCGGCGGGCCTCCCCTCCCCGCTCACCCACCTGTGGTACCTCGCCGTGGCGATGCAGTTCTACCTCGTGTGGCCCGCCGTCGTCATGGCCGCGCACCGGGTGCTGCGCACCCGCGGGGCGGCCATCGCCGCATGCGCCGTCCTGGCCGCCCTCTCCACCGCGCTCATGGCCCTGCTGCTCGACCCGGCGGGCGACACGGCGCGCGTCTACTACGGGACGGACACGCGCCTGGCCGAGCTCTCGGTCGGCGCGCTCACCGCGCTCGCGCTCGACGGCCTGCGGGCGCGGGGGAGGCGGGCCGTTCGCGAGGGCGCGCCGCTCCCGCTCGCGCTGCGCGCCCTGCCCGCGGCGGGCGCCCTCGGGCTGGCGGCGCTGCTCGCGGGCTTCGCGTTCGCGGACGGGGAGAGCCCGCTCATGTACCGCGGCGGCTACCTGCTCGCCGCCGCCGCGGCGGGGCTCGCGCTCGCGGGCGCCCAGGTCCCCGGGGGCCTGCTGGGACGGCTCCTGTCCCTGCCCCCGCTCACCTGGCTGGGCTCGCGCTCGTTCTCCCTCTACCTCGTCCACTACCCGCTGCTCATCTTCATGAACCCCGCGGTGCGCACGACCTCCCCCGCCTGGTGGGAGCAGGCCGCCCAGGTCCTCGTGGCGCTCGTCGCGGCCGAGGTGTTCTACCGCCTGGTCGAGGCCCCCTGCGCGCGGCTCGCCCGACGGCCGTCCGCCCAGGCGCCCGCAGGCGGCGGGGTGCCGGCGAGGACGGGACGCGCGGGCGGCGGGGTGCCGGCGGCGGGCCGTCGGGGCGCCAAGGCGCCGGCGGAGGCGAGGCGCTCGAACGGGATGCGGCGCGCGCCCGGGCCGTCGGGCGAGCCGTCGGGCGGGCGCGACGGGTGCAGGCCGGACGGGACGGGACGCGCGGGAAGACGGGCGGGCACCGGCCCGCTCGGCATCCCCCTCGCGCTCGCCGCTGCGGGCGCGGTCGCGGTCGCGTGCCTCGCCTTCGCCCCCGTCGACTGGCAGGCGATCTCGCAGCGGCGCGCCGTCGAGCTCCGCCCGGAGCTCGCGCAGGGCGGCGATGAGGCCGGGGACGGCGGGTCCCCGGCGGCGCCCGAGGCCGACGCCGGGGCCGACCCCGCCGGAGCCGCGGGCGACGCGGACGCATCCGTCCCGGAAGCCGCCGGGGAGCAGGAGGCGCACGAGGGACCGGTCGCCGAGAAGGTTCCCGACAACCTGCCGTGGCGCGACTGGAGCTTCGACGAGTCGACCGGCACCTGCGATGCCCGCGTGCTCATCATCGGGGACTCGGTCACCGAGGGCGCCTCGGGCACCTTGCGGGCAATGCTGCCCGAGGCGACGGTCGACGGCCAGGTGAGCCGCCAGCTCTACACCGGACCCGAGGTGTACGCCGGCCATGAGGCCGACGGCACCGACGGTGACGCCGTGGTGGTCGCCCTCGGCGGCAACAGCCTCATCCGCGACGAATCGCAGGTCCAGGATGTCATCGACATGGTGGGGGGCAAGCCGCTCTACTTCGTCACGATCCGCAGCCCCTACCCCCTTCAGGACATCAACAACGAGATCCTGCGGCGCTACGCGTCCCAGAACGCAAACGTCGGCATCATCGACTGGTGCGGGGCGAGCGAGGGGCACAGCGAGTACCTGGTGGACGACGGCGTCCATCTGACCGATGCGGGCTGCCAGGCGTTCGCGCAGCTCATCCGCCAGGCGCTCTGCGGGAGCTGAGCCGCCGCGGCGCGCGGATGAGGGCGCGCCGCCAGCCGACGGGGAGCCGGGCCTGTCCCGGAGGCCCGCAGCGGGCAGGCCCGGCCCCGCCCCGGAGACCCTTCGACCTGGGCCGTCGGACGCCGCAGCGGGCGGGACGCCGAGACGCCGCCCGCCCCCCCTTCCGCTACCCGCGCCAGCGGGCGAGCAGCGCGTAGAGCTCCTGCGGTCGGGGCAGGGCGAGCCCGCAGGCCGCCTCCCCGTGCTCCGAGACCGCCTCCCAGCCGCCCTCGTCCAGACGCCCGAACACGGCGCGCACCGCCTCGGCGGCGGTATGCGACCCGTCGAGCAGGCCCAGATGGGCCGCCGTCCGCATCATCTGGGCGAGCGCCGCGGTCTGCTCCGGGTCGACCAGCTGCTCCACGAGCCGCAGGTCCGCCGACCCTCCGCCCACCTCGACGGCGTCGAGCCCGTGGGAGCGGGCGCGGACCCGCTGCTCGCGGCCGTCCCGGGCGGTCCGGCCGCCGCGCCCCCGCCCCCGCCGCTCGGCCACGCCCCAAGTCAGCCGCCTCCCCGGCCCCGGCTCGGAGAAGCGCGGGGCCCGCGGCGTCTCGGGCGCGCCGAGCTCGCGGCAGACCGCGCGGACGCGGTCGGTGATGTCGCGCGCCTCGTAGCGGTCCATCTGCACGACCGCGTCGGCGACCGAGAAGAACGCGCCCGAGCTGCCAGCCACGATCACGCAGCTCACCCCCGCGCGCTCCCACAGGTCGCGCACGCGCTCCACAAAGGGGGTGATGGGCTCGTCCCCGCCCGACACGACCGCCTCCATGAGGGCGTCGCGCACCATGAAGTTCGTCGCGGAGGTGTCCTCGTCGACCAGCAGCACGCGCGAGCCCGCATCGAGCGCCTCCACGACGGCAGCCGCCTGGGACGTGCTGCCGCTGGCGTCGGCGGTCGTGAAGCGCACGGTGTCGCGGCCGTCGGGCAGCTCGCCGATGAACAGGGAGATGTCCGTATCCCTGACCGGGCGGCCGTCCTCGGCGCGCAGCTTCACCGCCGCGGCGTCGGTGACGACGAGCTCGCGGCCGTCGCCCGCCACGTGGTCGTAGACCCCTTCCTGCAGCGCCCGCAGCAGGGTCGATTTGCCGTGGTAGCCCCCTCCCACGATGAGCGTGATCCCGCGGCGCACGCCCATGCCGGGGGTGGGGCCGCGATGCGGCAGGTCGAGCACCACGCGCATGCTCTCCGGGGAGGTGAACGGGCGCGCGCCCTCCATCGGGCGCGAGGACACGCCGCTCTCGCGCGGGAGCACCGAGCCGTCCGCCACGAACGCCACGAGCCCCCGCCGCACGAGCTCCTCGCGGACGAACCGCCGGTCGTCGGCGAGGTCCGCGGCGGCGCGCGCCTCGCGCCCCACGCGCGGCGTGCAGACGAGCGCCTCCTCCGCGCACGAGGGGATGAGGTCGAGCAGCATCCGCGCGGCGGCGCGCCCGTCGACCGTGCGGCCGTGCGCCGGCAGACCCGCCTCGAGGCGCAGCGTCACCGACCCGTCCGCCCCCACGGAGCACGCGGAGCGCGGCAGGACCTCGGGGCCGGGGCGGCTCGTGGCGATCAGCCCGCTCTTCCCCGAGCCGCCCACCGCGAAGCTCACCCGCGCGGCGGCGCGCGCGAAGCGGCGCACGAGCAGGTCCTCGAGGGCGACCCTCCGATGCGGGGCGTCGAACAGCTCCCCGGGGAACCCGGCCCGTGCGGCGGGAAGCATGACGGACACCTGGGACGGGGCGGCGAAGGGGTCGCCCTGCACGTGGTCCACGGACAGCTCGAGGCCGCCCAGGTCGTAGACGCCCCTCAGGCTCTTGTAGGCCGGGTACCCCCGCCTGTCGATCGCACGAAGCCGTTCGGCAAGATCGCGCTCGGTCCTCATCGTCCGCTCCCCTCTCTCGCAAGGCGCCCGCCCGACCTCGCCGGCGCGGGACGCTTACAGGGTACGCGATTGCCCGCGGCCGCGGGAAGCCCGCCGCGGGGTGCGTGATTGCGGTGCCGTCGGGCCGCCCTGCCTTCGGCTCCCGCGCCGGACTGCTATGATTGAGCCGTTTGACAAGCGCGGCGCATCGCGCCGGAAACGAGAGGAACCGTACCCTCATGGACCGCACCAAGATCGCCCAGCTCTACGCGGACGCCGAGTCGCTCGGCGGGCAGACCGTGACCGTCGCCGGATGGGTCAAGTCCGTCCGCGACATGAAGAACTTCGGCTTTGTCACGCTGAACGACGGCAGCTGCTTCCGCGACCTGCAGATCGTCATGAACCGCGACAGCCTCGCCAACTACGACGAGATCGCGCACCAGAACGTCTCGGCCGCCCTCGTGGCGACGGGCACCGTGAAGCTCACCCCGGACGCGCCGCAGCCCTTCGAGCTCACCGCCGAGACCATCGAGGTCGAGGGCCCCTCCGCCCCCGACTACCCGCTGCAGAAGAAGCGCGCCACCGTCGAGTTCCTGCGCACCCAGCAGCATCTGCGCCCGCGCACGAACCTGTTCCGCGCCGTCTTCCGCATCCGCTCCGTGGCGGCCGCCGCCATCCACCGCTTCTTCCAGGACCGCGGTTTCGTGTACGTGAACACGCCCATCATCACCACCTCGGACTGCGAGGGCGCCGGCGAGATGTTCCGCGTCACGACCTTCGACCCGGCCGCGGCGCCGCTGACCGAGTCCGGAGAGGTCGACTGGAGCCGCGACTTCTTCGGCAAGGCCGCCTCGCTCACCGTGTCCGGCCAGCTCAACGCCGAGAACTTCGCCATGGCCTTCGGCGACGTCTACACCTTCGGCCCCACCTTCCGCGCCGAGAACTCCAACACCACGCGCCACGCCGCCGAGTTCTGGATGATCGAGCCCGAGATTGCCTTCGCCGACCTGGCCGACGACATGGACCTCGCCGAGGCCATGCTCAAGTACGTCATCGACGACGTCATGACCCGCTGCCCCGACGAGCTCGGCATGCTCAACAAGTTCGTGGACAAGGGCCTCATCGCACGACTCACCCACGTGGCGACCTCCGACTTCGCCCGCGTGACCTACACGGAGGCCATCGAGATCCTCGAGGCGGCGGTCGCGGCCGGGCATGCATTCGAGTATCCCGTCTCCTGGGGCATCGACCTGCAGACCGAGCACGAGCGCTTCCTCACGGAGGAGCATTTCAAGTGCCCGACCTTCGTGACCGACTACCCCGCCGAGATCAAGGCCTTCTACATGCGCCTGAACGACGACGGTAAGACCGTCGCCGCCGCCGACTGCCTGGTCCCGGGCATCGGCGAGATCATCGGCGGTTCGCAGCGCGAGGAGCGCCTCGACGTGCTGGAGCGCCGCATCGCCGAGCTCGGCATGGACGCGGACCAGTACCGGTACTACCTGGACCTCCGTCGCTTCGGGACCTGCAAGCACGCGGGCTTCGGCCTGGGCTTCGAGCGCCTGGTCATGTACCTCACCGGCGTGGGCAACATCCGCGACGTCATCCCGCACCCGCGCACCGTGGGCAACGCCGAGTTCTAAGAGGCGCCGCCCGGTCCTGCGCGGGCGGCATCGCGGCACCCGCCCGCGACGCCGCCGCATCGCGCGGGGCACCGGCCCGCAGGGGCATCCTCGCATCCGATCGGCCGCCGATCCGCTTCGAACGCCCGCCGGAAGGCCGCCCGCGGCCCCGGCGGGCGTTCGCGTTCGCCCTCAAGGCAGAAAAGAGCCGTTTGGGGGAGGGTCGCCTGCGTCGGTGTCCCCATCGGGCTGTCCGCTCTAGCCGTATCGTCCGTCATGACCCCTTTTGATGCGCCAAAAACGCGGCGGCCATGCGCAGAGGAGGCCGACTCCCGGCCCCAGACGCCCGAAGCCACGGCGCCTCCGGGGCCGAAGGGCCCCGAGCCCGCCGCCGGGCCCGATGGGCCCTCCCCCAAACACCGAAAACGTGCCAGGATCTCGTGCACGAACCTAGCGACAGGCCCCCGCCCGACTCGGAGCGGCCCTCCCGGGTCGGGAAACGGCCTTACACCACTTTTCGGGACGCGAAACCTTTTCGTGACGCGATGGCCCGAAAGCCCGATCGGCAGGAGAACGGCCGCGAAGGGGAACCCGCCCGCGGAAGCGAGCCCTCCGCAACTCAACGAGTGACGCGAAGCGCACCGAACGGCCGTGCCAGCGCGACCCCCGCCCGCGGGAAATCGGCGGGCGGACCCTGAAGGCCTTTCGCCGACGGCAAGGTTAACAGTCGGTATCAACCCCGGTCGGCGCGGTCGCCTGAGTATCATTGATTCTTACCCGCGCGCACGCTGCGATGCGGCGCCGCGCACGCCTCGCGGGCGCGGCGGTGCGGCGCGGGTTCGTGTAGGGGGACCGCATCGACACTGAAAGAGGTCGCACATGACTATCATCGACCGTCCCGTTTCCCGACGCGCCGCCGCCCTCGGCGCGCTGGCCGCGGCGGGCTCCGTGTTCCTCGCAGGCTGCAGCGACGACGCGGCGGACTCGGGCTCGTCCTCGAACGGCGCATCGGGTGACGGCACGACCTACAAGATCGGCGTGCTTCAGCTCACCGAGCATGGCGCACTCGACCAGACCAACGAGGGCTTCGTCGCCGCGCTCGACGAGTCCGGCATCTCCTACGAGATCGACCAGCAGAACGCACAGAACGACCAGTCCGCCTGCCAGACCATCGCGAGCAAGCTCGTGAACGATGGCGACGACCTGATCTTCGCCATCGGCACCCCGGCCGCGCAGGCCGTCGCCGGGGCGACGAGCGACATCCCCATCGTGGGCTCAGCCATCACCGACTATGCGGAGAGCGGCCTCGTCGAATCCAACGACGCCCCCGGCGGCAACGTGACCGGCAGCTCCGACCTCACCCCCGTCGCCGACCAGATCGACCTGCTGCAGCAGCTGCTCCCCGACGCCGGGAGCGTCGGCATCCTGTACTGCTCCGCCGAGTCCAACTCCGAGGTCCAGGTGTCGCTCGCCGAGGAGACCCTCGACGGCGCCGGCCTGGCCCACGAGCGCTACTCCGTGTCGAGCTCCAACGAGATCCAGCAGATGATCGAGTCCATGGTCGGCAAGGTCGACGCCATCTACGCGCCCACCGACAACACCATCGCCGCCGGCATGGCGACGGTGTCCATGGTCGCCAACGAGAACGGGCTGCCCGTCATCGTCGGCTGCGACACCATGGTCGAGGACGGCGGCCTGGCCTCCTACAGCATCAACTACTACGACCTCGGGTACAAGGCGGGCGAGATGGCCCTCCGGATCCTGACCGAGGGCGCCGAGCCCGCGGACATGCCGATCGAGTACCTGTCGAGCGACGAGTGCCAGCTCATCGTGAACCAGGCGACCGCCGATGCGCTCGGCGTCGACGTCTCGGGGCTCGAGGGCGCCGAGATCGTCTAGCGGGCCGCGCGCCGGAGGGCGCCGACGGACCGCGGGCATCAGCCCGAACCACGTACCGACCAAGCTAAGGAGCACAGCTATGGACCGCACCACCCTCTCCCGCCGCTCGTTCACCAAGGGCCTCGCCGGCGTCGGCGCCGTCGCGCTCGCAGGCCTCGCCGGCTGCGGCGGCGAGGCCGCCTCGGGTTCCACCGGCGGCGCCTCCGGCACCACCTACAAGATCGGCGTGCTGCAGCTCACCGAGCACACCGCGCTCGACGCCGCCAACGACGGCTTCGTGAAGGCGCTCGACGACTCCGGCATCTCCTACGACATCGACCAGCAGAACGCCCAGAACGACCAGTCGGCCTGCCAGACCATCGCCAGCACGCTCGTCAACAACGGCTGCGACCTGATCCTGGCCATCGCCACGCCCGCCGCGCAGGCCGTCGCCGGCGCCACGAGCGATATCCCCATCGTCGGCACCGCCATCACCGACTTCGCAGCGAGCGGCCTGGTCGAGGACAACGACGCCCCGGGCGGCAACCTCACCGGCACCTCGGACATGAACCCCGTCGCCGACCAGATCGCCCTGCTGCAGCAGCTGCTCCCCGATGCCCAGGCCGTCGGCCTGCTCTACTGCACCGCCGAGTCCAACTCCGACATCCAGGTGTCGCTCGCCGAGGAGGCCCTCGACGGCGCCGGGATCGGGCACGAGCGCTTCACCGTGTCGAGCTCCAACGAGATCCAGCAGGTCGTGGAGTCCATGGTGGGCAAGGTCGACGCCATCTACACCCCCACCGACAACACCATCGCCGCCGGCATGACCACCGTCGCCATGGTCGCCAACGAGAACGGCCTGCCCACCATCTGCGGCGAGGTCGGCATGGTCGAGAACGGCGGCCTCGCGTCGGTCTCCATCAACTACGAGGAGCTCGGCTACCGCGCGGGCGAGATGGCCGTCCAGATCCTGACCGAGGGCGCCGACCCCGCCGAGATGCCCATCGAGACCATGTCCGCCGATGAGTGCGACCTCGTCTACAACCAGCAGACGGCCGATTCGCTGGACGTCGACGTCTCCGCGCTCGCCGACGAGGGCGGGCAGGACGTGTCCGCCTAGCACGGCCCCACATCGGGCGGCCCTGCGGGCGATGCGTTTCGAATGCATTTCGCATGTGCCCGCCACCATGTGCGCGCACCCGCGCCGTGGTACACTGTCCGCTGCATATGTAGCATCGTTGGTACGATGAACCCCGGCAGGTCGCGCGCCTGGCGGGGTTCATTTGGCTCGATTTGAAGGAGGAGACGACATGGGGCTCGCCATGCTCGGTGCCGTATCCCAGGGCATCCTCTGGGGCATCATGGTCCTCGGCGTGTTCATCACCTATAAGCTGCTCGACATCGCCGACCTCACGGTCGATGGGAGCTTCGCGCTCGGCGGCAGCGTCTGCGCGGTGCTCGTGGTGGGAGGTGTGGACCCGCTCGTCGCGATCCTCGCCGCCATGGTCGCCGGCATGGTCGCCGGCGCGGTCACGGGCTTCCTGCACACGGTCTTCGAGATCCCGGCCATCCTCGCCGGCATCCTCACGCAGATCGGCCTGTGGTCCATCAACCTGCGCATCATGGGCAAGTCCAACACGCCCCTGCTTCAGAACGACACGATCTTCTCGCGCGTCACAGACCTCACCGGCCTGTCCACCAACGTGGGCTCCATCATCGTCGGGCTGGTCGTGGCCGTCGTGATCATCGCCGCGCTGTACTGGTTCTTCGGCACCGAGATCGGCTCGGCCTGCCGCGCCACCGGCAACAACGAGGCCATGGTGCGCGCCCTCGGCGTCAACACCAAGGTCACCAAGATGATCGCCCTCGTGCTCTCCAACGGCCTCGTCGGCCTGTCCGGCGGCCTGATCTGCGAGAGCCAGAAGTACGCGGACATCGGCATGGGCACCGGCGCGATCGTCATCGGCCTCGCCGCCATCGTGATCGGCGAGGTGCTGTGGCGCATCCTGCCCGGCGCCAAGCTCCATTCCTTCGGCGGCCGCCTCACCTCCGCCGTCGTGGGCTCGGTCGTGTACTTCCTCATCCGCGCCATCGTCCTTCAGCTCGGCATGGACGCCAACGACATGAAGCTGCTGTCCGCCATCATCGTGGCGCTCGCCCTGTGCATCCCCGTCGTTTGGGAGAAGTACCAGCTCAAGCGGTCCTACACCCGTGCCGCCCGTCCCGAAGGGGGGCGATAGCCCATGCTGAAGGTGCAAAACGTCTGCAAGACCTTCAACGCCGGGACCATCAACGAGAAGCGCGCCCTGGTCAACGTCGACCTGCATCTCGCCCCCGGCGACTTCGTGACCGTGATCGGCGGCAACGGCGCCGGCAAGTCGACCCTCATGAACATGATCGCCGGCGTGTACCCCATCGACTCGGGCGTCATCGAGCTCGACGGGCGCGACATCTCGCTGCTCTCCGAGCCCGCACGCGCCAAGTACCTGGGCCGCGTGTTCCAGGACCCGATGATGGGCACCGCCGCCGACATGCAGATCATCGAGAACCTCGCCATGGCGAAGCGCCGCGGGAAGCACCGCACCCTCGCCTGGGGCGTCACGCGTGCCGAGCGCGACGAGTACACCGAGCGCCTGCGCGAGCTGGGACTCGGCCTCGAGAAGCGCCTCACCACCAAGGTGGGCCTTCTGTCCGGCGGCCAGCGCCAGGCCCTCACCCTGCTCATGGCCACGCTCACCGAGCCCAAGCTGCTGCTGCTCGACGAGCACACCGCGGCGCTCGACCCCAAGACCGCGTCCAAGGTGCTCGACCTCACCGAGAAGATCGTGGACGAGCGCCGTCTCACCACCCTCATGGTGACGCACAACATGAACGACGCCATCCGTCTGGGCAACCGCCTCATCATGATGCACGAGGGCCGCGTGATCTACGACGTGTCCGGCGCCGAGAAGCGCTCGCTCACCGTGGCCGATCTCCTGCAGAAGTTCGAGGAGGTCTCGGGCGGCGAGCTCGCCAACGACCGCATGCTGCTGAGCTGACGCCCAAGCCCGTGCGCCCCGCACTCCGAACGCGCCCGTCGGGATCCCCGGCGGGCGCGTTTTTCGATCCCTTGGAGGCGGGCCTGTATCCCGCCCGCCGTCCGCATGGGCCTGCGGGCGCGCCGCTCATCTGGACCCCGCGCCATGCATGAGCCGGATGCCGAACGGGGTATCATGACATGAGCCACCCGAGAGGAGCCCGTATGTTCGACGGCATCTTGAAAGCGATCTTCGAGTTCATCGCATATCCCGAAGTCCAGCGGGCGTTCTGGGCCATCGTGATCGCCGCGGCGACGGTCGCGCTGTCCCAAGTCGCGGCCAAGGGCCTGCGCAAGCTCCTCAACCTCGATACCGTCCCCCTGCCCTCGGCGAGCATCATCATCAACATCGTGCGCGCCGTCATCTGGATCGGCGGCGGGAGCATCATCCTGGACGGCGTCTACGGGGTCAACACCAACGCGATCGTGGCCGCCCTCGGCGTCGGCGGCATCGCCGTCTCTCTCGGCTTCCAGGACACGCTGTCCAACCTCATCGGCGGTCTGCAGGTGACGTTCATGAAGATCGTCAAGCCGGGCGACAACATCGAGGTCGGCGCGGAGGCGGGCGTGGTGCAGGACATCACCTGGCGCCACACGACCATCAAGGACTCGCTCGGTCAGACCGTGATCGTGCCCAACTCGGTGATCTCCAAGAACGCGCTCGTGCATCTGCTGCCCGCCAACCGCGTGGCGGTGCCCTTCGCCGTGCAGCGGCTGCGCGAGGACGGCAGCGACATCGCGGTATCGCTCGATGCCTTCGCCGACGAGCTGGCCGCGGTCGCCCGGGACGCGGCGGACGGGGTCTCCCCCGTCACCAGCGAGCCGAGCGTCTTCTTCTCCGAGGTCACCGAGTTCGGCATCAAGGGCAAGATCATCCTGCAGGTCGAGGACGCAGCCCAGACCTCCCGAGCCGCCGACGCCATCGTCCGCGCCATCGCCGGGCGCCTGAGGTAGGCGAGGAGGCGGAGACGGGGTCGCCCTCATAGACGAGAAGGCGCCTGATGAGCTTCCATCCGAGCTCGAACTGCAGGGAGAACTTATCGATGACCCTGCTTTGCACGAACGCGTTGCCGAGATCCTGCTCGGGTGCTTTCACCAGCACATCGAGCGCGGAGACGTAATTCTCATACCGCTTCATGCAGGACCTTCCCGTCTCGTTCGATCTCGCGTCGAAGCTCGGCGGATGCGGTCGCTCCAAGGTCGACCACGTCGACGCAGAGCAGCGACCAGAGACGATTCTGAACGTCGTCTTCGAATCCGAGAACGTCCCCGCCCTCGACCGCGAGATCGATATCGCTGCGCAGCAGGTTGTCCCCGCGCGCCCGCGATCCGAACAGCACGACGCGGTGCACACCCCGCTCGCGGGCGAATCCGCAGATCTGTCGATACACGTCCTCGATAGGCACCACAGGGACTTCTCTCATCGCCCCCTATTGTAGCGGCGGGCGGGCAACGCTACATTGTCCGACAGCTGAAGACCGCAGGTATGCCCACCCGTCACCGCAAATTGCTACCACAGAGGGGATATCGAGACACCGAGCAAGCGCATTCCCGCTTTCAATTCTGCAAATTGCCAATCGAACGACATTCGCATCCAAAAACTAGGCATTCCCCTTGTTATACGAAGCGTCCGCATCGAGCGCGACGATCAATGACCTCTCAAGCTTATCGAGCTTATCCTCAGTACAGGGGAAAAGCAGCACGTACACATGCTGCTTGTACTTTACATCGGCATACACATCGATGTTGCCTCTGCCCGTGATGTCTGCATGGATGCTCGAACCCATATCGGTTGATTTGCCGATAAAGATATCTCTGAACGAACCGTAGTCGTCCTTCTTTACCGCCGACGCATAGGTGGCAATGGCGTAGCATCCACAATAGGAAAGATAGCCGTCATCCGCCTGCGCACTAAGACGCTGCTGGGTCTCCCAGTTCTCGAGAAACTGCCCAACGGACATCCGTATACCTGCCCCATCCAACAGGACGCGACGTGCCTCCTTTCGCGCCTTTTCTTGGGCGCGAGCTTCTGCGGCATTGTGAATCGCCGACCCCACGGCACTACCCTTCTCCCCTACCGAAGAAGCCGCCCCTTTCATAGCTCCGAAAACCTTACCTGCACCCACGTTGATCGCATCGGGTGCCTTTTCCTGTAACGCACCGGCCGCCTGCTTTGCAATGGGTGCGACGTCGGGAAGTTTACCCACCACCTGACGGGCCACGGGAGCGTATTTCACCGCTTTCGCCGCAACTTGCGCCACGGTACCACCTCCTGGGATGAGCGACACCGCAATCTCCGCCAAATCGATCACAGCGTTTGCCGCGTTCACGTAATCTGCCGCGGTACGCTCCGTTTTGGCAATCTCTGTCGAAACTTCCTCCATCGCATCCTCCCTAAGACAAGCGCGAGCCATGTATACGATGACATATGAAGCCCCCTATCCAGCGTCAGGAACCGGTGGCGGCGTAAGAGCAACGAGCTGCAACACGTCTGGAACGGCCTCCGCAAGTCCCCAGTCGGCCATCCCGGGCGTCCAGATATAGGTTTCCTTGGCTACGCGCCTCCCAACGATAAGGCGGGCTAGCTCGGCTGCATCCCCAGCCCTCCGCCACTCGGCCATCCCCGGTTTCCAAACTAGGCTGGCATCAACTAACACACCCGTTTCAGCCATCTGTCGAAGCGCCATCATGTCGAACCGCCCCGTTGCGCCACTGTATGAAGCAGATAGAATCCAGTCGCGGGAGTCGGAGGGGGCACCTATCCCGTTGTCGTAGCGGCGGACCGGTCGCCCAAAGGCGCTCCTAGATAACCGCCCAGACCCCCATCATCCATCATGCCGCCCATCATGCCGGCGATGTTTTGCCCGACCGCGCCGTCGTCCGCCATGCCGGCCATCATGGCAACAGGATCGAACCAACCTCCTTAACTCTCACCAAGGCTTGTATCGCCCATCTGGATCGCACCGCCCAATCCCATCTAACCAAGAGCCTGGGTGCCGGCAACTCCAAGCCGACATCCTGAAGCGCCGCCTTGGAAACTATGTTAGTTCCGAGGGCCCAGGTCAAAATCGATGCACTATTTTCGGTCTGCCTCTCGACGGATCGTCCCGATCAATTTGTCCTTTCTGGTCTTTCGACCGTCTTTGTTGCGAAACGTCCCGACGGGCAACCCATGCTTTTTCTCAAAAGATCCGACTGTGCAATCGCTGCGTGTTTTGCGAAATAAGCCCATTTATTCGGCCCCCTTATTGCTAATCGTCATCTTCTCCGTAGCCGTATACGATGTTTTTCGCACCGCAATGAGGACACGTGATGTATGCATACTCGTTGTCGTCGTCTTCCCATGGAAGGGTCAGGTCCCCTCCGTCTAACGACCATCCACACGACATGCACTCGTCCATTTCCATACCTTTCTCGTCACCTTCATGCTCTTTATAGAGAGCCATTTCACACTATACCGCACGTATGCTCGAAGCATGGATAACGTGCGCGAAAAGAGGAAGCTGGGGTCCCGCATCCGGGAGCTCCGAGGTGAGCAGGGCATCTCGCAGCGGCAGCTCGCCCTGATGACGGGCATCAGCCGCTCCTATCTCTGGAAGATCGAGACGGGAGCGGCCGATGTCGGGATCGACGTCCTCATCTGCATCGCGCATGCGCTCGACACGCAGGTGCGCGAGCTCATCGAGTTCTAGACGGCCGGCCCGGGCCGCCTCTCCCTACCCGGAAACCCGCGCCACCGAGAGGTTGATGGTCTCGATGCTCTGCGACGAGACCAGGTTGTCGTACTCCTGCCCGTTCGAATCGGTCATGAACGCCATGGTGATCGCCGTGTTGGGTGCGACGCTCTGCGCCGTCACCACATACCCCGCAAGCGCATCCGGGTCGTTGATATCGACATACGAGCCGTCGTCCGCGGTGATGTCGAACTTGACGTACCCGTTGCCGTACGAATCGTTGTAGGTGCCCGCCATGGACAGGTACCCGCAGGTCGCCAGGTTCCTCCCCACGTAATCCTTCACATACCTGGTGTACTTGTCCGGAGACGCCTGGGTGACCGTGAGGTCCGGCGCCGTCCCGTTCGACCCGACGGGGGCGACGACCAGCACGATCTCCTCGTAGCTCTGAACAGAGACCAGGTTCTCGTACTCCTCCCCGTTCTCATCGAGCTGGAACGTGTAGTTCAGCTCCGTGTTGGGGGCGAGGTCCTGGGCGATGACCTTGAACCCCTCCAGCGATTCGGGCTGCCCGCCCTCATCGCCCTCGGAGTAATCGATGTACGAGCCGTCAAGGGAGCGGTAGATGACTTTGAGCGTCCCGGCGCCGTACGCGTCGCGCCGTGAGCCGTCGAGCGCGTTGTATCCGACCGACGCGGCGTTCATGCCGACGTAGTTCCGCACGTACCACGTGTGCGGATCGGTGGACTGCTTCACCGCGACCTGCTCCTCCCGCGGGGACGCCGCGGCGGCGGGCTCGGCCGAACCCGAGCCGGCGGCGGGCTGCCCGGTCCCGCACCCGCTCACCGTGACGGCGAGCGCCAGCGCCGCCGTGCAGGCGATCATCTTCCTCAACATGATGCAACCTCCTTGGTTATCGATCCATCCGCCATCGCTTGGCGGCTTTCTGTCGTCAGGCCCTTTTTCAGCCTTGGTCGGCCTGGGCCGCCTTCGCCTTCCTTCTCATGACGATCGTCCATATCGCCGCGGCGAGCAGGATGACGCCCCCGGCGATGTAGACGGCGGGTGCGATCCCCCAATCGTGCGTGGTCCCGGGCAACACGCCGCGGTCCTGGAAATCCCACACCAGCAGCCGCGACCCCGCCACCGCGATCAGGGCGAGCACGCTCGCACCCCAGGGCTTGCCGAGCGCGGCCAGGATCAGCGCGAGGACGGAGACGCCCGCCGTCGCGTACATGATCGCCGTGTAGACCGCCCACGCCCCATCCATGGAGGCATAGACCTGCGCGTACTCCAGCAGCGAGATATCGGCGGCATCCGCGACCGTCATGCCGGTCGGCTCGTAGAACATCGCATCCGGCGTCGCCGCCGCGGCGTCGCGCCATTCGCCATCCGCCGCGCCCCACGGCAGGAAGAACGCCGCGACCAGCATGAGCGCGCCGAGCACCATGCCGATGCGCGCTGCAAGCATACGGTGCGACGTCGCCCCCGTCCGCGTCCCCTCACCCATCCGAACCGTCTCCTCCGTCATCGTGTACCTCCTCATCGAATCGATCCGCGCACGCCGCCGCGGCGCGCGCGAGAAACGAGAACGAGCCTTCCCCGAACACGAGCTCGACCGGGACGCCGTTCTCCGCCTCCTTCAGAAACCGGGCGAGCGCGCGCATGGCAAGACGGTCGCCTCCGCGGAACCGAAGCTCCCCGTCGCCCGGTTCCCCCTCGTCTGCGGGCGCATCCGCGGGACCCTGCGCCCAGACGCCGTGCTCCTCCGCCGACGCACGCACCGCCGCCGCATCGGCGACGCGCGCCGATGCGCCTCCCCCGTACCGCAACGCGTCCATCAGCTCCCAGAGGGCATGCTCGGCAGACGGGCTCTCGGGGTCGTCGGACGCAAGCTCGCCGATGCGCCGCCGCAGGACGTCGAACGCCGGACCCGCATCCTCTCCGCGCAGGACGAGGAGCATCTGCCGAACGAGCCCATCCAGCACGTCATGGGCGCCGGCGATATCGGGGTGCGCGGCATCCCGCTTCCCCACCGCCATGACCGCGCGCCCCGCGCTGCGCAGCAACGCCTCCTCCATCACCGAGAGGAGCCGTTCACCGACCTCATGGGCCGCTGCGCGCTCGAGGCACGCGAGTGCATCGAGCTTGCCATCCAGCTCCGACCTGCGCGCCCGGAGTCTCGACTCCTTCGCACGGACCGTCAGCGCGAACGCATCGTCCGTCTCGAGCAGATCGAACACGGCGGGCTCGACCTCCCTGAGCGTGAAGCCCGCCTTGGTGAGCTGCCGTACGAGGTAGAACGCCAGCAGGTCGCCCTCATCGAAGCGCGAGTAGCCCGGCTTGGACACCGCCGGCCTCCAGAACCCCAGGCCGTCCCCCGCCGTGTTGGGATTGCACAGATCCTGGATCGTATGACGTGTGAGCCCCGTGAGCTGTTCCACCTGCGACCGTTTCCACATAGGCACCTCCCCCGCACCCCATGCTGTACCGCCCGGTTTCCGGGCGGCAAGGGCGGCGGGAGATCCCCCGACCGCACCGATGAGGGATGGCGCCGCGGCCGGCCGCGCCCGAAGGCGCCGCGTCCCCGCGCGAAGCAGATCCCGCTCCCGTTCCATCGCTCCTCCTTTCTGGAGATCCTCGGCACCGCCCTCTCGGCGGGCCCTTCCAGAAGAACGCTTGCGATTTTCGCGAGCCGGGCGCTTCGTTTCCTCAGCTGCCAACTGAATTCGGGCTCCTTTTCGCCGACCGCCCGGCGAGCGGGAGGCCGGCGTGCATGAACGGGGCGCCGCACCCCGACGGGAGGCCGGCGCGCACGAGCGGGGCACCGTACCACACCGGGAAACCGGCGCTCGCAGCCGGGCTGCCGTGCCGTTACGGAAGGCCGGCGCGCACGGCAGGGCCACCGCGCCCCGACGAAAAACGGGACCCCGCACCATGTGCGAGACCCCGTCTCCGAGCGATCTGTCCCGATGCGGCCCTACGCCGCCCGACCGGCTACAGCCGTGCCACCACCGCATCTCCCATGGCGGCGGTGCCGAGCACGTGCTCCGCGGGCGTCGACCCGTCCGCGATGTCGCGCGTGCGCAGGCCGGCGTCGAGCACCGCGGTCACCGCGGCGCGCACCTCGTCGGCCGCCTCGCCCATGTCGAGGCTGTAGCGCAGCATCATCTCGACGGAGAGGATCTGCGCGAGCGGGTTGGCGATCCCCTGCCCGGCGATATCCGGCGCGCTGCCGTGGCTCGGCTCGTACAGCGCGACGCCGTCGCCCAGGCTCGCGCTCGCGAGCATGCCGAGCGAGCCGGTGATCTGAGCCGCCTCGTCGGAGAGGATGTCGCCGAACATGTTCTCGGTCACCACGACGTCGAAGTCCGCAGGGCGGTTGATGAGCTGCATGGCGGCGTTGTCCACGAGCACGTCCTCGAGCTCCACGTCCGCATAGTCGGCGTCGTGCACGCGGTGGACGACCTCGCGCCACATGCGGCTCGTCTCCAGCACGTTGGCCTTGTCCACGCTCGACACCTTACCCCGGCGCCGGCGGGCCGCCTCGAACGCCTGGCGCGCGATGCGCTCGACCTCGTACTCGCGGTACTCGAGCGTGTCGTACGCGCGCTGCCCGGGCGCGCCGTCCGCACCCGCGCCCGCCTCCTCGTAGAAGCGCTCGCGGCGGCCGAAGTACAGACCGCCCGTGAGCTCGCGCACGATCATCATGTCCACGCCGTCGACGATCTCCGGGCGCAGGGTCGACGCCCCGGCGAGCGCCGAGAAGATCTGCACCGGGCGGAGGTTGGTGTAGAGCCCCAGCTCCTTGCGGATCTTGAGCAGCCCCTGCTCCGGGCGCGGGGCGGCGGGATCGGTGGTGTCCCACTTCGGGCCGCCCACCGCGGCGAGCAGCACGGCGTCCGCGGCGCGGGCCGCGTCGAGCGTCTCGTCGGGCAGGGGGTCGCCGGTCGCGTCGATCGCGCAGCCGCCGATCAGGGCGTCCTCGCAGGCGAACTCGACGCCGTGGCGCCGCCCGACGGCGTCGAGCACCTTCTTCCCCTCGGCGATGATCTCCGGCCCGATCCCGTCGCCGGGCAGGCAGCAGATGCGGTAGGTCTTCTTCACGTTGCAGCTCCAATCAAGCGAGCTCGGGCCCGCTGCGAACGGGTTGTCCAATGGCATGTGTCCTCCTTGCGGTTCGTCGGCCGCCCCGCGGGGCATCCCCACGGGGCGCCGCCCGTACGGGCTAGCGCCCCGATTCGGCGGCGAGCTTGCGCCGCGTGCGCTCGACGAGCCCCCCGGCCTCGATGATCTCGGCGATGAACGGCGGGAAGGGCTCGGCGGTGAACGTCTCGCCCGTATCCAGGTTCGCGATCGTGCCGGTATCGGTGTCGACCGCCACGCGCGCGCCGTCGGCGATGGCGTCGACCGCGGAGGGGCACTCCATGATGGGCAGGCCCACGTTGATCGCGTTGCGGTAGAAGATGCGCGCGAAGCTCTTGGCGATGACGCAGGACACGCCCGCCGCCTTGATGGCGACCGGCGCGTGCTCGCGTGACGATCCGCAGCCGAAGTTCTCCTCGGCGACGATGATATCGCCGGGCTGGACGCGCTCGGCGAAGGTCGGGTCGATGTCCTCCATGGCATGCGCCGCCAGGTGCGCATGGTCGGAGCTGTTGAGATAGCGCGCCGGGATGATGACGTCGGTATCGACGTCGCGCCCGTACCGGAAGACGGTTCCCTCGAAGTTCATGGTTAGGCTCCTTGCTGGATGGTCGCAGGTCTAGGTGCTCGGCGGCACGGCGCCCGCCCCGTCCGCGCGCCGGTCCGGCAGCACGTCGCGGCGCGGGCGCGTCCCCGCCGCGGGCTAGAGGTCGGACGGGGCGGCGATATGGCCCGCCACGGCGCTCGCCGCCGCAACCGCCGGGCTCGCCAGGTACACCTCGGAGGTCGGGTCGCCCATGCGGCCCACGAAGTTGCGGTTCGTGGTGGACACGCAGCGCTCGCCCGCGGCGAGGATGCCCATGTACCCACCCAGACAGGGGCCGCAGGTGGGCGTGGAGAACACGCAGCCGACATCGATGAAGATGTCGGCGAGGCCCTCCGCCATGCACTGCTTGAACACCGCCTGCGTGGCGGGGATGACGATGCAGCGGACGTTCTCGTTCACCCGGCGGCCGGCGAGCACCTCCGCCGCGGCGCGCATGTCCTCGATGCGCCCGTTGGTGCAGCTGCCGATGACCGCCTGGTCCACGGCGATATGCGTGGACTCGCTCACCGGATGGGTGTTGGAGGGCAGGTGCGGCCAGGAGACGCAGGGCTTGATGTCCGCCGCGTCGATATGGATGACCTGCGCGTACTCGGCGTCCTCGTCGGCGTGGTACTCGACGTAGGGGCGCTGGCAGCGGTCCTTCAGCCACGCGCGCGCCACGTCGTCGACCTCCATGATGCCGGCCTTGCCGCCCGCCTCGATCGCCATGTTGGAGATGGTCATGCGACCCTCCATCGACAGGGAGCCGATGGTCGACCCGGCGAACTCCATGGCCTGGTACAGGGCCCCGTCGACGCCGATCAGGCCGATGATGTGCAGGATGATGTCCTTGGCGCTCGCCCCGTCGGCGAGCTCGCCGTCGATCTCGAAGCGGATGGTCGGCGGGACCTTGAACCAGGCGCGGCCCGTGGCGAGGCCCACGCCGGCGTCGGTGGAGCCCACGCCCGTGGAGAACGCGCCGAGCGCGCCGTAGGTGCAGGTGTGCGAGTCGGCGCCGATGATGAGGTCTCCCGGCACCACGGTGCCCGTCTCGGGCAGCAGCGCGTGCTCGATGCCCGCGCAGCCCTGCTCCCAGTAATGGGTGATCCGCTGCTCATGGGCGAAGTCGCGCATCTTCTTGGTCTGTTCGGCGCTCTTGATGTCCTTGTTGGGCGCGTAGTGGTCCGGCACCAGGCAGACGCGGTCGCGGTCGTAGACGCGCTCGGCTCCCAGCTCGTGGAAGACGTCGATGGCGATGGGCGCGGTGATGTCGTTGGCGAGCACGATGTCGAGGTCGCACTCGACGAGCTGCCCCGGGCGCACCTCCTCGAGCCCGGCATGGGCCGCCAGGATCTTCTCGGCAACAGTCATGGGTCGTGGCATAGCCGTCGTTCCTTTCCGTCTCTCTTCTCAGGGCCCCGCTGGTTCGCGCTTCGCTGGTCCTCGGCCTTCGGCCTGCGGAATCGCTCAGCGCGAATCAGCGGAGCCGGCATTCACTATCCGTTCAATCACTCCGCCAGGCGCTGGGGCTTGCGGATGCTTCGTCCCGAATCTTCCCGCAGCGCGAAGCGCGAGGGCCGGCGAGGGGCGAGCATCCGCGAGCCCGGTCGGCCCCGCTACTCCGCGGCCTGCTCCCGCTGCTCGGAGATCAGGCGGTTCAGCGCGTTGATGTAGGCCTTCGTCGAGGACACGATGATGTCGTTGTCGCTCCCGCGTCCCGTGTAGACCTCGCCGTTCGCGGCGGTCACGCGCACCGTGACCTCGCCCATCGCGTCGATGCCGCGCGTGATGGCCTTGATGGCGAACTCGGAGAGGTCGTTCTCGACGCGCACGATCTCGTCGACCGCCTTGTAGGCCGCATCCACCGGGCCGGTGCCGTAGGTCGCCACGGTGTGCTCCTCGCCGTCCTCGTCCACCAGGGTGAGAGTCGCGGTCGGCGTGAGCGGGAAGCCGCAGGAGACCTGCACGGAACCCAGGGTCCAGATCGCGGTGCTCACGCGCTCGCGCTCGTGGACGATGGACTCCAGATCCTCGTCGTAGACCTCCTTCTTCTTGTCCGCGACCTCGAGGAACGACTGGTAGATGCCCTCGAACTCCTCGTCGTTGAACGTGTAGCCGAGCTCGGCCATGCGATGGCGCAGCGCGGCGTGGCCGGAGCGGGCGGACAGGATGATCTGCGAGCCGGCGGCGCCCACGTCGGCGGGGTCGATGATCTCGTAGGTGTCGCGCGCCTTGAGGACGCCGTCCTGATGGATGCCCGAGGAGTGCGCGAAGGCGTTCGCGCCGACGATCGCCTTGTTGGGCTGGACCATGATGCCCGTGATCGAGCTCACGAGCTTGCTCGCATGCGTGAGCTCCTGGGTCACGATGTCGGTATGGGCGTCGAGCTCCTCGCCGTGCATGCGGATGGCCATGACGACCTCTTCCAGCGAGGTGTTGCCCGCACGCTCGCCCAGGCCGTTGACCGTGCACTCGATCTGCGTCGCGCCGTTGCGGACGCTCTCCAGGGCCAGCGCCGTCGCCATGCCGAGGTCGTTGTGCGTATGCACGGAGATCGTCACGTCCTCGATCCCGTCGACGCGCTCGCGCAGGTCGCGGATGCGCTGACCGAAGTGCCACGGCAGGTTGTAGCCGGTGGTGTCCGGGATGTTCACCACCGTCGCGCCCGCCTTCACGGCCGCCTCGACGATGCGGACCAGGAAGTCCTGGTCGGCACGGCCGGCGTCCTCCGCGTAGAACTCCACGTCGTCCACGAAGTTGCGCGCCAGCTTGACCGCATGGACGGCGCGCTCGATCGCCTCATCCTCCGTGAGGTGCAGCTTATCGCGCAGATGGGAGGGGGACACGCCCAGGCCGGTGTGGATGCGGGGCCGCTTGGCGGTCTTCAGCGCCTCCGCGGCGACCTCGATGTCCTTGTCCACCGCGCGGGTGAGCCCGCAGACGGTGCAGCGGTCCCCCGCGATGCGGCCGATCTCGGCGACGCTCTTGAAGTCGCCCGGGCTCGAGATGGGGAACCCCGCCTCGATGACGTCCACGTTCATGCGGATGAGCTGCCGCGCGATGATGAGCTTCTCCTCGGTGTTCATGCTCGCGCCGGGCGACTGCTCGCCGTCGCGCAGCGTCGTGTCGAAGATCGCGATCTTTCTGGTCATGGGTCCCTCCTGGTGCTCGAGACGTCCGTCTTCACTCGGGCCTGCAGGAGGTGGCGGTGCCGTCGGTATCGGAAACGGAAAAGCACCCCGTCGCGCGTCACGCCCTGCAAGGCGGCGGTCAGATGCGCGGTGGGGTGCTTCGAAAGCTCGGGGCTATCGCCCGTACGGTGGGTGGAAGGACCCTAGCGCGCATCGGCGGCTAGTAGCGCTAGGGTTAGGGACAGCGTGCGGGCGGCGGCCGTGCCGGCCGTCCCGATCGTGCTGTGCGTAACCTGCGCCATGCGTTCCGTCCTTCCGTTGCATGCGGCCGTCCGCCGGCCGCCACTGCAATGTAGTGCAGTGTAGCAGACTAAAGCGCTTCCGCCAAGGATGATTTCGCGAACGGTCCATCCGCGCGGCCCCGCACCGGGCCGGATGGCGGCATGCGACAATCGGGTGTGCGCCCCCGGCGGAACAGCCCGGGCGCGGACCCGCCGAGACGCCGTAAGGAGCGCCCATGATCGACCTGCGCAGCGACACGCTCACCACCCCCACGCGGGAGATGCTCGAAGCCGTCCTCACCGCCCCGCTGGGGGACGACGACCGCACCCATGAGCTCGGCCGCGGGGAGGACCCCACGGTCAACGAGCTCGAGGATCTCGCCGCCCGGATCACCGGCAAGCAGGCGGCCGTGCTCATGCCCTCCGGGTGCATGGCGAACACCGCTGCCGTCCTCGCCCAGGTGAAGCCCGGCTCCACCCTGCTCGTCGACGAGCAGCAGCATCTGCTCATCAGCGAGAAGTACCTGTTCGACCCCGACTTCGGACGCATGCGGGCACGCACCTACCGCCATGACGCGCAGGGCCGTCCCGTCCTGGCCGATATCGAGGCGCGGCTCGCCGAAGGGGGCGTCGGCCTCGTCTGCGTCGAGAACACGCACAACTACGCGGGAGGCGCCGCGATCCCGCCCGAGCGCCTGGAATCGGTCCACCGCCTCGCCCGCACCGCCGGCGTGCCCGTCCACATGGACGGCGCCCGCCTGTTCAACGCGGCGGTCGCGCTGAAGGTGGCGCCCGAGGAGCTCTGCAGACACGTCGACACCCTCATGTTCTGCCTCTCGAAGGGCCTTTCGGCGCCGGTCGGCTCGCTCGTCTGCGGACCCCAGGACACGATCCTCGAGGTTCGGCGCATGCGCAAGGCGCTCGGGGGCGCCATGCGCCAGGCGGGCGTCATCGCGGCGCCCGGCCTCGTCGCCCTGCGCCGCAACGTGGAGCGGCTCGCGGAGGATCACGGGAACGCCCGGGCCTTCGCCGAGCGCATCGCGGGGCTCCGGCATACGCGCCTCGTCGGTGCCGTCGCCACCAACATCGCAGTCGTCGACGTGAGCTCCTGCTGCCCCGACCCCTTGCGCTACTGCGAGCTCGCAGCCGAGCGGGGGCTCATCGTCCGGCCCGTGCTCAAGCGCTACATCCGCTTCGTCTTCTACCGCGGCGTCACGCGCGCCGACGCCCTCGCGGCGGCCGATATCGTGCGCACGCTCGACGCCGAGCTCGGTGCCCAGGCGGATGCCTGACGCCGTTTGACGGCCGCGCCCCCATGCCGGCCCCTTGAGGCCGGCCGGGAGGGGGTCGGTCGGGGGTCGGTCGGCCGCCTCGGCCGCTGCGGGAACCTCGCCGGCCCGGCGGCATCGGCAGGGCTTCGCCACATGGGGCGCGGCCCCGTCCCCGGTCCCCCGGGGCGGAGCCGCGCCCTTCTTCATCGCCGGCGGCTCCGTCCCCCGCACAGGCGTGCCGGCACGCGACGCTGTGGGAGGGCGGGCAGCCTATCGAGCCGTCAGTTCCGCTCCGAGCGCTCCATGAGGGCATCGGAGAACCGCTCCGTCGCCACATACCCACGCACCTGGTTCCAAGAGTCCTCGGACTCCAGCAGCGAGTCGTTCACCTGGGTGATCGCGTTGTCCGTCGCGCTCGCGAGCAGGCTCTCGACCGTCGCGCGCTCGAAGACGTAGAGGTCGATATCGTCCCGATGGTCATCGTCATCGTTCACCGTGACCTGGACGCTCGAGAGCGACGGCTGGATGGACATGAGCGCCACGACATCGTACGCGAGCGCGCAATCGACCGCATCCCCCTCGATATCGCTGTCGATGGCCGCGTACTCGATGCTCAGCGACGCACCGGTCCCGTCGCCCGACAAACTCGCGGCGTACGTACCCAGCGGCAGGCCCTGCACCAACCCGAGGACCGTCTCCGTATCGTTCAGGTTCAACCCCACATGGCTACGGAGCGCCTCCGCCGTGCCGCCGTCGATCTGATCCATCAGCGCCATGGTCGCCTCGTACTCGCGCTGGTCCTCCGGGTCGTCGAACACCGGCGCATCGCCGCTCTGGGAGCGCGTGCCGTCCATCGAGGTCCCGGTGTCCGTTCCGGAGGACGTCGCCCCCTGCCCGTCGGATCGAGGGTCGACCTGGACCGTCGTATCCTGCTCGTAGCTTCGCGCGGAGTCCCTCACGAAGCCGAAGGCGGCGACCCCGATGGCCCCGATGATGACGACCGCCGCGAGTACGCCGACCACGATCGGCCATCTCGCACGCGGGGCGTCCGCAGCGGGGGCGCCTGCGGCCTGAGGGGGCACCGGAGCGCCCGCCGGGCGCGTCGAGGCGGCATAGGCGTCTGCAGCGGGCATGCGCACGGTCTCGGCGGCACCGGCGTCGCCCGCGCCCGCGGTCTCCCCCGCCGCCGAGCCGGCGGAGTCGGCGGGCCCCGTCTGCCTCCCCCGAGCGCCATCGGCGCCCGGCGCGTCCTCCGCGTCGCCGGTGAGGACGTCATCCAGGCTCGTGATGCTCGCCTTCGTCTTCTCGAGCGCCTCGGCCGCATCCATGCCCCCGGCGACGTAGTCCTCGTAGCGCGCCACGAGGTTGCCGTAGATCTCCTCCTTGAGCTCGATCATATCGGCGGTGAGCACCTTGCCTTCGAAGAGGTGCTCGACATACATACGGAGTTCGTTCATCGGTCCTCCCCTTTCTGCTTCAACAGCCTGTCGATGATGTCCCGCACGCGGACCCACCTCTCGGTGGCCTCATCGAGCTCGCGTTTGCCCGTATCGGTGATCCGGTAGTACTTGCGACGCGCGCCCTGCGTCTCATCGCCCCAATAGCTCTGCACGAAGCCCTGCTTCTCGAGCCGCTTGAGACTCGTGTAGAGCGAGGGCTCCTTCATCTCGTACGCGCCCCGGCTCGTCGATGCGACCTCCTTGAGGATCTCGTACCCGTAGCTGTCGCCCCCCGAGAGGGTGCACAGGATGATGGCATCGATGTTCCCCCTGATCAGATCGCTCACGGCATCCCTGGTCGACACGTCGTCACCTCCTGGTTCCTGATCGCGCTGCCGTCGGTACGGCTTCAATATATCACACAGTACTATGTGTGTCGATGTACTATTACAGGCAGATATAAACGGTCGATATCCCGAGGTGGACGGTGGGTTGCGCAGATCTCTTCTCACGGGGCCGCGGCAAGAAAAAACCCGGCTCCGCAGATGCGGAACCGGGTTGGAAGCGACACCGGATATGCGAGCGTTTCGCTACTCGGCCATGTAGTCGCGCTGGATCGAGGGATCGACCTTGACGCCAGGGCCCATGGTGGAGGCCAGGGCGATGCTCTTGACGTACTTGCCCTTGGCGGAAGCGGGCTTCACGCGCAGGATCTCGGTGTACAGGGCGGCGTAGTTCTCGATGAGCTTCTCGTCATCGAAGGACACCTTGCCCAGCGGCACATGGCAGATGCCGTAGCGGTCGGCGCGGTACTCCACGCGGCCGGCCTTGAGCTCGGAGACCATCTTGGCGACATCCATGGTCACGGTGCCGAGCTTGGGGTTCGGCATGAGGCCGCGGGGGCCGAGGATCTTACCGATGCGGCCGACCTTCGCCATCATGTTGGGGGTGGCGATGGCGGCGTCGAAGTTGATCTCGCCCTTCTGGATGTCGGCGATCAGCTCGTCGGAACCGACGACGTCGGCACCGGCCTCACGGGCCTCATCGGCCTTGGCGCCATCGGCGAACACGGCGACGCGGACGGTCTTGCCGGTGCCGTGGGGCAGGGAGATGGAGCCGCGGATGTTCTGATCGGCCTTACGGGTGTCGATGCCCAGACGGAAGTGGACCTCGACGGTCTCGTCGAACTTGGCGGGGGCGAGCTCCTTGACGAGCTTCACCGCCTCGAGCGGGGTGTAGAGCTGCGCGCGGTCGACCTTCTGGGCGGCGGCGCTGTAGTTCTTTCCATGCTTGGCCATGTTGCATACCTCCTGTGGTCAAACGGGCCTGGGCCCTCCCACATCGATGTGTGCCCTATTGCACACGAACGGGCGCGCCGTCCTGACGCGCCCGAATTACACGAGCTTCGCCTACTCGGCGATGGTGACGCCCATGGAACGGGCGGTGCCGGCGACGATCTTCTTGGCGGCCTCGATGTCGTTGGCGTTGAGGTCCGGCATCTTGATCTCGGCGATCTTGGTGAGCTGCTCCTGGGTGAGCTGGCCGACCTTGTCGCGCTGCGGGACGGCGGAGCCGCTCTTGAGCTTGAGCTCCTTCTTGATCAGGTGAGCCGCAGGCGGGGTCTTGCAGATGAAGTTGAACGAGCGGTCCTCGTAGACGGTGATCTCGACGGGGATGATGTCGCCGGCCTTGTCCTGCGTGGCGGCGTTGAACGCCTGGCAGAACTGCATGATGTTGACCTGAGCGGCACCCAGGGCGGGACCGACGGGAGGAGCGGGGTTCGCAGCGCCAGCGGGAATCTGGAGCTTGATGACGGTGGCAACCTTCTTCTCAGCCATGTCATTCCTTCCTGAACACGTACGTGTGAACAATTCCTATATCGTCAGCGCGAACCCGTTAGAAGCACGCCATCCCGGTGAGCAGCCGGGACGCGAAGCGCGCACGCGCGAACGGACAGCCTAGCCGATGACCGCGATCTGGTCGAGGGAGAGCTCGACGGGCGTCTCGCGGCCGAAGATGAGCAGGGTGACCTTGACCTTGCCGGTCTCGGCGTTGACCTCGGACACCTTGCCGTCGAAGTCGGACAGGGGGCCGGAGACGACCTTGACCGCCGTACCGACCTCGATGCTGACGGAGGTCCGCTTGGGGGCGGTGCCCTTGTCGGACTTCCGCATCATCTTGTTGTACTCGTCACGGGAGAGCGGAGCGGGCTTGCCGTTGGCGCCGAGGAAGCCGGTGACACCGGGGGTGTTGCGCACGCAGGTCCAGGCGTCGTCATCCATCTCCATGCGGACCAGCACGTAGCCCGGGAAGATCTTGGCGTCCTTGGTCTCGCGCTTGCCACCTTCCTTGATCTCGGTGACGCGCTCCGTGGGGATCTGGATATCGAAGATGCGGTCGGTCATGCCCATGGTCTCGATGCGGTGCTCGAGATCGGACTTGACGCGGTTCTCGTACCCGGAGTAGGTGTGGACGACATACCAACGCTTGGACATGCTTAGCTCCTCAACCCGGAGAAGAGAACCAGGCCCTCGCCGATGACCGCGTCGAGCACCGCGATGACGACGCCGACGACGATCAGAGAGACGATCACGGCGACGGAGTAGTTGACGAGCTCCTTCTTGGAGGGCCACACGACGCGGCGCATCTCCGTGCGGATGGAGCCGATGTACTTCTTCGCGCGGGCGAACATCCCGGGCTTGGCGTTCTTCTTATCCTTCTTCGTGGTCTTCTTAGCCGAGGAAGCCTTCTTGGCGGCGTCCTTCTTGGGAGCGGCCTTCTTGGCGTCGACCTTCTTGGCAGAGGCCTTGGAGGCCTCCTGCGCAGGAGAGGAGGCAGCGTTCTGCTTGGTCCCCTTCTTGGTCTTCTTGTTGGCCATGATGCTTACCTCCGGCCCGAACCACATGTACATTAGAAACCGTAAGCCTCGCGAGGAGGCTTACGGATTAGTGACTGGCACGCCAGGAAGGACTCGAACCCTCAACACTCGGTTTTGGAGACCGATGCTCTACCAATTGAACTACTGGCGTATGTATGTGAGACTAGCGAGTCTCTTTGTGCACGGTGTGCTGACGGCACCAAGGGCAATACTTCTTGATCTCCATGCGATCAGGCATGTTCGCCTTGTTCTTGGTCGTCGTGTAGTTGCGACGCTTGCACTCGGTGCAGGCAAGTGTAACGAGAGTACGCATGTATCTGAAACCTCCATGTACCGTCCCATACGGGCACGGTGGTACACATTATCAAACGGTCTAAGACCCTGTCAATGCCTCTTCGCAAATGATCGGTCTTCTGCAGATACGTTTCACAACCTGCACAAATGCTGGCATCGACATGAAAAACCCGGCTCCCCGAAAGGAGCCGGGTCACGCGAATCAATCAGCGACGAGAGCCGAAGCTACTCGATGATGGTGCTGACGATGCCCGAGCCGACGGTGTGGCCGCCCTCGCGGATAGCGAAGCGCAGGCCCTCCTCCATGGCGATCGGGTGGATGAGTTCGCCCTCGATGGTGATGTGGTCACCGGGCATGGCCATCTCGGTGCCCTCGGGGAGCTTGACGGAACCAGTCACGTCAGTGGTACGGAAGTAGAACTGCGGACGGTAGCCATCGAAGAACGGCGTGTGGCGGCCGCCCTCCTCCTTGGTCAGGACGTAGACCTCGCCGGTGAACTTGGTGTGCGGGTGCACCGAACCGGGCTTGCACAGAACCTGGCCGCGCTCGATCTCCTCGCGCTTGATACCACGGAGCAGGATGCCGACGTTGTCGCCAGCCTCACAGAAGTCCATGGTCTTGCGGAACATCTCGATGCCGGTGGCGACGGAGGAGTTGGTCTCCTTGATGCCGACGATCTCGACGGGGTCGTTGAGCTTGAGCTCGCCGCGCTCGACACGACCGGTGGCGACGGTGCCGCGGCCGGAGATGGTCATGACGTCCTCGACGGCCATCAGGAACGGCTTCTCGTTGTCGCGCTCCGGGGTCGGGATGTACTCGTCGACGGCCTTCATGAGCTCGCGGATGGAGTCATACCACTTCTCGTCGCCGTTGAGGGCGCCGAGGGCGGAGCCGCGGATCACGGGGATGTCGTCGCCGG
>DHCMC07803__coassemble_667_pt1 | contig 38760 bp, 32 predicted proteins | sample DHCMC07803__metabat2_low_PE_003 | metagenome-assembled genome bin DHCMC07803
GACCGCGGCGGACGCGGCGGCTTCGGCGGCGACCGCGGTGGGCGCGGCGGCTTCGGCGGCGACCGCGGCGGCCGTGGCGACCGCGGCGGCTTCGGCGGCCGTGGCGGCGACCGCGGCGGGCGCGGCAACTTCGGTCCGCGCGGCGGCCGCGGCCGTGACGACCGCGGCGGGCGCGGCGGCTTCAGCGGCAACCATCGCGGCAACCGCTTCTAAGACCCCGCGCACGCATACGGCGTGCGGATAGCGCGACGCCCCCGGCAGGCTGAGTCTGCCGGGGGCGTTTTCGTTTGAGAGGGCTCTGGAACCGTCGGGGACCGCTCGCCGCCTACGCCGCGGTCCGGGACCCTGCCGCCGTGTCGGGGGCGGTCGTCCCGCCGACGGCGTCGGCGAGGGCGGAGTCGTCGATGCGGCTGGAGTCCTGGGGCGTGATGGTCATGCTTTCGAACCGGTGCTCCATGTACGCGTTGTCGAAGTGCTCGGCGTAGAACCGCTCGACCGGAGCGGTCTGCGCGACGCCCGAGAGCCGCTCGAACCAGCAGTCGAGCGCCTGGAGGGTCATGATGCCGTTGACGGCCATGAGCACCGCGCACAGGGCGGTGAACGAGTAGCGCGCCCGCCACGGGATGACGTTGATGAACTTGAGCAGCCAGGGCAGGCACAGCTTGATCCAGACGAAGCCGAGCGCGCCCCACATGCACATGAACAGCGTGCTCGTCCTCCCGCCGAACAGCTCGGCCACGGGGTCGGGGAACAGGCCGAAGATCGTCGAGCCGGAGTAGTCCCACGCCACCGCGCCGAAGCCCGTCTGCATGAACCAGCTGACGGCGGCCTCGAACAGGCCGCCGATGACCGCGGAGACCACGAAGACGATGAGCGGGTTGGAGCGGTAGAAGCGGTTGAGGGCGACCGTCATGAGCACCGCGCCGAACCCGTAGATGGGGGAGAAGGGGCCGAAGAGCATGCCCGCGCGGTCCTGGTACACGCCCGGGTCGACCACGACCATGTGGTATACGGTCTCGATGACCAGGCCGAGCACGCAGCAGACGACGAAGACCCAGAACAGGTTGAAGAAGTTGAGCTGGATGTACCCCTTGCCCGCGAGGTCGCGTCCGAGCATCCCGGCGCGCTCCGCCTCCCGGTCGCGCAGGTCACGCGCGACGCGCTGTTCACCATCGGCTGCCTGCACCATCCGGGGTGCGCGTGCGTGCCCATCGGCACCGTGTCACCCGTCGAGCACCATGGCGTCGACCGTCCCCTCCTCGAGCGCGTCGGAGAGCTCCTGGTAGGTGGGGTACTGCAGCAGCGTCCAGGTGTCGAAGATGACATGGCTGTTCTCGTCTTCCACGACCTGCACGATCTCCTTGGAGAAGCCCGTCTCCGCGAACTTGTTCGTCAGCAGCGGGGCGGCGTTGGCGCCGGACATGGTGCCGAACGTCATGCCCTTCATGTCGTCGATGCTATCGAACAGGGAGCTGTTCTGGACGACCGCGATGACCTGGTCGTCGTAGTAGGCGGGGGAGAAGTCGAAGTTCTCCTTGCGCGAATCGGCGATGGAGTAGCACGCGATGAGCATGTCGACCTGGCCGTCGAGCAGCATCTCCTTGCGGTCGTCGGGCGTGACGGTGACGAACTCGACGTCGGACGAGCCCAGGCGGTCGGCGAGCTCGGTGGCGATGTCGATCTCCAGCCCGTAGTACTTCCCGGTATGGTCGTTGAGGTATCCGAACCCGACGATGTCGGACCGGACGCCGATGCGCAGGGCGCCCGAGGACGAGGTCCCCGCCGGCGCGCTTCCCGCGGCCGCGACGCCTCCCGTGCATCCCGCGACGCCGGCGAGCGCGCAGGCGAGCGACCCCAGCGCGACCGCGCCGAAGCGCCTTCGTGAAATCTGATGCATCTTCCCTCCTGTACCTTCGAGGTGCTTCTCTTGCAAACTTGTTAAGTATGCTGGTCAGAGGTGGTATGCGATAGGTGAGGGAGGGTCGTTCAAACACCCGTTGACCCTTGGGGTCCCGCCGCTGCCGCCCGCCGTCCCTTACGTTTCTCTGACACATCCCATACGGGGGCTTTGCGCGGGGCGGGTAGCGTGAGCATAGGGACAGGCGCCGTTTGGGCGCGGTAAGGCGACGGGGGTGGCGCGATGCAGGTTGCGGACCAGATACAGGAGCGCGAGAGCGAGTTCACCGGCCTCAAGGGGCAGCTGCTCAGATACGCGGGCTGCACGTACGTCGCGGTCATCGTCAGCAGGTTCATCGACGGGCTCGCGCCCCAGGCGGGGGCGCTGTCCGGTGCGCTGGACAACCTGGCCGCCGCGGTCTTCGGAGCGGCGTTCCTGGTGTACCCCGCCCTGCTCGGCGTGCGGGAGATGGCGCGCATCGTGCGCGAGGAGCGCGAGGGGCGCGGGGAGGAGAGCGTCCTCTAGCGGCTCCGGCGCGGCCGCGCCCGCCGCGGGTGTTCCGCTGCCCGCGCAGCGGGGCGCCGAGCGGAAAAGAAAAAGCGCCCCCGGTCTCCCGGGGGCGCTTTCCATGCGCTGGTGTGCTGTGCGCGCGGCTTAGCCGAAGTAGCGCTTCAGCAGGCCGGCGAAGGCCTTGCCGTGACGGGCCTCGTCGCGGGCCATCTCGTGCACGGTGTCATGGATGGCGTCCAGGCCGGCGGCCTTGGCGCGCTTGGCGAGGTCGGTCTTGCCGGCGGTAGCGCCGTTCTCGGCCTCGACGCGCATCTCGAGGTTCTTCTTGGTGGAGTCGGTCACGACCTCACCCAGCAGCTCGGCGAACTTGGCGGCGTGCTCGGCCTCCTCGTGCGCGGCCTTCTCCCAGTACAGGCCGATCTCGGGGTAGCCCTCGCGATGGGCGACGCGGGCCATGGCCAGGTACATACCGACCTCGGTGCACTCGCCCTCGAAGTTGGCGCGCAGGTCGTTGACGATGTCCTCGGAGACCTCGGGGAGCTTGCCCACGCCGATGACGTGCTCGGCGGCCCAGGTCATCTCGGTCTCGTCCTGCTTGATGAAGCGGGAGCCGTCAACGCCGCACTGGGGGCACTTGAAGCCCTCGGGCAGCTCGTCGCCGTCGAACTCCTCAACGTAACCGCAAACGGGGCAAACGAACTTCATGATCATCCTCCGATCATCGGCGATTGCGCGCCGTCCAGCCCTTCGGGCCCTCTCCGGACGGACGCGCCGTACGTCTGTCATTATGAACAAATGGGGTCGGTGCGGGCACATATTGAGATTGATTCCTAAAATGTTCTCAGGACCTTCACAGTAAGTCAGCCGCGTTGAACTGACACCCCTCGGACGCCGCGTTCGGGAGCGGCGCCGTTTCGCCGCATGCAGCGCGAGCCGGCGCTGCGGCGCAGCCCCGCCCCTGCACGCGGCCGCCGCCGGCGGCACCGCCGCAAACGGCTCGCGTGCGCCCTATCGCATCCAGCAGGTGGCGCAGCCCGCGCACCCGTTGCAGATGAGCCGGCTGCCGCATTCCGCGCATTGCTCGAGGTACCGCGGGCGGTACAGGTCGCGCTCGGGGATGTCGAGGCCGAGGGAGTCGGTGAGGTGCCATGCGATCGGGCGCCCCTGGTACCCCATGCCCGATTTCCACGCCTGCCGACTCTGCAGGCGCTTCCCGCGCAGTCGGTACGTGCGCCCGTCCTTGACAAAGACCGTCCCCGTCTCGATGAAGGCGAACGTCACGTCGGCCTCGACGCATTCGGCGCGCAGGGAGCGGACCCAATCGAAGTCGCATGGGCGGGCTCCCGCGTAGTTCTCGCCCCCGCAGATGACCTGCTCGATGCCCCCGGGGCCGAGGCATCCGGGGGACGAGGCGCGAGGGGAGACCGGTCCGATGAAGGGCGCGCACATGATGCCGCGGTGCTTGGCGGGCACGGCGAGCAGCAGCGGGATCCGCTCGTCGGCGCGCCGCTGGTTCTCGCAGGTGACGTTCAGCATCACGTTCTCCCAACCGTCGCCCCAATCGGGCGGCAGGCAGGCGGCGAGGCGCTCGGGGCGCTTGGTGAGGATGAAGAAGCGCACATCGGGACGGGCGCGGATGACGTCCCACGCCTCGGCGCGCCACGGGTCCGCCTGCTCGACGAGGAAATCCGAGGTCATGCAGACGCGGATGAGCTCACCGGGCCGCACGCGCAGGGAGCCGTCGCGCGTGCGCTGGAGAGGGTAGTCGAAGTTCCCGGTCCGAACGACCTGCGAGGGGTCGATGCCGCGCCGTTCGTCGTTGTAGAACATGTAGCAGTTGTCGCAGCCCTCGCTCACGCGCGTGCAGCCGTGCCACGGGTTCCAGATGTCGTGCACGGGGCCTCCCCTCCGCGGTCCGATGGCTTCGGCCATATGGTACGCCCCGGCGGGGGCATGCGCGCGGTCGGCGCATCGGCGGCGGGCCGTTGCGGCGAAAAGACGCGGTCGGCGTATCGGCGTCAGATCAGGACGCCGTCGCAGTGGTCGACCTCGTGCTGGATGATCTGCGCCGTGTCGCCGGTGAAGGAGCGGGTCACCGGGCGGAAAGCGTCGTCGAGGTACGACACCCTGATGCGCCTCCAGCGCTCCGCGCTCCGCGTGCCCGGAAGCGACAGGCATCCTTCCTCGGCACGGTATGGGTTCGCGCGCTCGATGATGCGGGGGTTGTACATGAGGAGTGCCCGCCCGCCGTCGCTCACCACGATGATGCGCTTGCGCTGCCCGATCATGTTCGCCGCCATGCCGACGCACGAGTCCGCATGCGCCGCGAGGGTGTCGAGGAGGTCCTGCCCGACGGCGGCGTCCTCGGGGCCGGCGTCGACGCTCGGCATCCGCAACGCTATCGGGGAGGTGACGATGGGTCTGATCATAGGGGCTCCTTAATGTGGCGCATGTTTCGGGTTCGCTCGAGCTTACCATCTCCCGCCCTGACGGGCGCTTACTCGATTCAGCTGCTTTGCTATCCTGGATGTCATCTGCGGAGTCACGAGAAAGAGGCGGAAATGTCCGAGCTGACCTCTGGCGGTGAAGGTATCGAACTTCTCAAAGCGGGTTTGGAGACATCGTTTATCGATGCGTCTCGTGAGTCGCAGGAAGCTTTTCGTTCCCGCATGATCGCCAATTCTCGCGATTTGGGCTTCGATCTGCTCTCGGTGATCAAGAGTCAGCTCGCCGATTGCGATTCGTTTGACTTCTGCGTGGCGTTTGTTGCTGAAAGCGGCTTGTCATGTTTGGTGCAGGTACTGGCAGAGCTGAGGCGGCGCGGGGTGCGCGGAAGATTTCTTACCTCCACATACCTGAATTTCAACTCTCCTGCCGCATTCAGGAAGCTGCTTGAATATGACAATATCGAGGTTCGCGTTTTTCAGGGCAGCATGCACGCGAAGGGGTATCTCTTTGAACGTCAGGGCGTAAGCACGGTTATAATCGGCAGCTCGAACCTTACTCAGTCCGCCCTGACATGCAACAAGGAGTGGAATGTCCTGTTCCGGTCCTTCGACCGCGGGGACATCTTGCGCGGCGTGCGCGCCGAGTTCGACGCCCTATGGGATGATGAGAGCACGATCGCCCTCACTCCGCAATGGATTGCCGGATACGAGGCGTTCAAGGCGCGCGATCGCCGGACAAGGAAAAAGGCGGTCGCTGCATATCGCGATAGCGAGCCTCTTGAGGCGATCGGTCGGGACGGAGAGACCCTGCGGCCGAATAAGATGCAGGAGCTTGCGCTTGCGGCACTCGATGTTCTACACCGTCGGGAGGAACCGCGTGCGCTGCTGGTATCCGCGACCGGTACGGGGAAGACCTACCTCTCCGCATTCGACGTCGCGCGCGTGAAGCCGAAGCGGATCCTGTTCCTCGCCCACCGCAAGCGCATCCTCGACGCATCCCTTGGCAGCTATAAGCGTCTGCTGGGGGATGCGTATAGCTATGGGGTGTATCGCGCCGGCTCAGATGGATCGGACTTCACGTGCGCCTTCGCGATGTGCTCGACGATCGTTCGATACCTGGATCAAATCGATCCGGCGCGATTCGATTACATCGTTATCGATGAGGCGCATCGTACCGGATCGTCCGGTTACCAGAAGATCATGGAGCATTTCTCCCCGCGGTTTTTCCTAGGTATGACCGCCACGCCTAACCGAACGGACGGCTACGACGTGTTCGGCCTGTTCAACCATGTCATCGCATATCAGATCACCTTGCAGGACGCATTGGAAAACGAGATGCTCGTCCCGTTTCATTACTACGGTATCGCGGACCTCGCCATCGATTACGAGGAGACGGATGACTTCGCTCTCTTCAACAGGCTGACGTCGTCAGAGCGCGTAAGGCACATCACGCAGAAGATCGAGGAGTACACGGTCAACAAGAAAGCTCGTCGCGGTCTGGTTTTCTGCAATCGAAACGATGAGGCGAGGTGCCTGTCCGACGCGTTCAACAGACTGGGGTATCGAACGCTGGCGTTGAGCGGGGAAAACAGTGACGAGGAGCGCGACCGTGCAATCGAGCGCCTTGAGTCAGGCGAGATCGAATACATCTTCTCGGTTGACATTTTCAACGAGGGCATCGATATCCCCTCAGTCAATCAGATAATCATGCTGCGTAAAACGGAATCCGCAATCGTCTTCGTCCAACAGCTCGGTCGCGGCTTACGCAAGGACGCCGGCAAGGAGTACACGCTCGTCCTCGATTTCATCGGCAACTATCAGAAGAACTTCTTCGTTCCCGTCGCCCTGTCCGGCGATAGGACCTACAACAAGGATCGTCTTCGCGCGATCGTGAATAACGGGAGCTCGGTCATCCCCGGTGCATCTACGGTGAGCTTCGATCGCGTGTCGGAGGCACAGATCTATCGGGCAATCGACGGGGGTGATTTCACCGCTGCACGGTTTTTGAAAGGGGAGTACCAAGGTCTCCGCCAAATGCTCGGCACGATCCCGAGTCTCATGGATTTCGACCGAAACGACTCGATCGACCCGCTTCTGATCTTCAAGAAATTCGGATCGTACCACGCGTTTCTGAGCAAATATGAGGGAGAGTACAAGGTCTCGTTCTCCGACAGGCAGTGCGGGGTGCTGAAGTTCCTCTCCCAGAAGCTGGCAAACGGCAAGCGCTTCGAAGATCTCTTCATGTTACGGGAGCTGGTTGCGAAGCACGGTGAGACTTCGAGTGGTTTGGTTCGCGAAGCGAGGATCCGGCGCGGCGTCGTTTCTCGCGCCTCGATCTTCTTTTCCGCCGCGAATGTCCTTGGAGGAGGGTTCTCGGCATCGAAGGACTTCGTTCCCCTGGTGATGCATGACGACGATGGCTACCATCTCATGAGGGAGTTTTCCAAGATGCTCGACGATTCCGAGTTCAAACGCCAAGTGGTCGAGGTCCTGGACTTCGGTTTGCATCGCAACGCGGATAGCTACGGGGAAACGTATAAGGACACCAGCTTCGTTTTGAACGCCAAGTATACCTATGAGGAGGTCTGCCGTCTCCTCGGCTGGGAGAAGAACGTCAACGGCCAGAATATCGGCGGCTATATGTACAATGCGAAGACCAACACCTTTCCGGTGTTCATCAACTACGATAAGGCGCCCGATATCAGCGACACGATTCGCTATGAGGATCGCTTCGTGACGAGCAGCGAGCTGATCGCGCTTTCGAAGCAGGGAAGGAATCTGAAATCTCCTGAGATCGAACGACTGAGGGCGTGGCCGGCAAACGGCATGAGGACCTTCTTATTCATGCGCAAGAACAAGGCGGATGAGGGGAGCAAAGAGTTCTACTTCTTTGGGGAGATGCATCCGACGGGGATCTTCAAAGAGGTGATGATGCCGAATACGAACAAGCGCGCCGTAGAGATCATGTATCGGCTTGAGGAGCCTGTGCGTCCGGATCTTTACGAATTCATGATGGCTGATCTGAGCGGGGCCGAGCGAGCGCGCTAGATACGGTGCGTGGTCTCAAGGGCGGCGGGCGAGGTCGAGTTTGCGCTCGAGTTCGTTGACGACCTTGATGTCCGCGGGCAGCCAGTCGACGGACCAAAGCGTGTCGCGGGTGAGCCATCTGAGGTTCTCGTGCTCCGAATCGTTGATCGTGCCCGACGCTATCGAGCAGGTGAAGCACTCCATTGAAAGGTGGAACGCGTCGTAATCGTGTTCGACGGTGCAGAGATGCTCGAGGTCGGTGATCTCGACGCGGAGCTCCTCATGGATCTCGCGCACGCATGCTTCGGCTCCGGTTTCCCCGTTCTCGAGCTTGCCGCCGGGGAACTCCCAACCATCCTTGAACTCGCCATAGCCACGCTGGGCTGCAAGGATCTCTCCGTCTCTGATGATGATGGCAGCGGCGACATGGATTGTTTTCATGCGGTCCTCCTTGGGTAATCTCGCGCGAAACGTTCTCTATGGTAATCGGGATGATATTCATTTCAAGGGCTGCTGAGCCGGGGTGATGCCAAACAATTGTCTAACAAAGCGGCGTTCGCGGAATGGGCGGTGAGTGATCATTAATTTAGGGGGTTGATCGATTAAGATCGGATCGGATTATCTAGTCGACTGCTTTTTTGGGGCTCACGAATGGAAGACGTCTATCAACGACTGTTGGGGGAGACTGGCTTACGCATCGGCATAGTCGATGCTGACCTCGTTGATCACGGAACGCGTCACCCCAATCTGGCCCTCTTGAAAATCAGTTCCTTCTGTAAGGCGCAGGGGCACAGTGTGGAGCTGTTGCTCGATTACGATAATTTGGGTTCCTATGATGCGGTGTTCCTTTCATGTGTCTTTTCTTTTACGCATGTGAGCGAAGCGATCTTAGACTTGCCGAACGTCTATTGCGGCGGAACTGGAATTTATGCTGATGGCGGCGAGGATCTCCCCCATGATGTTGAGCACTCCTCTCCCGATTATTCACTGTACGATCCTTATGTGAAACGCGAGCTGGCCTTGGGCAGGCGACGTAGCGCCCTGTCAGACTATCTTGACTATTCCATTGGCTTTACAACAAGGGGATGTTTTAGAAAGTGCTCATTCTGCGTCAACAAGAAGTACGATAAGGTCCGCTTCCATGCGCATGTAAGTGAATTCTACGACCCCGAACGCCCATGCATTTATCTCTGGGATGACAATTTTCTGGCATTTTCGCGCTGGCGCGAAGTGTTAGAGGAGCTAAAGGCTACTGGCAGACCCTTTCAGTTTCGTCAAGGGCTCGATATTCGTCTGATGACCGATGAGAAGGCTCGGGTTTTGTCTCGCTGCCGCTACCACGGGGACTATATCTTTGCGTTCGACCATGTTGAAGATAAAGAACTAATCGAAAAGAAACTGGCGGTTTGGAGGACTTGGACTGATAAAGGCACCAGACTCTATGTATTAAGTGCGTATGATTCTCAGGATGAACGAGACGTGGAATCAGTGTTCATTCGCATTGCCTCTCTCATGAAGTATGACTGTCTTCCGTACATCATGCGATATGAGAGCTATAAAGGTAGCCGCTGGCGTTCTCTATATGTCAATATTGCCCGTTGGTGCAACCAGCCGCAGTTTTTCAAAAAGAAATCCTTTCGAGAGTTCTGTGAAGCGAACCAGGCGTATCACAAGAACAAATCGACCATGTGCTCCGCGTATAAAGCAATGACGGAATTCGAGGAAGAATTTCCCGTCATTGCTTCGAAGTACTTTGATTTGCGTTTCGAGGAGGAGAGTTTATTGAAGCGGTTCGGAAGACCATTCTTCAACAAACCTTCCACTGATGAGATGGCCATACAGCATTCAGCATGGTCACAATTCGCACTCGGTGCATTGAGCGAGCAGTCTGTGCTGACCGCTTACTATGGGAAACGCCTCGATATTGTGTGCGGGAAAACGCTACAAGATTCCGGTGCACTGGGGGGGGGGTCTGTCGAAAGCCTCTTCTCAGTTATCGAGAGAGCTTCTCTGGAGGACGTCTACAGAGCGGTAACAAAGCTTGAAGAAACCGAGCTCGTTTCTGCGTCCAATGTTCCCCAGTTCAGCAAATTGGATTCTGCTTTTCGGGTGCCTGAAGTGCTGAGTGCGCTTCATGAGGCTCAGACTTTCGAAGCTCTCGGTTTGTATCTCGACTTCGCGCCAAACAAAAAAGTGTCTGCGAATAAGAAGTATGGCGAAAACCATGCAAAACTTGCCACGCTCCTTGACCTTGCCGAAATCACCTCAACGCCAATAATGCGGGTATCTGAGACATGCTTCGGTAATCTCTTCTGCAATCTCAGCGACGAGAGGAAGTGGAGTGTAGCGGCTCGGCTGGCTTTCCGTATACCGGTGGTGCAACGTATTCTTATCGATGCGGCTGTTGGTGAAGTAGAAATAGCCGATTACCTGAAGCCATTTTCCGAGAGCACGAAAAAGAGGAGAGTTCCAAATATCCGATCCCTCTTCAACCTCATTGGCTCACAAGCCGCTGGAGAGGACATCAATCTGAAAAACGCCTTGCGTAATGTGAGGTAGGCTGCAATGGGATTGATGGATTTGGAAATTCAACCCTCCTACGAGACTCTTGGCGACTGCGATCCTGTCTCTCAGTTCTATATCCCTGCACTGGCGGAATCGATAGAATACGACCGCGGTGTGGGCTTCTTCTCGTCTGCGAGTCTGGCGCTTGCGGCGAGAGGGGTCGCCGGCCTAATTAAAAATAACGGCAAGATGCGGCTTGTCGTGAGCCCGCATTTTTCCGAAGCAGACCTTGAGGCCATCCGCAGCGCGGACCAAAACCGAGAAGATGCCGTTGAAGCGGCAATGAGCGTCGCGATGATGGACGTCGAGGCACTTGCCAATGAAATTGAACGCGATCATGTAAGAGCGCTCGGCTGGATGCTGAAAAGCGGTTATCTCGACTTACGAATTGCTTGCGTGGTAGATGAGGAAGGCAATATAAGGGGAGATAAGCTTTTTCATCAGAAGGTGGGCATACTTCGCGATGCTGACGGGATGGCTGTTTCTTTCAGCGGGTCGATTAACGAAACCGTATCTGGATGGCTGCATAACTCCGAGGAGTTCAAGGTTTTCAAGAGCTGGGACAGTGGCCAGAAGGCGTTTTTCCAGTCGGATGAAAAGAAGTTTGAAGAGATATGGAACAATCGACGTCATCTGGTGAGAGTGTTCAGGCCGCACGGTGCTTTCAACAATTTCCTGATTAATGAAGGAAAAGATTTCGATATCGAATTCAGCTCTCTTAGTCGAAAGCGCGGCCGCTCAAAAGATAACGCCATCTCTTTGTTCCCGTATCAAAAGGAAGCAGTTCGTAAGTGGCGTGAATGCGGAGGCAGGCTGCTTTTCGAAATGGCTACCGGGACGGGGAAGACAAGGACGGCCCTTGCGTGCCTTTGTGAGTTGCTGATTAAGAAACGAAGGGTTGTTTGCGTCGTCGCGACTCCGCAAAACACGCTTTCTAGGCAATGGGAGCGCGAGCTCCATGCCTTATCGATTTGCTGCGACTCGATCATGTTCGCCGATTCTTCTGCTGGTACGAGCGCTGAGTGGTCAAGAAGACTTCAGGAAGAGGTCAGCCGAGTCCTGATCGGCAGATCAAATTCACTCGTAGTGTTCTCGACTCATGCGAGCGCATGCGATGACAAATTGATTGGCGAAATCGAGTCGCTACCCAGTTCTGTAACAACTTGTTTGATTGCGGATGAGGTACATGGTCTTGGGGCGATGAAGCAAAGGCGCGCTTTATCCGATCGATATGATTATAGAATCGGCCTCTCCGCAACGCCGAGTAGGTGGTTTGATGAGTCGGGAACTGATCTGATCCATAGCTACTTCGGTGATTCCTTTGTTTTCCCAATAAGCAGTGCCCAGAATACAATCAACCCATTGACAGGGCGCCCATTTCTGTGCCCTTATCGATACCATTTGATTTTTGCCACGCTGACCGATGAGGAATCGGAAAGGTATTGCGAATTGTCTCGAAGGATTGCGAGGCTCTCGCACGGCGATGATGTGGAAGATCCGGATAGACTGAAAAGACTTTTGCTGGAACGAGCGCGGATCAAAAAAGACGCAGATAACAAGTTGCTTGAATTCGAAAAGCTGGTCGATTCTGAAGATCTTGCCGGCGGAATCGTTTTCACGTCTCCGCGGCATATCAACGAGGTGGAATCTGTGCTGGGGCGTCGCGGTATTGCGGCGCATCGATACACAAGCAAGCAGGGGACGACCCGAAGGGTGGAATACGGCGGACTGAGCGAGCGGGAGTACATTCTCAAGCTGTTTAAACAAGGCGATTACAAGATGCTCATCGCGATGAGATGTCTAGATGAAGGGATCGATGTTCCTGAGGCGCGTGTTGCCGTATTGCTATCCAGTAGCACCAACCCACGTGAATACGTGCAGCGTATCGGCAGGGTTATCCGTCAGTCTCCGAATAAAGAGGTTGCGGAAATATACGATTTCGTAGTTGAACCCGATTGGAGCAGGCTTCGGGATTTCGGTCTCAAAGAGGAACGGCGCCTGTTTGAACAGGAGATGAGGCGCGTTGAGGACATGCGGATGAACGCGCTCAATTCTACTGAAGCTTTGATAACGATTAGAGAGCGTTTGGGGAGGGCCTATGGCGATCAATAGGAGGGCTTTGGTAAAAATCGAGGCAGCCTGCAGGAACGACAGGAACATGTGTGATTTCTTGCGCAAATTGCTCATCTACGAGGTGAACGAGCCGGGTCAATACATGACCGAATACAAACGCTTGGTTAAGGAGCATGCGAAGAAGGTGGAGAAGAATGCGTTTTGATTTCATAAAGATCAAGAATTACCGGCAGTATAGAGATGCGGAGATAACCTTCCCGCATGCTGACCATGATTTGCAGATAATCATTGCAGATAACGGTGTCGGTAAGACAAATCTCCTAAACGCTTGTACCTGGTGTCTCTATGGCGAGGAGCCCCATCTTGGATTGACGAATAAGTATGCGGGCGAGCCTATCTTGAACAAGGAGTCGATTGAGGAGGCGCGGATCGCAGGTCGTCGCCAAGCGAACGTGTCGGTGGAGATCGGCTTTTCGAATGCTGAACGCTCTCGAATCGATGTGTCGTATTCAATGCCAGTCATCATTTCAGAAGATGGCAAGGTAGTTGAGAAGAAAGCGGAGGCGCGGCGCGTTGTTCGCATATTCCATACTTCGGGCGATTGCGAGGTGTACGAGCAGGAAAGGGCATCCGACTACGTCAACAGTTATCTTCCTCGTTCCATCCGCGAGTATTTCTTTTTTGATGGCGAGCAATTGAACACCTATTTTAAAGAGGGCCATGGAGAGCGAGTAAAAGATGCGGTTTATCAAATCTCGCAGATCGACGTGTTCGTGAGAATGATTTCCCGTCTAGATCGCGTGGTAAAGAGCGAGCGCAAGAATGCCAGCAAATTGGATCCTAAAACCGACGAATATCAAAAGAGAATCGACGAGATCGAGCAGACTCTTGCCGGCTGCGAAAAGTGTATAGAGGACTGGGAGCAGCAGATCGCTGAGCTTGATCAACGCATCGGTGAGATAGAAGACAGGCTGAGGGATACTCCCGATGTTGGCGAGCTGGAACAGAAAAGGGGGAGGTTGCAACAGCAGCTTGATGACCTACAAGATGAGCGTCAAGATGTCCTTGCAGATTATTACGCTTTTGTACGAAATAAAACGATCGATTTCAATCTCTACTCGGTTGCATGTGCTGTTTATCGCTTGGTTCGCAGAATGGAAGATGAGGGACAGCTGCCGCCCCAAATCGACAAACGGTACCTCGAGGAGATGTTGGCCGTAGGCGAATGCAAAGTTTGTGGACATCGGTTGGATGATGAAGACAGGGGAAGAATCCAGAAGTTGCTGGATACGTTCCGTGTTGGAACCGAGACATCCGCAATCTTGTCATCGATAAAGAACGAGCTGTCTCGCATTATTTCCAGCGTCGATTCCTATCCCGCTGAAAGAAGGAAGCAGCTAAAGCGCTTGTCTTCACTCGACGTTCGACAGGGCGCCCTTGCAGATGAGCTGAGCTCAATCGAAACAAGCTTGTCGAAGTACTCGGGTACACGAGAGGAAATCAAAAAGCTCTATGATGATCGCCGTATGTACCAGGAGCAAAAGAGCGAGCTGAATCAGCAGATTGGCATGCGGAAGAATATCATCGGTAGGAAAGAGCCGGAACTCTCCAAATTAAAGAAACGGCTTGCTGATGCTTTAGCAGCCAATGCAAAGGCCGACCAGCTCCAGGATGAAATTCGATTTGGGGCTCATGCTCTTGAGATCTTAAGGCAAGTTGAGGATTCGATTGTGGGCGAAGTCCGCAAGGAGATGGAGTGTCGGACGGAAGAGCTTTTCCGTGGCTTGGTATGGAAAAACTCGAAGTGCGATCACATTTCGCTGTCCGATCGTTATCAGCTGTCTTTGTACGATAAGGCGGGTTACTCATGCGCGGGGACGTGCTCGGCGGCAGAGAGATCTCTCCTTGCCCTGTCGTTTACGTTGGCAATGCATGAGGTGTCGGGATTTGAGTCTCCTTTGTTTATTGATACGCCCATCGCACGCGCTTCGGGGGAAAACAGGGAAAACTTTGCGCGGACACTGGTTGGGATCAGCGAGTCGAAACAGCTCATCCTTGCATTCACACCCGACGAGTACTCAGAGATGATTTCTCGCGAATTCGAGCCTGTGCTCTCGGCGTATATAAGGCTCGAACTTGACGATAACGAGAGGCATGTCGTCGTTAGGGAGGAAGTGCATCATGGGAAGCAGTAAAAGACCTGCGGTGATGGGTGTGGACGAGCAGGTGTTTACTGAAACGGTTCCGCGTTTGAAGGAGTTCGACTTTTTTGCTGGCGCCAATAATTCCGAGCTGCTGCTGTATGCATTTGCTTTGGGTGCGGCCCATGGAATGGAAATCCCCATCGCCCATATGCACAGCGGTGGTTTTGCGAGAACCGAGTCCTTCTCCGAAAAGTTCGTATCGGTCATTATCGCCCTGCCAGTTGCAAAAGACGGGACAGGAGATCCCGACGTTGTTTGCGATCAAGCTTCGGCATTTTCAGAGGCTGAAAGGTATGCGAATGGGGGGTTTCAGATGATTGCTGGCGATCTTAAGAGAAATCTGACAGCTGAAACTTATGCAAATCATCTACTTGCCGAGTTGGACAAAAAGTACGAACTGATTAAAGGGGAAGCCATTCCATAACGTTTCTCCATGTAAAACGGATCAGCAGGAAGCTGCACATCAGTTGCCACGCAAATGAGTTCGCGGCGCAGGGACGGCGGAGCGTTTGGTGCGTGCGAATTCGACATACAGCGCTTCGATCGCTGCTTTGATCGGAGGAAAATGTGAGTGCGCGCCTTCGCGAGGTCAATCGCTGGTGTGCTGCGACCTAGCTTGTTCCCATCGTCCCACCTCCCCATTTCGTGGTAGCGTGTCCGGTGACGCCACGAGAAGGGAACCTGCCATGGACATCACCGCATGCGTCGTCTCGTACTTCACCGGAGCGGGGACGACCCGCGCCGTCTCCGAGCGCTTCGCGGCGGCCGCCGAGGCCGCGGGCGTGCCCGCCCGCGTCGCGGACATCACGCCGCATGGCGCGGAGGTGCCCGCCTTCGGTCCGGGCGACCTCGCGGTCTTCGCCGTCCCGTCATACGGCGGGCGCGTGCCGGCCCCGGCGCTCGAGCGCCTCGCCCGCTGCGAGGGAGACGACACCCCCGCCGTCCTCGTCGTCAGCTTCGGCAACCGTGCGGTGGACGATACGTTCCTCGAGCTCGCCGACGCCGTGCGCGCACGCGGCTTCGTGCCGGTCGCCCTCGGCGCCATCGTCGCGCACCACTCCCTCATGGTCGACGTCGCCCCGGGCCGCCCCGACGCGGCGGACCTCGCCGCGGTCGACGCCCTGACCGCCGCGGCGCTCGAGAAGCTCGCGCAGGCCCCCGCCGCCCCCGCGGCCGCCCTCGCCGACATCCCCGGCGACCGCCCCTACCGCGATTTCAACGGGGTGCCGTTCCGGGCCCGGGCGGACGCCGCGGCCTGCGTCGCGTGCGGGGCCTGCGCCCGCCAGTGCCCTGCCGGGGCGATCGACGCCGCGGACCCGACGGCCACCGATGCGGACGCATGCGTCACCTGCATGCGGTGCATCGAGGTGTGCCCCGCCGGCGCCCGTTCGCTCACCGGGGGAGAGGCGCTCGCGCGGCAGCGCGCCGCCTTCGCCGAGCGCCTGGCGCCCCGCGTCGAGTCCTACACCGTGCTGTAGGGCCGGCGCGCCGCGAAGGGGCATCCTCCGCATCTGGGCACCCACCTGCGGCGAGGCGTCCGCTGCATCGGGGCGCTCCCTGCGGCTGCGCGGCCCCCCTCGACGGCGCGGTTCCTGCGCGGTCGGAGCCCGCGCGCCACGCGGTCCCCGAATGTCCGCACGGCGCGGTATGGTATTGGCAGACGAAGCGCGCCGGAACCGGCGCAGACGAGGGGAGCAGGCATGAGCGAGATCAAATGCCCCAAGTGCGGAGCTGTGTTCACCGTCGACGAGAACAGCTACGCCGACATCGTGCGGCAGGTGCGCGACGAGCAGTTCGCGCACGACCTGCACGAGCGCGAGGAGATGTACGCGCGCGAGCGCGAGGACGCCCTCGCCCTCGCCCGCGCCGAGGCGGACCGGAAGCTGCAGGAGGCCCTGTCCGAGCGCGACGCCCGGATCGCCGAGCTCAAGGCCGCGGCCGCCGGCGAGCTCAAGGACAGCGTCGCCGAGCGGGAGCAGCGCATCGCCGAGCTCTCCGCCCGGCTCGACGCCGCCGACCAGGAGCGCGCCCTCGCGATCGAGAAGGCGGCCGCCGAGGCCCGCGAGCAGGCCCAGCGCGACCTGTCCGAGCGCGATACGCAGATCTCCACGCTCCGGGCGCAGCTCGAGGCCGCGTCGAGCGCGCAGGAGATGGCCCTGCAGAAGGCCGACGCCGAGGCCCGCGAGCGCCAGCGCGCATCCGAGACCGAGCTGAGAGACGAGCTTCAGGCGGAGGTGGACCGCGCACGCAAACAGGCCGACGAGCTGCGCGCCCGGCTCGCGGAGCAGGAGGCCGCGGCCAAGCTCGCCCAGGCGAACGCCCAGACGGAGCTCCAGCGCGGCGTCGCCGAGCGCGACGCCCGGATCGCGGAGCTCAAGGCCCAGCTCACCTCCGGCGACACCGAGCGCCGGCTCGCCGTCGCGCAGGCCGTGGCGGCGGCGGAGCGCGAGCGCGACGAGGCGCGCGCCGAGCTCGCCCGGGCGCAGGCCGTGCGCGACGCCGAGCAGCACCAGATGGAGGCGGCGCACAGCCTCGAGATCGAACAGGTGCGCAAGAGCGCCGACGAGCTGCTGCGCTACAAGGACGCGGAGATCGAGCGCCTGCGCGACATGAAGGCGCGCCTGTCCACCAAGATGGTGGGGGAGACCCTCGAGCAGCACTGCGAGAACGAGTTCAACCGCCTGCGCATGACGGCCTTCCCGCGCGCGTACTTCGAGAAGGACAACGATGCATCCGAGGGCAGCAAGGGTGACTTCATCTTCCGCGAGTGCGACGAGGACGGCAACGAGGTCGTCTCCATCATGTTCGAGATGAAGAACGAGAACGACACCACGGCCACCAAGCACAAGAACGAGGACTTCTTCAAGAAGCTGGACGCGGACCGCGCCAAGAAGGGCTGCGAGTACGCCATCCTGGTCTCGCTGCTGGAGCCGGAGAGCGAGCTGTACAACGCCGGTATCGTGGATGTCGGGTACCGCTACCCCAAGATGTACGTCATCCGCCCGCAGTTCTTCATCCCCATCATCACGCTGCTGCGCAACGCCGCGATGAACGCGCTCGCCTACAAGCAGGAGCTCGCCCTGGTCCGCCAGCAGAACATCGACGTGACGAACTTCGAGGAGAAGCTCGGGAAGTTCCAGGACGGCTTCTCCCAGAACTTCGAGCGCGCGAGCCGCAAGTTCAACGATGCGATCAACGAGATCGACACCACCATCAAGCACCTGCAGAAGGTGAAGGAGAACCTCCTGTCCTCGGAGAACAACCTGCGCCTCGCCAACGACAAGGCGCAGGCGCTGACCATCCGGAAGCTCACGTGGAAGAACCCGACCATGAAAGCGAAGTTCGACGAGGCCCGCGCCGCGCGCGAGGAGGCGGACGGCCGGGTCGCCGCCCCCGGGCTCAAGGAGGCCTCCGCGGTCGAGGCCGAGGCGGTGCCGGAGGCGGAGCCCGCAGAGGGGCGCGAGGACTGATACCCCTCATCCGATCTCGTCTATCGCTGTTCGGACAATCTTTCCGGGACGTCATCCCGACCGTTTTCGGCCTCCGGTGAAACAATCCGCCCTCCCCATGCGTATCGTCAGTGAAGGGAAACGATGCGAGAGGAGGGGAGATGCTGACCGAACGGGAGTTCCGCGAGGCGGTCGAGCGCCATCGCGACACGGTGTTCCGCGTCGCGTTCGCCTACATGCGCAGCGTGGCCGATGCGAGAGGCGCCCGTGGGTTCGGGCCGCAGCCGGTGCCGCCGGGGCCGGCTGCGGCCGCGCCTCATGAAGCGGGCGCCGGGATGCCGCGCGAGCATCCCGGCGCCCGTCGCGCCAGGCCGGGGTTCCCGGGTCGCCCGGATACCCGTTTCCGCGTCCCGGGGGGGGACGGGGCACGCCCCGGCTACACCGTCATGCCCCCGTCGACGTGGAGCACGTCGCCGGTCACGTACGCGGCGAGGTCGCTCGCCAGGAACACGAAGGCGTTGGCGACGTCCTCGGGCTGGCCCACGCGCTTCAGCGGGATCCCGTCGGCGATGGGCTTGATCATCTCCTCGGGCAGCGCCGCGACCATGTCGGTCGCGGTGACTCCCGGCGCCACGGCGTTCACGCGGATGCCGCGCGGCCCGAGCTCGCGGGCGAGCGAGACGGTGATGCCGTTCACGGCGAACTTGGACATGGGGTAACCCACGCCCGAGGGCTGCCCCATCTTGCTCACCATCGAGCTCGTGTTGATGATGACGCCGCCCGCCCCGAGCACGCGCGAGGCCGCCTGGCAGCCGTTGAGCACGCTCTTGACGTTGACGTCGATGATGCGGTCGAACTCGTCGGGCGTGTAGTCGCCCAGCGGGGTGGACTGCGAGATCCCCGCGTTGTTGACCACGATGTCGAGCCCGCCGAAGCGCTCGGACGCCTCGCGCATCGCCGCCTCCACCGCGGCCTCGTCGGTGAGGTCGGGGGAGAGGCCCATCACCGGGGCGTCGGGGTGCTCGGCGAGGATCCCCTCGACGGCCTTTTGGGCCGTCTCCGGGCGGCTGCCGCACAGCGCGACGTTCGCCCCCTCCTCGAGGAAGCGCTTGACGATGGCCAGCCCGATGCCGCGCGATCCGCCGGTCACGATCGCGGTCTTGCCTTTGAGCAGCATGATGACCTCCTGGTTGCTCGGGGTCCGCGGGCGCGGGCCGCCCCATGGCGTCGCCCGCGCGCCGCGCGTCGGTAGATGCGTGGATTCTCCTACCCGTTCGCATCCCGGAGTTGCGAAACCGACGCCCTCCGGCCGCGAACGGTCGCACGCCATCCGGGCGAGCGGTCCGGGGTTCCGCCGCGCCCGCGCCCGGCGCCGCTCCTCCATGGCGCCGACACGCGCTGCGGCGCCCGCTCTGGTATCGTGGACCGCATCCGAAGGACCGAGGAGGGGACGACCCATGGAGGAGCAGGAGCTGGACGCCGCGCAGGCGGCGGGCCACACCGACAACGGGCGCATCGGCTTCGAGGGCCTGCCGAACACGCGCGACCTGGGCGGGCTCCCCGCGGCGGACGGCCGCAGGATCGCCTGCCGCCGCCTCCTGCGCTCGGGTCAGCTCGCATCCGCCACGCCTGCCGACCTCGCCCGCCTGGGCGGCGAGTACGGTCTGCGGCTCGTCGTCGACCTGCGCACCGACGAGGAGTGCGCCGAGAAGCCCGACCCCATGGGGGAGCTGCCGGGCGCCCGCCTCGTCCGCCTGCCGGTCTTCCACGGCCCGGCATCCGGCGTGTCGCGCAGCATGCAGGATATGGAACGCGTCGCGCGCCAGATGATGCAGGGCGAGGTCGAGCCCGCCCAGCTGTTCGTCACGCTCTACCCGCACCTGGTCCTCGACGACGACGGGATCGCCGCGTACTCCGCCTTCTTCCGGGAGATCCTCGACGAGCGCGAGGGCTCGGTGCTCTGGCACTGCTCCGCGGGCAAGGACCGCTGCGGCATGGCGAGCGTGCTGCTCGAGGCGGCCCTCGGTGTGCCGGAGCCCGTGATCGAGGCGGACTACCTGGCCACCAACCGCTTCTACGGGATCGACCCGTCCGCCGAGGGGGCGGACCCCATGGATGTCCTGAACGGGGTCGACCTGCGTTTCCTGCACGCCGCGACCGCCGCGATCGAGGGGGCCTACGGCGGGATCGGGGCCTACCTCTCCGAGGCGCTCGGCGTCGATGGCGACGCCGTGGCGGAGCTGCGCGCCCGCTACCTCGTCTGATCAGCCCCGCGCCGCCGTGCGCCCGACGCCCGTCGCGTCCGCTACGGGCGGCATCTGCCGCACGGCCGGTATCCCTGCGCGATCAGCTCGTCGCGGTCGGCGGTCACGTCGCGGCGGTTGCGCGGGGCGATGTCTTCCGCCGACGGGCACGAGGGGTCGTGGAAGCGGCGGGTGTTCTCGTTGAGCACGTAGGCGCGTTCGGTCGCCTCCGAGGCCTCCGCACCACCGGCTGCGCCGCCGCTCGTCTCGCCCGCGGGCTCCGCTCCCTGTGCCCGCGCCCCCTCATCCGCCGCCGCGGCGCTGTCGCCGGTCGCGTAGTCGATCTCGATGCCCGGTTGCACGTTGGGGCACCAGGAGGCGATCGAGATCGCGCCCCCGCCGTCCTCGAGCGAGACCGCCTCCAGCAGCACGCCGCGGCATACGAGCTCGTCGGCTGCGAAGGCGGGGGTCGCCCGGTAGAGCACGTGGTTGCCCGTGTCCCGCACGTAGTCGGCGACGGCGTCCTCGACGGGGAGCATCTCCTCGGTGTTCATCCACCGGGTGCCGGTGACGAGGTTCCCCTCGTTGGCGTTCTCGGCGGTGAGCTGCCAGCCGATGAGGTGGCAGCGGTTGTAGAGGTAGCGGCCCTCGACCAGGTCGTCGTAGCGCGCCGTCTGCCAACCGGACGGCTTCACCATGCCGATGGAGCCGCGCTCCTCTCCCTCCTCCGGCATGGTCTCGGGGCCGACGACGGCCGTCGCCGTACCGCAGCGGCCGAGCTCGTCGAGCGGGGCGTATTCCTCGTAGCCGGGGTCGGCTCGCGCGGACGCGAGCTCATCCTCCGTGAACGACGGCCCCTCCGCCGCCTGCGCGGCGAGCCGCTCGGCCTCGGGCGAGCCCTCCGTCGCCTGAGCGGCGGGCGCGCCCGTCCCGGAGGAGCTCCCGGATATGTACGGGGATGACGCGATACGCTCGGAGCAGCCGCCGAGGGGCAGGGCGAGAAGGAGCGCCAGGGCGAGCGCCGCCCGCGCCGCCCGCAAGCCGAGGCGGGTCGCGCGCGCCGGCTGGGCCGTTTCCCCGGGGCCGCCCTCCCGGTCCGAGCCGAGGCCGTCCATCCGTGCATCCCATGCGTCGCGTGCGCCCATCCGCAGTCCCTTCCGTCCGTCCCAAGGGGGTCGGTTAATGCAAGCAGTATGCCATCAGCCTGCGCGGACCGGCGTTCCGCGCGCGTGCCGGTTGTGCGCTTCCTCATTCTCGCCATATGCGATCCCCGCGACCGATATACTGTGCTCGTTATCGGCAACTCGATGGGGGTTCACGGAATGGGCGGTTTCTTCGGGGCGGTTTCCAAGCGCGACGTGGTGCTCGACGTCTTCTTCGGCGTCGACTACCACTCGCATCTCGGTACGCGGCGCGCGGGCATGGTGATCTGCGAGGGGACGGGAGGGTTCCAGAAGGAGATCCACTCCATCGAGAACACGCCGTTCCGCTCGCGCTTCGACAAGGACCTCGAGCGCTTCCACGGGACGAGCGGCATCGGCTGCATCAGCGACACCGATCCCCAGCCCCTGCTCGTGCGCTCCCACCACGGGACCTTCGCCATCACCACGGTCGGCGTCATCAACAACGCCGACGAGCTCATCGAGCGCTATTTCGAGCAGGGCGGCGCCCAGTTCATGGCGATGAGCTCCGGCGCGGTGAACCATACCGAGCTGGTGGCGGCCCTCATCAACCAGAAGGACGACCTGGTGGAGGGCATTCGCTTCGCGCAGGAGTCGGTCGTGGGCTCGCTCACCCTGCTCGTCATGACGGAGGACGGCGTGGTCTTCGCCGCGCGCGACCGCGCCGGGCGCCTGCCGGTGCTGATCGGCCGCGACGTCGAGGGCGCGGGCTACTGCATCTCGTTCGAGAGCTTCGTCTACCACAAGCTGGGCTACGAGGATGCCTACGAGCTCGGCCCCGGCGAGATCGTGCGAGTCGACGCCGACGGCTACCGGAGCGTGTCCCCCGCGGGCGACGAGATGAAGATCTGCGCGTTCCTGTGGGTCTACTACGGCTACCCCAACTCCAACTACGAAGGCGTGAACGTCGAGGTCATGCGCTATCGCAACGGGCACGTCATGGCGCGCGACGAGGCGGCGGCGGGGACCCTGCCCGAGGTGGATTACGTCGCCGGCGTGCCCGATTCGGGCCTGCCGCACGCCATCGGCTACGCCAACGAGTGCGGCGCCACCTTCGCGCGCCCCTTCATCAAGTACACCCCCACCTGGTCGCGCTCCTTCATGCCCACCAACCAGAGCGTGCGCGACCGCATCGCCGAGATGAAGCAGATCCCCGTGCCCGAGCTCATCCGCGGCAAGCGCCTGCTGTTCGTGGACGACTCCATCGTGCGCGGCACGCAGCTCGGCAAGACGGTCGACTTCCTGTACAGCGCGGGCGCGGCCGAGGTCCACATGCGCTCCGCCTGCCCGCCGATCATGTACAGCTGCAAGTACCTGTCGTTCTCGCGCGGGAAGTCCGACCAGGACCTCATCGCGCGCCGCGTCGTGCGCGAGCTGGAGGGCCCCGAGGGCGACAAGCATCTGGACGAGTACGCGGACAGCTCGACCGAGCGCGGCAAGTGCATGCTGCGCCGCATCTGCGAGCAGCTCGGCTTCGACAGCCTGGGGTACCAGTCGCTGCCCGGCATGCTCGAGGCCATCGGCATCGACCCGACGAAGGTGTGCACCTACTGCTGGGACGGCAGGGAGTAGCCGACGGGTTGACTGGGGACGGGTTCGTTCCAACCCATGCCGCCCCGCCCGCTGCGGGGCGCGCGGGGTGCGGCCCCGGGTTGACTGGGGACGGGTTCGTTCCAACCCATGCCGCCCCGCCCGCCGCGGGGTGCGGCCCCTAGGCCTCCATACCGGGGAAACCGGTCTGGCGCAGCGCCTCGTAGAGCACCACGGCGGCGGCGTTGGAGAGGTTGAGCGCGCTGATGCGGTACCCGTCCGGGTCGATGAAGTTGCCGCAGATGTCCTGGGCGCGCAGGGGCGAGGCCCCCGCATCCCGGTCGGCGGCCTCGGGATGGAGCCCGCGCTCGCGCGCCTCCCATGACTCGGCGTTCCCGAGCGATGCGGCGTCGGGCAGCATGGGGATGCGCTCGCAGCGGGAGGGGAGTGCGGCGAGCAGCTCCTCGGGAAGCCCCGAGCTCTCCTTCCCGAACACCAGGAAGTCCCCGTCGCGGTAGGTCGACTCGGCGTAGGTCCGCCGGGCCTTCTTGGTGAGCAGGTGCAGGCGCCGGCGCCCCTGCGGCCCGGCGAGGCCGCATCGGTCGATGAAATCGTCCCAGTCCCGGTAGACGGAGACGTCGAGGCTGTCCCAGTACCCCAGCCCCGCCCGATGGAGCATGCGCTCGTCGAGTGAGAACCCGAGCGGCCCGACGAGGTGCAGACGGCTCCCCGACACCACGCAGGTCCTGCCGATGTTGCCGGTGTTGGCGGGTATCTCCGGTTCGTGCAGCACGATGTTGAGCATGGTTCTCCTTGCCGTCGGGGGGGGGCGCTCCCGGGTGCCGGGCGCCTGTCCATTGTGCCATGCGGCGCCCGGGGTCGGCACGATATCCCGCGCGCTGCTATCATGTGGTGCCGATGCGCGCGAGCCGCCACGCCGCGGGCGCGCCCGCGCATACCGCCGACGATTCCGAAAGGACGCAACGATGATCAAAGAGCTCGTGCACGACGACGCCATCCTCTCCCAGCCCTGCGAGCCCGCCACCGCCGAGGACGCCTCCCTCGCCCAGGACCTTCTGGACACCATGGAGGCGACGGAGGACGCCGCGTGCCTGGCGGCCAACCAGATCGGCGTGGCCAAGGCGCTCGTGGTGTTCGCGGACGACGAGGGCCGGACCCACGTCATGTACAACCCCAAGCTGCTGCTCGGCCTCGGCGCCTACAAGTGCACCGAGCGCTGCCTCTCGCACGACGACGACGTCAAGGTGACCCGCTTCGCCAAGGCCAAGGTGAGCTTCGAGGAGCTGGTCGACGGCGAGCTCAAGCCCCGCCGCCGCGATTTCACCGGCTGGGTCGCCCAGATGGTCCAGCACATGATCGACCACTGCAACGGCAAGCTGGTCTAGGAGCGTGCCCCGCACCCCGGGGCCCGCGGCGCCGCATCCCCGTACCCGGGCGGCCGCCGCGGCCGGGTCCCTCCGGGCATCGTCCGTGAACCGGTGCGCCCCCCGTGCGGCGGATCTCCCGCGGGGGCGCAGGCGTTCCTCCAGCTACCCCAGGCCCGCGAGCGCCCAGGCGACGGCGACGACCACCGCGGGCAGCATGTTGGCCGTTTTGAAGGTGCCCTTCCAGATCAGGTTCACGCCCACGCAGAAGATGAGCATGGACCCCACGATGGAGAGGTTCGCGAGCGCGGCCTCGGTCATGAGGGGTCCCAGGGGCTGGGCGAGCAGGGTGATCGAACCCTGGATCACGGCGACGGGCAGGGCCGAGAACAGGCAGCCGCGGCCGAGCGACGCGCTCATCACGCACACGATCACGGCGTCGAGCGCCCCCTTGAGGGCGAGGACCGACCAGTCGCCCGCGATGCCGTCCTGAATGGACCCCACGATCGCCATGGCGCCGATGCTCACGGTGAGCGAGGCCGACACGAACCCGTTCACGAACCCCGCGTCGCCCTCGCTGCCCGTGGCGCGGCGCAGCCATGCTCCCAGCTGCTCGAATCGCGCGTCGAGATCGATCAGCTCGCCCGCCGCGGACCCGAGCGCGAAGGACACGACCATCATCGCCGTCCCGCCGCTCACGAGGCGCCCGCCATCCACCGCAAGCATCTGCTCGAGCGCGCCGGAGAGCCCCACGAACAGCACGCAGAGGCCCGTCGCCTTCATGAGGGCGTCCTGCACCCGGGGGACCAGAAACCGCCCGCCCGCCAGGCCGACGGCGCCGCCCGCCAAGATGCAGGCGACGTTGATGAGCGTTCCCAAGCCGATCATGCGCACCTCGCCGCGGTCCTCCCGCGCCCGCGCGCGGGGATTCCTCTCTTGCCGTATGCATCCTAGCAAATCCCGCGCCGGGCTACCCGTCCCATCGCGCGCGCCCCGCGCCGCCGTCCTGCTCGCCGTGCCGTACGGTCCCTGCGCCGCGGGCCGCGGCCGTCGCGCCGTGCCGCGCGGCGATGCCCCCGTGTGCGAGCAGGTCGGCGACCGCCTGCGCGACATCGCGCCCGCCGCCCGCCCCCGCCCGACGGAGCGCCCGCTTCGCCGCGGCGGGGTGGGCGAGCTGGTCGCGGGTGAGCTCGACCACCGTCAGCCCCGGGAAGGCCTCCCGGTCGACAGGGGCCGAGCACGGGTCGTCCACGATGTCGAGCGCGAGGGCGCGCTGCGGCCAGTACAGGGCCATGGGTCCTCCTTCCGCACGTGCCGCGGCGCCTCGTCCGCGGCGGGACCGCCCATGCTAGCGCGGGCGGTCCCGCGTCCGTCCCGCAGGTCCTTACCGCCATCCGACAGCCGCAGCTCAGGAGGGCGGAAGATCATCCGGAGCCGTTTTCGCGCCCCGCCGCGCCCGTTCACACGCCCGTCATAATCGCCGATCGCGCCCGTCGTGACCTCGCCATCCCCTATAGTGGGTACCGCTGTCGCTTTATCACGCTAAAGAGATACCGGAGAGGTCACCTATGACGGCTATCCACCCCATGACTCGGGAATACGCCGAGTACCTGCATGACGAGTCGCGCAGCGTCGGCAGCGCCGACTTCATCTCGTTCCCCGCCGACGAGGACGGGATCCGCTCCGTCCTGCGCGCGCTGCGGACCCGCCCCGACGGCTCCGCCGCCGCCCCGCCCCCCGTCACGGTCCAGGGCGCGCGGACGGGCCTGGCGGCGGGCGCGGTCCCGGGCGGCGGCCACGTCATGAACCTCTCCCGCGCCAACCGCTTTCTGGGGCTGCGCGAGGAGGACGGGGTGTTCTACCTGCGCGTGCAGCCCGGGGTCGTCCTCTCGGAGCTGAGGCGCCACCTGGCCGCCGGGACCATCCCCGCGCGGGGGTGGGGCAGGGCGGACCTGCGCGCCCTCGAGCGGCTCTACACGGGCCCCGAGCAGGTGCTCCCCACCGACCCGACCGAGACCTCGGCCTGCCTCGGCGGGATGGCCGCGTGCAACGCCTCGGGCGCGCGCAGCTACCGCTGGGGCCCCATGCGCCCGCACGTGAGCGCGCTGCGCGTCGTCCTCGCGGACGGCGACGTCATCGACCTGCGCCGGGGCCGGGTCCGCGCGCACGGGAGGCGCCTCGCGCTCTCCACGGAGTCGGGACGCTCCCTCGAGGTCGACCTTCCCCGGTACGCCATGCCGCGCACCAAGAACGCGTCCGGGTACTTCGTCGAGGACGACATGGACGCCATCGACCTGTTCGTGGGCTCCGACGGCACGCTCGGCGTGATCTCGGAGCTGGAGGTCGCCCTCTCGCCGGCATCTGCCGTCACCTGGGGCGTGAGCTGCTTCTTCGACTGCGAGGACCGTGCCGTCGACTTCGTGGCCGCCGCCCGGCCCGCCCTGCGCCACGCGGCGGCCTTCGAGTACTTCGACGCCGCGGCGCTCGACATCCTGCGGTCCCAGCGCGCGCACGCGGCCGCCTTCGCGTCCCTTCCGGGGCTCGACGACGCCTGGGGCTGCTGCGTCTACGTGGAGATCGCCTGCGATGACGAGGAGTCGGCGCGCGGGGACCTCGCCCGCGTCGCCGAGCTGATGTCCGGCGTCGGCGGGGACCCGGCCGGTACCTGGGTGGCGCGCACGGACGTCGACCGCGAGACGCAGCGCTTCTTCCGCCATGCCGTGCCCGAGAGCGTCAACATGCTCATCGACGCGCGCCGCCGCGCCGACCCGTCCATCACCAAGCTCGGCAGCGACATGTCCGTGCCCGACGACCGCCTGCGCGACGTCGTCGCGCTGTACCGCCGCACCCTCGCCGAGGCGGGGCTCCAGTCCGCCGCGTGGGGGCATATCGGCGACAACCACCTCCACGTCAACATCCTGCCGCGCGACGCGCGCGAGTACGCCGCGGGCAAGGAGCTGTTCGGCGTCTGGGCGCGCGAGGTGACCGCGATGGGCGGCGCCGTCTCGGCCGAGCACGGCGTCGGCAAGCTCAAGCGCGATTTCCTCGCCGTGATGTACGGCGGTCGCGCGGTGGCCGAGATGGCCGCACTCAAGCGGCGCTTCGACCCGTACTGCCAGCTCGGCCGCGGCAACCTGTTCGACCCGCATCTGTGCGAAGGGGGTGCGTGAGGGATGCATCTCGTCGTATGCGTGAAGGCGGTCCCCTCGACCACCGAGGTCAAGATGGACCCGAGGACCAACACCATCGTGCGCGACGGCCGCGCCGCCGTGCTCAACCCGTTCGACGCGACCGCGCTCGAACTCGCGCTGCAGATCAAGGAGGGGGTCGCGGCGTCGGGCGAGCCGTGCCGCGTGACCGTCCTGTCCATGGGCATCCCCGATACCGAGCGGCTGCTGCGCGATTGCATCGCGCGCGGGGCGGACGCGGGCCTGCTGCTGTCCGACCGCGCCTTCGCGGGCGCCGACACGCTCGCCACCACCTACGCCCTCGGGTGCGGCGTCCGCGCCCTCGGGGAGCCCGTCGACCTCATCCTGTGCGGCAAGATGGCCGTCGACGGCGACACCGCCCAGATCGGGCCCGAGCTCGCAGGCGAGCTCGACATCCCCTGCGTGGTCGACGTCCAGGCGGTCGAGGGGCCCCTCGGCGCGGGCGATGGCGCGGATGAGGGCACGGGGGACGGCCCCATCTGCCGGCATGGGCGGCTGCGGGCCGTGCGCGCCACGGATGCGGGCACGGAGTTCGTCGAGGTCGACCTGCCCGCGGTGATCACCGTGGGGAAGGACGCCGCGCGCCTGCGCATGCCCGGCATCCCGGGCGTCCTCGCCTCCTCGGACGCGCCCGTCACGGTGCTCGGCGCGGACCGGGTGGGCGCGGACCCGGCGCGTTGCGGCCTCACGGGGTCGCCGACGCAGGTGGTCCGCTCGTTCGTCCCCGAGCGGGCGGACGAGGCGGAGCCCGTGCGCGGGGACGCGCGGGAGCAGGCTGCGAAGCTGGCTGAACTGATTGGGGGGATGGCGTGATGAGCGGGCTTGCGATCGATCGGGAGCTGTGCATCGGCTGCGGCATGTGCGTGAAGGCCTGCGACACGGGCGGCATCGAGCTCGCCTGGGAGGGGCCGCGCAAGTTCGCGCGCGGGACCGATGCCTGCGTGTACTGCGGTGCGTGCGCGGGCGTCTGCCCGGTGGACGCCATCTCCATCACCGGGGGAGCGCAGACGGGCGACGACCCGTCGACCTACCGCGGCATCTGGGTCTTCGCCCAGACGGGTTCCGACGGCTGCGTGCTCCCGGTGGCGCGCGAGCTCCTCGGCCGCGCGCGCACGATCGCCGACGAGCGGGGCTGCGCGCTCACCGCGGTGCTGGGCACGGGCCCGGCCGCCGACGGCGCGGGCCTGCGCGACCTCATCGCCGCCGGCGCCGACGAGGTGATCGTCTGCCGCGACGCGCGCCTCGCCGAGCCCGACGCGGAGGTCTTCGCGCGCTGGATCTGCGCGCTGGCGCGCGACCGCCGGCCGGAGGCGATCCTGTACGGCGCCACTGCGTTCGGGCGCGAGCTCGCCCCCGCGGTCGCGGTGCGGCTGAAAACCGGGCTCACCGCCGACTGCACGGCGCTGTCCGCGGACCCCGAGACGGGGCTGCTCCAGCAGACGCGCCCGGCATTCGGCGGCAACCTCATGGCGACCATCGTCTGCCCGGCCCACCGCCCCCAGATGGCCACCGTCCGCCCCGGCGTGTTCGCGGCCCCCGCCCCCGATGCGTCGCGTACCGGCACGGTCTCGGAGGTCGCGCTCGATGCGGGCGTCGCCCCGCGGGTACGCGTGCTCGAGCGCAGGCCCGCTGCCGCCGCCGCGTCGATCGCGGATGCGCGGCGGCTCGTCGTGGTCGGGCGCGGCATCGGGTCCAAGAAGAACCTGCCCCTCATGAGGCGGCTCGCGGAGCTCCTCGGGGCGGAGCTGGGGTGCACGCGCCCGCTGGTGGAGGCGGGTTGGCTCGAGTACGCCCACCAGGTGGGGCAGACCGGCGTCGCGGTCGCGCCCGACCTACTGGTCAGCGTGGGGGTCTCGGGCGCCATCCAGCATCTCGCGGGCATCGGCGGCGCGAAGACCGTCATCGCCGTGAACGAGGACCCGGACGCCCCCATCTTCGGCGCGGCGCGCTACCGGGTGGTGGGCGACTGCATCGAGGTCGCGAGCGCGCTCGTGGAGGAGCTGGAGGGCCGCTGAGGGGATCCCGGCGGGTGCGGCGGCACCGTCCTGCGACGGCGTCTCCTCAGGCGAACACGAGGTTCACGAGGACCATGTAGAACGCCGTCCCCGCCAGGACGGCCGAGAGCATGTCGCGGCGCCACAGGTACACGCCGCCGGTGAGCAGGATCCCCGCGGCCTCGGGGATCCCGTGCGCGGCGGAGAGCAGGTCGACCTCGCGCAGGCAGTAGACCACGAGCAGGCCGAACACCGCTCCGGGCAGGACATCTCCCAGGTAGCGGACATAGTGCGGAGCGCCGTTGCGGAAGGCGAGGAAGGGCAGGGCGCGCGTCAGCACGGTGGCCGCGCCGGCGACGAGCACGGTGGCGATCTGCTGCAGGGGCGTCATGGGCGCTCGACCTCCGTCCTTGCGGGCGCGCTCTCTCCATCCGGGCCGACGGGCCCGGGTTCACCGGCTCCCTCCGGTGCCGCGCGGCCGCATCCGCCCCGCCCGCATCGGCATCGCCGTCGGAGCCGTACAGGGGTTCGAGGCGGCCGCGCGCCGCGGTCATGATGACGAGTATGGCGAGCATCGCCGGGATCATGAACGCATCCGCCCCGAACACGACGAGCGCTGCCGCCGACGCCGCCACGCCGGCGACCGATCCGGCGTGGCTCGGCTCGTGGAGCCACTGGTCGAGGAAGATGACCGTGAACAGCGCGGTCATGGCGAACGAGACGCCCTCGATGTCGGTGGGGATCAGGCCGCCGAAGACGCCGCCGAGCGTGCAGCCGGCCACCCAGGAGGACTGGTTCAGCAGGCTCACTGCGAACATGAAGCGCCCGCGGTCGACGCCCGCGGGGACGCGGGCGGCGTAGTTGATGGAGAAGGACTCGTCGCACATGGCGTAGACGAGGTAGGGCTTCTTGCGCCCGGTCCCCTGGAACGGCTTGAGCATCGACAGCCCGTAGAACAGATGGCGCGCCTGCACCACCAGGGTCACGGCGAAGGCGGTGAAGGGGTCGAAGGCGCCGGGGAGCATGGAGGCGACGATGAACTCCGCCGAGCCCCCGAAGATGGCGACGGCCATGAAGGTGGGCATCCACCACGGCAGACCGAGTGAGACCATGTAGACGCCGCAGGTGACGCCGAGGAACACGAAGCCCGCCATGATGGGGGCGGAAAGGGGCGCGGCCGCCCGGAGGGCCGCCGCCCACCCGCCGCCGCGGGCCGCCCGCGTGCCCGCGCTCGCCTGGTCCATGGGCCTCCCTCCGCCGCGTCTTCGTGCCGACGGTTCATAAGGATAGCGCAGGCGGAAGCGCGCGAGGCAAGCGGGAAAATAGTGCCTGTCCCTATTTTCCCGCGAGTGGGAAAATAGGGACAGGCACTATTTTCCCACTGCTACGCCGAGCGGCGCCGCGAGGGATGCCCTTGGCGTTCGCCTACTCCTCGAACACGGCGATCACGCGGGCGGGCAGCCCGGTGGCGCCCTCGATGCGCGGCCAGCTCACGAACACGACGGCGCCCGTCGCCGGCACGCGGTCCAGGTTGTCCATGACCTCCACCTGCAGGTGGCCGTGGTCCAGCACCCAGCGCTCCACGGCGAGGTCGTCCGCCTCGGCGGCCAGGTAGCTCGCATCGGTGTCGAAGGTCTCGTGCCCGTTCATGGCGATGCCGCGCTCCTCGTAGAGGAAGCGGATGGCAGGCAGGGACCATCCGGGGCAGTGCTCGCCGCCCTCGCCGTCGAAGTTGTTGAGGGCGTCGTTGTCGGGCCAGCGCTTCGCCCAGTCGGTGCGCAGCGCCACGAACGCGCCGGCGGGGATGCGGCCGTGCTCGGCCTCCCAGGCCTCGATGTCCTCCACGGTGACGGCCGTGTCGGGGCCCTCGGCCGCGATCTTGGGCGTGAGGTCGATCACCGCGAGGGGCATGGCCATGTCGGCGGCGCCGTACGCCTCCGAGCCGACGGCGCCCGGCGTGAAGTGGCTGGGGAAGTCGATATGCGTGCCGAACTGTCCGGGGAACTTGTAGGTGTGGATACGGCAGGAGAGCATCTCCTCGTCGTAGTCGAACACCGTACGGCAGAGTTCGACCGAGCCTTCCGGGATGCCCGCCCAGTACGGGCTGTCGTCGGTCAGCGGATGGGAGAGCTCCACCCATTGGCAGCTCTTCAACTTGGCAAGATCGGGCCACAGGCTCATCGTGCATCCACTCCTTCGCGTCGGCGTTCGCACTTGCTGATGATGGTACCCGCTCGGCGGCTAGGCGTGAAATCAGGTCGTATTTTTTTACACGTAGGAGAGGCGCTACTGCGTCTATTCTCATTTCGCGTTCCGATGACAAGTCGACAAGTTGGTGCCAGGTTCGATCTTGTCGATCCGATGCCGTTGCGCGCAGAATCATAATCAGTTAAAAACGGGCAAAACCGTTCACCGTCTGATAGCGACCGCTCGCCCAGGATGGGCGATAATGACCGAACATGACTGATTCTGGTGATATTCTCTCGTTATGGACGAATTAGAATGGTTTTGGATGGTTTTGACAGATTCCGTCCGAAGGATACGACGAGAGGAGCGCAGATGCTTGCAGAAGACCGCCTTGAGAAGATCGTTGCTCTGGTCAACGAGCACGGATCGATCACCGCGACCGATCTCATGCAGCTGCTGGATGCCTCCGAGTCCACCATTCGCCGCGACCTGACACGTCTGGCGCAGCTGGGCCGTATCGTGAAGGTTCACGGCGGCGCCACGGCGGTCAACCGCACGGTCGTCTCCGCCGATCAGACCGTTTACGAGAAGTACAGCGTGCATCTGGAGGAGAAGACGGTCATCGGCCGTTTCGCCGCCGCATTCATCGGGCCTGACGACTTCGTCTACATCGACGCCGGTTCCACGACCGAGCGTCTCGTCGACTTCATCACCGAGACGCGCGCCACCTACTTTACCAACTCCATCTCGGTCGCCCATACCCTGCTGTCCAAAGGTTGCCGGGTGCTCGTGCCCGCAGGCGAGCTCAAGCCCGTCACCGAGGCGCTGGTGGGTGAGCAGACGGTGGAGACCCTACGGCGTTACCACTTCACCGTCGGGTTCTTCGGCGCCAACGGCGCGACGCCGGACGAGGGTTTTACCACGCCCGAGACGGGGGAGGCGCTCGTCAAGTCGACTGCGCTCGCCCAGACGCTTCGCCCGTACGTGCTGTGCGATTCCAGCAAGTTCTCCATGGTCTCGCCGGTCACGTTCGCCGATTTCGACGACGCGACCGTCGTGACCGACGCGCTGCCGTCCGGCCTCGAGGAATACGCGAACATCATCGCGGCGTCCTCTACCGAGTAATCTGCCAGCGGAATCCGTCCCATGCAAAGGAGCTGCTCCATGATCTACACCGTGACGTTCAATCCTTGCCTCGACTACGTCGTGGGCGTCGACAACCTGACGCTCGGCGCGGTCAACCGCGTGTCGACCGAGGCCGTCATGGCAGGTGGCAAGGGTATCAACGTGTCCATCGTCCTGAAGAACCTGGGACACCCGAGCTGCGCGCTTGGTTTTCTTGCCGGATTCACCGGCGACGAGATCGCGCGACGCTTGCAACTGCAGGGGGTCGACACCGACTTCATCGAGGTCTGCCATGGTATGAGCCGCATCAACGTCAAGGTCAAGTCGACCGAGGAGACCGAGATCAACGGCATCGGCCCTGACATCACCCCGTCCGATATCGAGGCGCTCTACGCGAAGCTCGACGCTCTGGCTTACGATGACATCCTGGTCATTTCCGGCAGCGTGCCGGCGGCTCTGCCCGGCGACATCTACGAGCGCATCATGGAGCGTCTCGAGGGTCGCGGCATCCGCATCGTCGTCGATGCCACGCGCGAGCTGCTGATGAACGTGCTGGCGTTCCACCCGTTCCTCGTCAAGCCCAACAACCACGAGCTGGGTGAGATTTTCGGCGTCGAGCTGAAGGCGCGGAAGGACGTGGTCCCGTACGCCAAAAAGCTGCAGGAGCTCGGCGCGCGCAACGTGCTGGTTTCCATGGCGGGGGAGGGTGCCGTGCTCGTCGCCGAGAATGGGGATGTGATCGAGAGCCCCTCGCCCAAGGGCACCGTGGTGAACTCGGTCGGCGCGGGCGACTCGATGGTTGCGGGCTTCATCGCCGGTTACCTCGAGAGCGATGGCAACTACGAGCAGGCGTTCCGCATGGGTGTGTGCGCCGGGTCGGCCAGCGCGTTCTCGCTGGGGCTGGCCGAGCGTGATCAGGTCGAGGAGCTGTTGGCCACCATCGGCAGTTAACGCTTCACCCATTCGCGCGACGCGTCGCGCTCGTTTCAATCCACACGTTGACAATCCGTCGGATCTCGGCGGTTGGACCGGCTTATGCCGGGGAAGGGGGTTAGCACCATGAAAATCACCGAGTTGTTCAGGAAAAGCGGGGTGAAACTGGGAGTCGAGGCCGCATCGCAGGCCGAGGCCATCGATGTGCTGGTCGATCTGCATGATGCGAGCGGCAACATCAACGACCGCGGCAAGTACCGTCAGGCGGTGCTCGACCGCGAGGCGCAGTTCAGCACCGCGGTGGGCGACGGCGTCGCCATCCCGCACGCAAAGACCGACGCCGTCGTGCGTCCGGGTCTTGCGGCGATCACCGTACCCGCGGGTGTGGACTGGAATGCACCCGATGGCAAGCCCTCCGACCTCATCTTCATGATCGCCGCGCCCGAGGGGCAGGCCAACGTGCACCTCGAGGTGCTCGCCAAACTCTCGATGCTGCTCATGCATGAGGATTTCGGGGCCGCTCTGCGCGCCGCCAAGACGGTCGACGAGTTTCTCAAGGTGATCGACGACGCCGAAGCCGCGCACGACGCCGAGCAGGCGGAGAAGGAGAGGAAGGCCGCCGAGGCCAAGGCCGCTCGCGAGGCTGCCGCAGCCGCTGCCGCGCCTGCCGCCGATTCGGCCCTACCGCAGGTGCTCGCCATCACCGCGTGCCCCACGGGCATCGCGCATACCTACATGGCCGCCGAGAACCTCGAGAAGGTCGCCGAGCAGATGGGGGTGACCATCAAGGTCGAGACCCAGGGCTCCGTGGGCACTAAGAACGCACTCACCGCCGAGGAGATCGCCGCCTGCCGCGGCATCATCATCGCGGCCGACAAGGGTATCGAGCTCAGCCGCTTCAACGGCAAGCCGTTGTACTCCACTAACGTGTCCGCCGGCATCAACGATGCCGAGCGCCTCATCAACATCATCGTGAACGGCGAGGCGCCCATCTGCCACGCCGAGGGCGGCGCGTCTGCACCGGCGGCGTCCGCTGCGACCGAGGGCATGGGCTCGACCATCTACAAGCACCTGATGAACGGTGTTTCGCACATGCTGCCGTTCGTCGTGGGCGGCGGCATCCTCAAGGCCATCGCCTTCCTGCTCGACACGCAGGGTATGGGTACGGCGGCATACGGCAGTTCCACGCCGCTGGCGGCGTTTTTCAACCTGGTCGGTGGCACAGCGTTCGACTTCATGCTGCCCATCCTCGCGGCCTACATCGCCATGTCCATCGCCGATCGCCCCGGCCTTGCCCCTGGCTTCGTGGGAGGCTGGCTTGCCAAGCAGGGCTTCACGCTCGGATATCTGGCGACGGCTATGGATGCCGAAGCGCAGGGCGCGCTCATCTCGGGCGGCTTCATCGCGGCGCTGTTTGCGGGCTTTGCAGCCGGCTATCTGACCCTCGGGTTCGAGAGGCTGTGCGACCATCTGCCCGAGTCGCTTGAGGGCATCAAGCCTGTGCTGCTGTACCCGCTCGTCTGCATCTTCCTGATCGGCCTTGTGATGCTTGCGCTGAACCCGATCTTCGCTGCCATCAACTCGTGGCTGACAGGCGCTCTGAACAGTCTCGGTACCGGGAACCTCGTGTTGCTCGGTGCGGTGGTCGGCGGCATGATGTCCGTCGACATGGGCGGCCCGTTCAACAAGGCGGCGTATGTCTTCGGCACCGGCATGTTGTCCGCCGGCACCACCTCCGCGCAGATCGTCATGGCTTCCGTCATGGTCGGCGGTATGGTTCCGCCCATCGCCATCGCCCTGTCCACCACGTTCTTCAAGAATCGCTGGTCTGCGGCCGACCGCAAGGCCGGCATCGTGAACTACATCATGGGCCTGTCGTTCATCACCGAGGGTGCGATTCCCTATGCCGCCGCCGACCCCGGTCGCGTGCTTCCCTCCTGCATCATCGGTTCGGCGATCGCCGGCGCGCTCTCCGCGGGCTTCGGCTGCACGAGCCCCGCGCCCCACGGCGGCGCTTGGGTGACGCCGGTTATCGGCAACCCGCTCATGTACCTTATGGCGCTCGTGATCGGCGCCGTGGTCGCATGCCTGATCCTGTCGTTCCTCAAAAAGCCGCTTTCGGCCGAGGAGGCCGGCTTGACCAAGTAGCCGCTCCGCGCACATCTGATTTCACCCTGAAGGGCTTCATCGCATGGATGGAGCCCTTCTCGGATAAAGCGGCGACAAGTTTGTGCCGGGTTCAAACTTGTCACCGGGACAAGTTTGTACCTGGCACTATCTTGTCGCTAAAAAAGGGCCTCCCGTGGGAGGCCCTTTGCAGGTAGCTTGCGAGCGCTTGCCTATGCGAAGTAAGCGACGCCGTTCTCGAAGATCGGCATGAACTTGTCGCCCGGGACGTTGGCGTACAGCCCCGCGCCGCGGCGCTCCACGTGGCCCATCTTGCCGAAGACGCGGCCGTCGGGGGAGGTGATGCCCTCGATGGCAGCGACCGAGCCGTTGGGGTTCACGTCAAGGTCCATGGACGGCATGCCGTCGGCGTCCACGTACTGCGTGGCGATCTGGCCGCCCGCCGTGAGCTGCGCGAGCACCTCGTCGTTCGCCACGAAGCGGCCCTCGCCGTGGGAGATGGCCACGGTGTAGGTGTCGCCCGGCGTGCAGGAGGCGAGCCACGGGGACAGGTTGGACGCCACGCGGGTGCGCACCAGGCGGCTCTGATGGCGGCCGATGGTGTTGAACGTCAGCGTGGGCGCGTCAGCGGTGGCGTCGACGATGTCGCCATACGGCACCAGGCCGAGCTTCACGAGCGCCTGGAAGCCGTTGCAGATGCCGAGCATGAGGCCATCGCGCTTCTGCAGCAGCTCGCGGACCGCCTCGGTGACCTCGGGGGCGCGGAAGAACGCCGTGATGAACTTGGCGGAGCCGTCGGGCTCGTCGCCGCCGGAGAAGCCGCCGGGGATCATGACGATCTGGCTCTCGCGGATGCGGCGCGCGAGCTCGCGGGTGCTCTCGGCGACCGCCTCGGGCGTGAGGTTGTTGATCACGTAGGTGTCCGCCACGGCGCCCGCCGCGGTGAAAGCGCGCGCGGTGTCGTACTCGCAGTTGTTGCCCGGGAACACCGGGATGATCACGCGCGGGCGGGCGAAGGTCTCGCCGGAGTAGACGTGCGGCGCGGCCGCGGTGAAGGTGACGGGCTCGACGGCGGGCAGCTCGGCTGCGCGGTCGGCGGGGGTGCGGTAGGGGAACACGCCCTCGAGCGCCCCCTCCCAGACCTCCTGGAGCCCGGCGAGGTCGATGCTCTCGTCGGCGGTGTCGAGCACGTACGCCTCGACGGTGGTGCCGATGGGCTCGACGACCAGGTCGTCGGGGGCGTCGGCGAGCACCGCGTCGGCGTCGTCGGCGAGCTCCACGATGAAGCTGCCGTACATCGGCTCGAACAGGCTGTCGAGGTCCACGTCGTCGGCGAGCTCGATGCCGATGCGGTTGCCCACGCACATCTTGAACAGGGACTCGGCGCCGCCGCCGTAGCCCGGCGTGGACACCGCGAGCGCCGCCCCCGCGGCCACGAGGCGCTCGACGAGCCCGAAGGCGTCGAGCAGCTGGGCGGCGTCGGGGCGCCAGTCCTCGCCGTACGCGGCGGGCGCGATGCGCACGACGCGGTGCGTGATGCCCTTGAACTCGGGCGAGGTCGCGCGCGCGGCGTCGCCCACGGCCACGGCGAAGGAGACGAGGGTCGGCGGGACGTCGAGGTCCTCGAAGGAGCCGGACATGGAGTCCTTGCCGCCGATGGCGCCCACGCCCAGGTCGACCTGGGCCATGAGCGCGCCGAGCACCGCCGCGACCGGCTTGCCCCAGCGCTCGGGGACGTCGCGCAGGCGCTCGAAGTACTCCTGGAAGGTGAGGTAGGCGCTCTCGTGCGGGAAGCCCGCGGCGACGAGCTTGGACACCGACTCGACCACGGACAGGTAGGCGCCCGCGAACTGGTCGGCCTCCATGAGGTAGGGGTTGAAGCCCCAGGCCATGGCGCTCGCCGTGGAGGTCTCGCCGTCGACGGGGAGCTTGGCGACCATGGCCTCGGCGGGCGTCAGCTGCGTGGCCCCGCCGAAGGGCATCAGCACGGTCGCCGCGCCGATGGTGGAGTCGAAGCGCTCGGCCAGGCCCTTGTTGGAGCAGACGTTGAGGTCGCCCACGAGCGAGCGCATGCGCTCGGCGAAGGTCTCGCCGCCCCAGGAGGGCTGCCACACGGAGCGGGCGGTCACGTGCGCCGCCTGGTGCTTGGGGGCGCCGTTGGAGGCCAGGAAGGCGCGGGTGAGGTCGACGATGGCCGTGCCCTGCCACGCCATGCGGACGCGGGGCTCGGCGGTGACCTCGGCGATCACCGTCGCCTCGAGGTTCTCCTCGGCGGCGTAGCCCATGAACTCGTCCACGTCGTCCTCGGCCACGGCCACGGCCATGCGCTCCTGGGACTCGGAGATGGCGAGCTCGGTGCCGTCCAGGCCCTCGTACTTCTTGGTCACCTGGTCGAGGTCGATGTAGAGGCCGTCGGCCAGCTCGCCCACGGCCACCGAGACGCCGCCCGCGCCGAAGTCGTTGCAGCGCTTGATGAGGCGGCAGGCGTCGCCGCGGCGGAACAGGCGCTGGAGCTTGCGCTCCATGGGGGCGTTGCCCTTCTGGACCTCGGCGCCGTCCTTCTCGATGGACTCGACGTTGTGCGCCTTGGACGAGCCGGTGGCGCCGCCGATGCCGTCGCGGCCGGTGCGGCCGCCGAGCAGGATGATCTTGTCGCCGGGAGCGGGGCACTCGC
>DHCMC07803__coassemble_674_pt1 | contig 38141 bp, 23 predicted proteins | sample DHCMC07803__metabat2_low_PE_003 | metagenome-assembled genome bin DHCMC07803
ATCCGCGTGCCCGACGAGGAGCTCATCGTCGCCTTCCTCGACATGGTCGAGAACCACAAGATGATCGTCGAGAACTCCGGCCTGCTCACCGTGGCCGCGCTCAAGCATCTGCCCGCCGAGAACAGGCGCGTCGTGTCGATCCTGTCCGGCGGCAACATGGACGTCATCACCATGTCGAGCGTGGTGCAGCACGGCCTCATCCAGCGCGACCGCATCTTCACGGTGAGCGTGCTGCTCCCCGACCGCCCGGGCATGCTCGTCAAGGTGGCCAGCGCCATCGCGGAGCGCAACGGCAACGTCATCAAGCTGGAGCACAACCAGTTCGTGAGCACCAACCGCAACGCAGCGGTGGAGCTGCGCGTGACCATCGAGGCCTACGGCACGGAGCACAAGGCGCAGATCATCGACGCGCTGCGCGAGGCGGGCTTCGAGCCGCACGCGAGCCAGACCATGCTGTAGCCGATTCAGCTCCGCCGCGGGCGGCGTAGGGCACGGCCTTGCCGCCCGCGGCGGAGTTTACGGCGCAAGCCCATCCTGACGAATTCCGTTAGCTCAAACTGGATAATGAGCGCATAACCAGATCAACGTCTTGGTTCTCAAGCTCTTGGATAATGTGCAGATAGATCTTTTGCGTTGTGGTCATGCTCGAATGCCCCAGCCGCTTCGCCACACTCGCTATCGATACCCCGGCAAAGAGCAGCAGCGAGGCATGGGTATGCCGAAGTCCGTGAACGGTAATCTCTGGAACACCGGCCTCAGCGCACCTCCGAGACAGAACCGCGTTCACGGTCGAGTTGTAGACCTTTCCCTCGACGAAGACGGGGCGATCTGGAGGCATTCCCTTAATGAGTTCGGAGAACTGAATGATGAGCTGCCAATCCAACTGCACCTTTCGAACGGACGAGCGGTTTTTTGTCGGCAAGAAGCCGCCTTCTTCCTTGTAGTTCCATGTCTTATCGACCGTAAGCATCTGACGCGAGAAATTGAAATCATCGGGAGTCACGGCCAACGCCTCAGAAAACCGCAAGCCCGTTTTCGCGATGAGCAATATAAGCCAATCCCAATTAACGCTCTTGTCCAGGTGGAGCGCATCAAGCAGCTTGTGGAGCTCAAACTGATTCAGGTACTTCGGCTTTTTTGCGCGCGGCCTCCTCCCCTTTATGACCGCCTTACGCGTGGGGTCACGCTCAAGGAAACCTTCATCGACGGCATCGAGAATGGCGCATTTAAGCTGATGGTGAAAATCCATCGTCGTCTGGCGTTCATGATGTTCCGCATACCTGTTCAGCAGCTGCTGATAGGCCGTTCGAGTGAGATCTTTGATGGGTAAATCGGGAACAAGCCTATCGAGCCACGACGCGGTAAGCAGGTACTTATCCATCGTGACTTTGCGTATAGCGCCTTCTTTGTACGTAATGATCCAGTTGCGGTAATAATCGCAGAACAAGTCGGTAGACAGAGCGTGAGCAGCCATCCTTTACCTCCTTTCTGAGGATGGGCTTACGCCGCAATATGCATTCAGCTTACGCTGGTGAAGGGCGATGAGGTCGTCGAGGGACTGGAAGAAGGAGCCGATGGCGCGCTGTTCGGAGAGGGAGGGCATGCGCACGAGGACGCTTTCCAAGGTCTCCTGCGAGACGTTGACGTGCTGCGCGCCTTGCGCACGAGAGATGATTTGCTTGCGCACCGCTCGCGACCCGAGCAGGTACTTCATACACGGCGGATCGTATTCCCGCACTCTGCGTCCGCGTATAACGAAACCGCCAAACAACGCATCTTCTTGCTGGTCAAGATAGACGTTTGACGTCCCTGCATCTTCATAGTTCTCCGAGCTGCGCTGGAAGAGCACATCCCCGTACTTCACCGAGTAGCGATCGGACTCCTCCTTCGAAACCGTTGCCCTGCCCCGGATTGACGCGCTGGTCACGAAGCCGTCTGCAAGAACGTCCATTACGCTGATGAGCGGAGAGCCAGACCCAAAAGACCCCGAGGACCCGTTGTATCCGTTTTGGAATAGAAGGAAATCCCCCAGCCTACGCTGTTCCCAAGCGGACGCGTTTCTGCCTCACGGGTTGATACAATGTCAACGCGAATACACCTGGGAGGGTTCATGAACAAACAGCAGCTCGCGGCTAAGATTTGGGCGTCAGCAAACAAGATGCGCTCAAAAATCGAGGCGAATGAATACAAGGACTACATTCTCGGCTTCATCTTCTACAAGTACCTTTCCGAGCAGGAGGAAAAGTACTTCTTCTCGCAAGGAGCGACCACGGAAGACCTCCCCGCACTCAATGAAGAAGATGCCGAGATTCTTGGCATGATGCGCAACAACCTCGGATACTTCATCGGTTACAAGGACCTGTTCTCGACCTGGCTCAGTCTGGGACACGACTTCAGCGTCGACAATGTACTCACGGCGCTCTCCGCATTCGACCGCCTCGTAGACGATAGCCACAGCAAGGTATTTGACGGCATCTTCAACACGCTGCAGACGGGGATCTCGAAGCTCGGAAACAGCACCGCCTCTCAGACAAAGGCCGTCAGCGACCTCATCCATCTTATTGACGAGATCCCCATGGACGGCAAGCAGGACTACGACGTACTTGGCTATATCTACGAGTACCTCATCGGCCAGTTCGCCTCCAACGCCGGCAAAAAGGCAGGAGAGTTCTACACACCGCATGAAGTCTCGCTGCTCATGTCGGAAATCGTTGCCGACCACCTTTCCCAGCGTAACCGCATAGAGATTTATGACCCTACCAGCGGATCGGGCTCACTGCTCATCAATATCGGCAAAACGGCCTCAAAACACGGAGTCCCCGAGGAGTCGATTAAGTATTACGCACAGGAGCTCGTACAGTCCACATACAACCTCACGCGCATGAACCTGATCATGCGCGGCATACGCGTCGACAACATCGATACACGCAACGACGACACGCTGGCGCGCGACTGGCCTTGGTTTGACGAGAAGGACCCAGACGGAACCTACGAGCCCCTGTTCGTTGATGCAGTGGTCTCGAACCCGCCGTACTCGCAGAATTGGGATCCGGACGGCAAGGAGACCGATCCGCGTTTCTCAAGCTACGGCATCGCACCCAAATCCAAAGCAGATTACGCCTTCTTGCTCCACTGCCTGTTCCATCTCAAGCCCGACGGCATCATGACCATCATTCTCCCGCACGGCGTGCTCTTCCGCGGCGATCAAGAGGGCGTCATCAGGCGCAACCTCGTTGAGCATCACAATATCGAGGCTATCATCGGTCTACCAGCGAATATCTTCTACGGCACAGGCATCCCCACCATCATCATGGTGCTGCGCAAGCCGCAAACAGGGAACGACGGCAGCATCCTCATCGTTGACGCCTCGAAGGGCTTCGAGAAGGACGGCAAGAACAACAAGCTGCGTTCTTCGGACATCAAGCGCGTTGTCGACGTGGTACGGGCGCGTAAGGACGTGGAGAAATTCGCACGCGTCGTGCCCATCGACGAAGTCCGAGCGAACGGTTACAACTTGAATATCCCCCGCTACGTTGATTCATCGGAGGATCCGGAAACATGGGATATCTATGCCACGATGTTCGGTGGAGTACCCACTGCTGAACTCGACAAACTTCACGCCTACTGGGAGGTCTTACCGGGCCTACGCGAGCATCTGTTTAATGAGAGCGGCAAGACCGCAGCGCTTGCGGTGAACGACGTTGCGGCGGCGATCACGTCGCATGAGTCGGTCCGGGAATACCAGCGTCAATACGCCAAGGCCTTCGATGGTTTCGATGCCTATCTTTACGAGGAGCTGATCGATGAGCCCTCGCTCGTTCATATTGCCAGCGAGGAGGAACGCATCGCGGATGAAGTGTTCGAACGCTTATCAAATGTACCGCTTGTGGACCAATATGTTGCATACCAGGCGCTTGACGACCAATGGGAGGGCGTCGCTACCGATTTGGAGACCATCCAGAGCGAGGGGTTCAATTCCGTGCGACAGGTCGATCAAAACATGGTCACCAAGAAAAAAGGAGACACCGAGGTCGAAGAGCAGGACAAGAACGACCCCTGGAAGGGGCATGTGCTGCTGTTTGGCCTTGTGCAGGAACAGTTGCTCGCCGATGAACTCGCTGCGGTCAACGCGATGGGCGACCGCTTGAACCAAATTGCCAGCTCATGCAGCGAACTTATCTCCGAGCTGGAAAACGAGGGCCTTGAGGGCGCATCGTTCATGAAGGACGGCGGCGAGGAGTTCGATTTCAAGGCGCTTCCGGTCACGCTGGAGGAAGAGCTGGGATCGCTCGATGCCGAGCTTGACGCCCTGTTTACCTACCGGAAAATGTTGGACAACAAGCGTCCTTTGCAGGAGCAGCTTGGTTTCATTGCTGCACATTCAGAGGTTTCATGGAGCGCCATGACACCCACCCGCGACGGAAGCTACACGAAACGCGCGGTCACTGCGCGCATCAAAGAGGTGCGCGCGCATGTCTGCGTACCGATAGGCTCACTTGCGGAGACGCTCGAGAAAGCCCTTGCGCTCAATGCCGAAGAGTCGCGACTGAAAAAGCAGGAAAAAGCCGCCCGAATGGAATTGATTGAACACACTAAAGCGGCAATCGAGAGCGTAACGGATGAGCAGGCACTCGATTTGCTGCATCGCAAATGGGTCACGCCGCTAGTCGAGCGCTTGCAGCAGCTTCCGGACGAAGTTGTTGACGGACTAGTCAAGCGCGTGCAGGCCCTATGTGACAAATACGCCACCACGCTACCCGACCTGGATCGTCAGATTCGAGATACCGAGCGCGAGCTGTACGACATGCTGGGCGATCTCACGGGCAGCGAGAACAACATGGCCGGCATCCAAGAGCTACGGAGGCTTTTGATAGGTGATTTCTATGCGTAGCGCAGAGGACAAAGGGCTTGCTCCACGCATCCGCTTCGCCGGTTTCGCTGACGCTTGGGAACAGCGTGTGTTCGCTGATTTCACATCCGCCTCGGGAGCTCGGAATAGAGACGGCCTTCCTCTAAAGAGCTATTCGGTCTCGAACGATCGAGGTTTCGTCCCGCAAGACGAGCAATTCGAAATGGGTGGCACGATGCGCGATGCCGATAAGACGGCATATTGGATCGTCGAGCCAGGCTCGTTTGCTTACAATCCGGCTCGAATCAATGTTGGTTCTATTGGATACCTATCTACCAGTGAAAACGTCATCGTGAGCTCCCTTTACGAAGTGTTCAGAACTGACGCTACATGCGATGACCGCTTCTTGTGGCATTGGCTCAAGTCGTCGTTGTTTGCAAAGCAGATTGAAATGCTCCAAGAAGGCGGAGTGCGTCTCTATTTTTTCTTTGACAAGCTCTTGAAGAGTGAAATCTGGATGCCAAGCGTTTCTGAGCAGGGCTCAATGGGGAGGCTGTTTGACACCCTGGACGACCTCATCGCCCTTCACCAGCGTAAGTGCGACGGGCTGAAAACGATCAAGAAGTCGCTTCTCGAAAAGATGTTCCCCCGCGGGGGCGAAGCCACACCCGAACTCCGCTTCGCCGGTTTCACCGACGCTTGGGAACAGCGTGTGTTCGCTGATTTCACATCCGCCTCGGGAGCTCGGAATAGAGACGGCCTTCCTCTAAAGAGCTATTCGGTCTCGAACGATCGAGGTTTCGTCCCGCAAGACGAGCAATTCGAAATGGGTGGCACGATGCGCGATGCCGATAAGACGGCATATTGGATCGTCGAGCCAGGCTCGTTTGCTTACAATCCGGCTCGAATCAATGTTGGTTCTATTGGATACCTATCTACCAGTGAAAACGTCATCGTGAGCTCCCTTTACGAAGTGTTCAGAACTGACGCTACATGCGATGACCGCTTCTTGTGGCATTGGCTCAAGTCGTCGTTGTTTGCAAAGCAGATTGAAATGCTCCAAGAAGGCGGAGTGCGTCTCTATTTTTTCTTTGACAAGCTCTTGAAGAGTGAAATCTGGATGCCAAGCGTTTCTGAGCAGGGCTCAATGGGGAGGCTGTTTGACACCCTGGACGACCTCATCGCCCTTCACCAGCGTAAGCTGGATCTGCTCAAAAACGTCAAGAAATCGCTCCTTGAGGGCATGTTCGTGTGAGAGGTGGCCTACAAGGCTCGCTGACCAAAGGGGTATTCATGACGTACCAACCGCCTTTTGAACTGAACAACGAGATTATCGAACTGATTGCGGGCATCGCTCAGAGCGTGGGACGCATTGAGGGGCATGGCAACTTGAATCCAAGCCCCCAGCTGCGAAAGGACAATCGCATCCGCACGATCCACTCTTCGCTTGCCATCGAAAACAACACGCTCTCACTTGAGCAGGTAACCGCCGTTGTTGAGGGCAAACATGTTGTCGCCCCTCCGAGAGACTTGCTCGAGGTACAGAATGCCTTGGCCGCCTACGAGGCGCTTGATTCATTTTCGTCGACCTCGCCTGACGATCTTCTTCGTGCGCATCGCCTGCTTATGACGGGACTTACCCCTGAGGCGGGTATGTATCGACACGGGAACGTCGGCATATTCAACGGCGAGAATCTGGTGCACGCGGGAACTCCCGCCGCATATGTTCCCGAAGTGATGACGAATCTATTCTCTTGGCTATCGGAAACGACGGTCCACCCGCTCGTCGCATCATGCGTATTCCATTATGAACTCGAGTTCATACATCCCTTCCAAGATGGAAACGGACGAACCGGAAGACTGTGGCAGACACTCATTCTGAGCGAGTGGAACGAGCTTTTTGCCTGGCTCCCAGTCGAGTCCCTTGTCAAAGAACACCAGGAGGAATACTACTCGTCGCTCGGAGCGGCAGATGTCAGTGCTGATTCAACCGCCTTCATTCGGTTCATGCTGTCCATGATTTCCGCCGCGCTCGACGACGTTGTCGATTCTCAACGACATGACGGTATAAACGACGGTATAAACGACGGTATAAACTCTGTCAGCGGCAGTAAATCGGCGGGAATGCGCGAACAACTCCTTTCTCTTGTACGTGCATGCCCGACGATAACGATCGCACAGATGGCAGATGAGCTCGGCGTAAAGAAACGTCAGGCAGAGCGCTTGGTAGCATCGCTCAAAGCGGAGGGCAAGCTCATCAGAGTGGGCGCAAAGCGCAACGGTCGGTGGGAAGCACATTAGGAGACGGCGATGGAACCGATGACATTTACCGATGAGGCCTCTTTCGAGGAGTCTGTTATCGAAAACCTCAAGCGTTGCGGCTGGGATGATGCCGAAGGGGTCATCAAGTATCCCACCGAGCAGGACCTCATCGACAACTGGGCCCGTATCTTATTCAACAACAACCGCGAACGCGACCGTCTAAACGACTGCCCTCTCACCCCCGGAGAGATGCGCCAGATTATGGAGCAGATCGCGGACCTTCGCACGCCGCTACGGCTCAACGCATTCATCAATGGCAAAACGGTCTCCGTCAAGCGAGACAATCCCGACGATAAACTGCACCTGGGCAAAACGGTGAGCATGCGCATCTACGACCGTCGGGAGATCGCAGGCGGCAGAAGCCGTTACCAGATCGTTCAACAGCCGAAGTTTAACGTGCGCTCCGAGGTGTTGCCTAAACGTCGCGGCGACCTGATGTTGCTCATCAATGGCATGCCGGTCATCCATATCGAACTCAAGAAGAGCAGTGTGCCTGCGAGCGAGGCTTACAACCAGATTGAGAAGTACGCACGTGAGGGTGTATTCACGGGGCTGTTTTCACTCGTGCAGGTATTTGTCGCCATGAATCCCGATGAGTCATTCTATTTCGCCAACCCCGGTCCTAATGGCGAGTTCAACCGAGCCTTCCGGTTCCACTGGGCGGATTTCAATAACGAGCCTAAAAACGATTACCGTGACGTGGTGCACGACCTGCTCTCGATCCCCATGGCGCACCAGCTCATCGGATTCTATACGGTCGCCGACGCCGGTGACGGCGCTCTCAAGGTTATGCGCAGCTATCAGTACTACGCGGCAAGCGCCATCTCCAACCGGGTCGCGCAGCACGATTGGTCCAAGCGCAACCAACTCGGTGGTTACATCTGGCACACAACGGGTTCGGGCAAGACCATGACAAGTTTCAAGTCCGCCCAGCTCATTGCCGATTCCGGCAATGCCGATAAAGTCGTGTTCCTCATGGACCGCATCGAGCTCGGCACGCAGTCTGTGCGCGAATACCGGGGATTTGCCGGCGCCGGCCTGACCGATGAGCAGCGCAAGCAGGCGGTTCAAGACACCGAGAACACCGTGGTGCTCAGGAAGAAGCTCATAAGCGATGACCCGGCGCACGCGCTCATCGTGACATCTATCCAAAAGATGAGCATGGTGAACGAAGATGGCATCTTGCCGGAGAAAGACCTTGCTGTCATGCAGGGCAAGCGCATCGTATTCATCATCGACGAATGCCACCGGTCGACCTTCGGAGACATGCTCTCGGAGATCAAGCGGACGTTCCCCGGCGCAATGTTCTTCGGGTTTACCGGTACACCGATTTACGAGGAGAATAAGAAGAGCCTTTCGACCACGGCCATGGTGTTCGGCGATGAGCTGCATCGCTACAGCATTGCCGACGGCATCCGCGACGGCAACGTGCTGGGCTTCGATCCGTACATGGTCATGACGTTCAAGGATTCAGACCTGCGTCGCATGGTGGGACTCGAGCGGGCGAAGGCCCAAGACGAGGAGGAGGCATTTGCCGACCCCGCGAAGAAGACGGTGTACCTGCGGTATCTTAAAGACATGCCTATGGCGGGATATGTTGGGGCGGACGGCGCGTACATTCGGGGCATTGAAGACTACGTACCCAGAAGCCAGTACAACAGCGACGGGCACCGCAAGGCCGTCGTACAAGATATCGTTGAGGGGTGGACGGCGCGCAGCGTCGGCGGACGGTTCCATGCCATGTTAGCCACGAGCAGCATCGCGGAGGCCATCGAATACTACCGGCTGTTCAAGGAGCTGGCTCCGCACCTGCAGGTAACGGCGCAGGTGGATCCCAACATCGATAACACCGAGGGCACAGCGTTCAAAGAGGAGGGCCTCGAGGAGATTCTCAACGATTACAACGAGCGCTACGGCCAAACCTTCACCTTGACGACGTACGACTTTCTCAAACGCGACATTGCGTCGAGGCTTGCCCACAAGGATGGATATGGGAACATTGCCAACAAGCCGGAAGATCGCATCGATCTGCTCATCGTCGTCGATCAGATGCTCACCGGGTTCGACTCTAAATGGGTGAATACGCTCTATCTCGACAAGATGCTTAGATACGAAGGCTTGATCCAGGCATTTTCGCGCACTAATCGTGTGTTCAACAACAGCGGCGATAAGACGACGGGGACGGTGCGCTACTACCGCTACCCGCATACGATGCGCCGCAATGTAGAAGACGCATTCAATCTGTATTCCGGCGATAAACCGCAAGGCTTGTTTGCGAGCAAGCTCGCGGAGAACCTCGATGCCATGGCGTCTGCTTTCTCGAAAATCGCTGCGGTATTCGAGGCGGAAGGTATAGAGGGATTCGCCACACTGCCCGCGAACACAGCTGCGAGGGCTCAGTTCGCCAAGCTCTATCGCGAGCTGAGCATCCATCTCAAGGCAGCAAAGATCCAGGGGTTCACATGGGAGAAGCTCGATTACGGTGCGTACGGGCTCGATGAGAAGAAGGTCCTGCCGCTCGATCGGAGAATGTACGCCATCCTCGCACAGCGCTATGAAGATCTAAGCCACGGTAGCAGCGGCGACGGCGATGACGACATCCCCTATGACATCGACCCGTACCTCACCGAGGTCGATACGGGACGCATCGATACCGATTACATGAACTCCCGATTCGAAAAATGGCTTAAGGCGCTCGATGACGGTGAGGACGCCCAGCGCGCATTGGAGGAGCTGCATCGCTCGTTTGCCGCGCTCTCCCAGGAAGATCAGCGCTATGCAGAGATGTTCTTGACAGACGTGCAGTCGGGCGAGGTCTCGGTTGAGCCGGGCCGGACGTTCAAGGAGTATATCGAGGAATACCGCGAGCGCGCGCAAAGCGACCGCGTGGGCAGATTCGCTACAACCTTTGGACTCGATGGCGATTTGCTTCGCGAGATGCTGGCACAACGGGTAACCGAAGCGAACATCAATGAGTTCGGCAAGCTCGACCGGCTCAAGAAATCGGTCGACGCATCTCGCGCGCAGGCGTATTTCGAAAATCAAGATGGAACTTCGGTACCCGCTTTCCGCGTGAGCGCTCGCCTCGACGCTGCCTTAAGGTCATTCATCCTCGGCACGAGCGATTTCGAGTAGCGGCTGAAGGCAACATGAATGGAGTTGCCGCCTCATCGCGGTTCCGAGGTGCGATGAAGCGGTAGGTCCTATACAACGTCTCGAACATCTTCGCCTCGTCAAAATGTGGAACAGAACCGTGGCGCCACGCCCTCTCTCAACAGAGAACCCGGAGATCGGCGAACCGAGCTGGCGCTCCAGGCGTTAAGCTCCAGCGCAGAGAGCCGTTTACCGACCGCGGGAGCTCTTTGGCCGAGTAACGAGATGTTTACAAATAATCACTTGCCTGTGCAGGGCGTGCTGTAGCATAGTAAAGCAACTCAGCAAATGCGACGACAGGGCGAGTACCGGACGTGCGTGCCACAGCGAGCGGGGACCGTGAGAACCCGCGGCGGACGGTCGGGAACACACCCTCGAGCAGCCCGGCTGAACGCGCGACGCCGCCGCGGGAGACCCCCGGCGCTGCGGCACGCGCAACTACGCCGCGCCGGACGCCCCCGTCACGGGCATCGATCGAGCAGCCGCCGTGCCCTCGCATTGCCTGATACGCAGTCGGACAGGAATCGAGGGACCATGCACCTGCGAAGCGATGCCATCAAGAAGGGGCTGGCGCGAGCGCCCCACCGCAGCCTCCTCAAAGCCGACGGGCTCACCGACGAGGAGCTCGAGCGACCGCTCGTGGCGGTCGTCTCCGCCCAGAACGAGGTCATCCCCGGCCACATCCACCTCCAGCAGATCGCCGACGCCGTCAAGGCGGGCGTGCGGCTGGCCGGCGGCACCCCGCTCCAGATCAACACCATCGGCGTATGCGACGGCATCGCCATGAACCATGAGGGCATGCGCTACTCGCTCACGAGCCGCGAGGTCATCGCCGACTCCGTCGAATGCGCCATCCAGGGGCATCAGTTCGACGCGATGGTCCTCATCCCCTCCTGCGACAAGATCGTCCCCGGCATGCTCATCGCCGCGGCGCGCCTGAACATCCCCACCATGCTCGTCTCCGGCGGCCCGATGCTCGCCGGCCGCGACAGGTGCGGGAGGCAGACGGACCTGAACACGCTCTTCGACGCCGTGGGGCAGGTCACCGCCGGCACCATGACCGAGGAGGAGTGCGCGTGGCTCGAGAACACCGCCTGCCCCACCTGCGGCAGCTGCTCGGGCATGTTCACCGCCAACTCGATCTGCTGCCTGGCCGAGGCGCTGGGCCTGGCGCTTCCCGGCAACGGCACCGTGCCCGCCGTGTTCTCCGAGCGCATCCGCCTGGCCAAGCGGACGGGCATGAAGGTCATGGACCTCGTGCGCGCGGGCATCCGCGCCCTCGATATCCTGAACGAGCGCTCCATCCGCAACGGCATGGTGCTCGACATGGCCTTCGGCGGCTCGACCAACACCATGCTGCACCTCACCGCCATCGCCCATGCCGCGGGCTGCCCCGTCTCCATGGACGACTGGGACCGCGTCTCGGACGAGACCCCCAACATCGTGCGCATCGCCCCCGCGGGCCCGCTGCATATCGAGGACCTGAACGCCGTGGGCGGCATCCCCGCCATCATCGGCGTGCTCGGCCGCGCCGGCCTGCTCGACGGGGACGCCCTCACCTGCCACGGGACGATGGCGGACTGGATCGCCTCCTGCCCCGAGCCCGACGGGGAGATCGTGCGCACCGTGGAGGGCGCCTACTCCCCCATCGGCGGGCTCAAGGTCATGCGCGGCAGCCTCGCGCCGGACTGCGGCGTGGTCAAGCGCAGCGCCTGCGCGCCGGACATGTACCGCCACCGCGGGCCCGCGCGCGTCTTCGACAGCGAGGAGGAGGCCTGCGAGGCCATCTTCGGCGGGCAGATCCGCGAGGGCGACGTCGTCGTCATTCGCTACGAGGGGCCTGCGGGCGGCCCGGGGATGCGCGAGATGCTCACCCCCACCTCCGCCATCTGCGGCATGGGGCTCGACCACTCCGTCGCCCTCATCACCGACGGCCGCTTCTCCGGCGCGAGCAAGGGCCCCTGCATCGGGCACGTGAGCCCCGAGGCCGCCGCGGGCGGCCCCATCGCCCTGGTCCACGAGGGCGACATCATCGACATCGACATCGAGGCCGGCACGCTCGAGCTGTGCGTGGAGGCCGACGAGCTCGAGCGCCGGCGCGCCGCCTGGCAGCCGCCCGAGCCCAAGTACACCCACGGCGTGCTCTCGCGCTACGCGAAGCTCGTCACGAGCGCAGACAAGGGGGCGTACCTCTCATGACGGACACCGACCGCACATCCGCACCCGCCGGCAGCCCGCGCACCCCGGACATGCCCGACGACATCCGCCAGTCCCGCTGCACGAGCGCCGCGGGCGCGCGGCGCGCCGAGCCGGTCGACATGAGCCGCGAGGCGCGGCTGGCCCGCAAGGCACGCGCCGCCTCCGGCGAGCCGTTCGGACCGGGGAGCGCCACCGAGCACGAGGGCGAGACCATGACCGGCGCGCAGGCGCTCATCGCCAGCCTCGAGGCCGAGGGCGTCGACACGGTCTTCGGCTACCCCGGCGGCCAGGCCATCAAGATCTACGACGCGCTGTACGACTCCACCAAGATCCGCCACATCCTCGCCCGCCACGAGCAGGCCGCGGTCCACGAGGCCGACGGCTACGCGCGCGCCACCGGGCGCGTGGGCGTCGCGCTCGTGACGAGCGGCCCGGGGGCGACCAACACGGTCACGGGCATCGCCACCGCCTACATGGACTCGGTGCCCCTCGTGGTGATTTCGGGCCAGGTCACGCGCGGGGTCATCGGCACCGACGCCTTCCAGGAGGCCGATATCGTGGGCATCACCATGCCCGTGGTGAAGCACAGCTTCCTGCTGCAGTCCAACGACGACCTCACCCGCACCATCCGCGAGGCGTTCTACATCGCCAGCACCGGTCGCCCCGGCCCGGTGCTCATCGACGTGCCGAGCGACCTCGCCGGCGAGCAGATGGTGTTCCACTACCCGGACTCGGTGGGCATCCCCAGCTACCGTCCCACCTACCGCGGGAACGCCAAGCAGGTCAAGCAGGCAGTCGAGCTCATCCGCGCGGCGCGCCGGCCGCTGCTCATGGTGGGCGGCGGCGTGGTGTCCAGCCATGCCTGCGACGAAGTGGTCGAGCTCGCCGAGACCATGCGGATCCCGGTGGTCACCACGCTGCTCGGCAAGGCCGCTATGCCCTGCTCCAACCCGCTCAACCTCGGACCGGTGGGCATGCACGGCTCCAAGTACGCCAACATGGCGGTGACCGAGTGCGACCTCATCATCGCCGTCGGCGCGCGCTTCTCCGACCGCGTGACCGGCAAGCTCTCCGAGTTCGCCCCCCACGCGAAGGTCATCCACATCGACATCGACCCCGCCGAGATCGGCAAGGTCCGCGACCCGCAGGTGCCCATCGTCGGCGACGCGCGCGCCGTGGTCGCCGCCATCAACGAGCGCATCGCGCGCATCGGGGCCGAACCGGTCGACGGGGACTGGGTCGACACCTGCTTCTCCTGGCGCGAGCGCTGGCCGTTCTACACCGCCGACTTCGCCGACTACCCCGACCGCATCGCCCCCGAGATCGTGCTGGAGAAGCTCTCCGCCAAGCTCGACCCGCACGCGAGCGTGGTCACCACCGAGGTCGGCCAGCACCAGATGTGGGCGCACCAGCACATCCATCGCGAGGAGTCGCGCACCTTCATCTCGAGCGGCGGCCTGGGCACCATGGGCTTCGGCTTCCCCGCGGCCATCGGCGCCAAGATCGGCAGACCCGACTGCCAGGTGGTCTGCGTCGCCGGCGACGGCTCCCTGCAGATGAACATCCAGGAGATGGCGACCGCCGTCGGCAACGGCGTGGCGGTGAAGGTCCTGCTGATCAACAACAACGCGCTCGGCATGGTCCACCAGTGGCAGCGCCTGTTCTACCACGAGCGCTACAGCTGCACCGAGTTCACCGCCAACCCCGATTTCGTCCTGCTCGCCGAGGCCTACGGCTGGGGCGCCGAGCGCATCACCCATCCCGACCAGGTCGACGGCGCCCTCGACCGGATGCTCGCCGCGGACGGCCCCTTCCTGCTCGACGTGGTCATCCCCACCGCCCAGACGGTCTACCCCATGGTGGCCCCCGGCGCGGCGATCGACGACATCATCGGCGCCATCGACGTCACCCTCGGCGGCGTCCGCGTGACCGAGAAGGGCATGAGCCCGGCCGGCGAGACGAGCGGCGCCATCGCGCATCCCCTGCCGCTCACCGACGACGACGCGGACGCGCACGTGGCGGGCGCGACGGCGGACACCGTCCTGGACGAGTCCGCCCGGAAGGGAGGTGAGTGACGTGAAGTACATCCTGTCCGTCCTCGTCGAGAACAAGCCCGGCGTGCTGTCGCGCGTGACCGGCCTCATCTCGCGCCGCGGGTTCAACATCGACTCGCTCACCGTGGCCCCCACCGAGGACCTCACCATGAGCCGCATGACGATCATCGTCGACGCCGACGAGGTCGCCTACGAGCAGCTCACCAAGCAGCTGCACAAGCTCGTCTCCGTCTACAAGATCTCCGACCTCACCGACACCGACGCCATCGAGCGCGAGCTCGTGCTGTTCAAGGTGATCGCCCCGCCCGACCGGCGCCACGAGATCATCGAGATCGCCAACATCTTCCGCGCGAACATCGTGGACGTGGGGAAGAACTCGCTCACGGTGGAGGCGACCGGCACGGCAAGCAAGCTCGACGCCATGGAGGACCTGTTCCGCAGCTACGGGATCCGCCAGCTCACGCGCACCGGCAAGATCGCCATGAGCCGCGGGGCGAGCGACCGCTAGCGCGGCCCCGGGCGCCGTTCGGGGCCGGCTGGGACTTTCGGGGACGGGGTCATTTTTACTTTCGGGGACGGGGTCATTTTTACCCATGTCCCACGGAACGCCGGCGACACGGCGCCCATCGGAAGATGGGTAAAAATGACCCCGTCCCCGAAAGTCCCCCCAAAGTCCCGGACGCGCCTCCCGTACCAGGTAACACCAGCCACGATCAACTAAGGAGAAACGCATGGCTGTTACGATCTACTACGAATCCGACTGCAACCCCGAGGTCATCCAGGGCAAGAAGGTGGCCATCATCGGCTACGGCTCCCAGGGCCACGCCCATGCGCTGAACCTGCTCGACTCCGGCTGCGACGTGCGCGTCGGCCTGCGCGAGGGCTCCAGCTCCTGGGCGAAGGCCGAGGAGGCCGGCCTCAAGGTGGTCGACATGGACACCGCCGCCGAGGAAGCCGACGTCATCATGATCCTCACCCCCGATGAGACCCAGCCCAAGGTCTACGAGGAGCACATCAAGGACCACCTGAAGGCCGGCGACACCCTCGCGTTCGCCCACGGCTTCAACATCCACTTCGGATACATCGTGCCGCCCGAGGACGTGAACGTCATCATGTGCGCGCCCAAGGGCCCCGGCCACATCGTGCGCCGCCAGTTCACCGAGGGCTCCGGCGTGCCCGACCTGGCCTGCGTGGCGCAGGACGCCACCGGCGACGCCTGGGATATCGCGCTCGCCTACTGCTGGGGCGTGGGCGGCGCGCGCTCCGGCATCATCAAGGCCACCTTCAAGGAGGAGACCGAGGAGGACCTGTTCGGCGAGCAGGCCGTGCTCTGCGGCGGCCTCGTCGAGCTCGTGAAGGCGGGCTTCGAGACGCTCACCGAGGCCGGCTACCCGCCTGAGCTCGCCTACTTCGAGTGCTACCACGAGATGAAGATGATCGTGGACCTCATGTACGAGAGCGGCATCCACTTCATGAACTACTCCATCTCCAACACGGCCGAGTACGGCGAGTACTACGCGGGGCCGAAGGTCATCAACGAGGAGAGCCGCGCGGCCATGAAGCAGATCCTGGCGCGCATCCAGGACGGCTCCTTCGCCCAGGAGTTCGTGGACGACTGCGCGAACGGCCACAAGTGGCTGCTCGAGCAGCGCGAGAAGATCAACGAGCACGAGATCGAGAAGACCGGTGAGAAGATCCGCTCCATGTTCAGCTGGATCAAGAAGTAGCCGAGCTCGCTCGACTCCGAGAGCCCCACCTCGGTGCCCCGCACGGTATCCGCCGCGCGGGGCACCGTCATGTATGGCGCAGGATGCCGCCGGCTCGGGCCGGCGCGAAACCGAGTGCGCACCGCAGCGCCCGGCAGCAGCCCGGCTCGCCTCAGAAGAACGAACGGATGCACTCGGTGATCGCGGCCATGGTACCGGAGTCGGCATCGAGGTGGTCGACCACCTCGGGCTGCCGGAACTCCAGGTCGTACGCCCGGATCTGCTCCGTCACCACCCGGCCGTGCACGCTCAACCCCTCAGGAAGCTCGATGTGGAGCGGAAAAGCGTGGTCCGACGAGGTGATGGGGCACAGCAGCGCCATAGACGTCGTCATGTTGAAGAAATCCTCGCTCACCACGAGCGCCGGCCGGGAATATGCAGACTCGTGCCCCACCGGGTCGGAATACCTGTTGACGACGATATCGCCCTTTCAGTACAGCACCTACCACATCTTCTTCCCGACGGGACCGCCCCAGCCCTCCCAATAATCCACCCGGTCCGGCACCGAACCGTCATACCCCTCGAGCAAGGTGCGGATGGTATGCGCCCCGACAGGGCGGGCGCGCAGCTCGCCATCGACGACCTGGAGGTTGAGCTTGTCACCCGGCTTCAGGCGGAGGTCCTCGCAAACCGATTTGGGAAGAACGATTCCCTGGCTGTTTCCCCATTTCGTCAGCGTAGATGTCAGCATGGCCAACCGTCTCCCCATATCGAGCGTCGGAATGTTTAGACTCAGTATAACCTCATGTCGCGGCATCAGTCCGACCTCCTTCACGACGGCACGGCATCCGGCGAAAGCCGTCTCGACGAACCGTGCATCCCGCCTCGCTCGATTCGTACGGAGACCCGAGCCCTCTGCGATCGTTTCACCCCCTTCCCGTCGTAGGCGAGCAGGCCCCGTGAGACATAGGGATATCACCCTGTCCTGTACGGAAATCCACCGGTCGCTGACAAGATCTTGAACGTACGACGGCACAGAGCCGAACGAAATCCGACACCGCGCCGTCAGCGCAGGTAAAGATGGAAACGGTTCATGCGCGCGACGGGGCGCAGTCGCGCTACGCGACCGAGCTCCACGGCAAAACCTCGCAAAGGAACGTAAACGATGAGGCCGCGTACTCGAGGCGACGGCCAGCCGGCCCGCCCGCACCACTTTTCGTGACGCGATACTCTGTTGCGTTCGTGTTCAGCTTCCTGGCACGATTTCACCGTTTGGGGGAGGGTGCTCCGGGCAACCGGCGGGCAAAGGGTCGGATACAGAGGCTTCCGGTGCATCGGAAGGGCATCCGCGGCCCGTGGAATACCACGCCGGAGCCTCCATGACCCATCACCCGACAAAAACCTGACGGGCGAAGGGGCCTGGAAGCGGCGCCGAGCGAACGTGGGGGCCGTTGCATGATCGACGCTCCCCCAAACAGCTTTTCCGTGCCAGGAATCGGAAAACGAACGAAAAATCGGCGCCCGCGGCGGCAGGGCGACGCGCTGAGACAGCACATGCGGGAGACGCGGCGACGAACCAGGGCGGCGCATGCGAGATTCAAGGAGGGCAGAGCGCGATCGGAGCACGCGACCCCCGGGGACCTCTACCCCGCCCGCTCGCATCCCGACGGCGCCGTCCCCGAGCGCCCCGAATGCGAATGCGGCCGCCCCCGAAGGAAGCGACCGCACCGATCCGTGCCCTATAATCCCGACAGCGCCGGCGCCGGACCCGCCGGCGCTACACCACGGTGACGCGGCCGCGGCTGCCGACGATGCCCTTGACCTCGGCGAGCAGCGGGATGCTGCGGGCGTTCACGCGCACGGGGATCTCCGCACGCATCGTCTGGCCGTCGTTCTGCTCGATGAACAGCTCGACGCGGTCCCCGCCGGGGTTGGTGGACAGCACGGTGGCCAGACGGGCCATGTTCCCCTGGGAGAACCGAGAGCTCGGCACCATGACCTCGAACACCTTGGGGCGGTTGTTCTCCTCGGACAGCTCGAGCGGCAGGATCTCCTGCGCGATGATCTGGTCGCCGCGGTCGGACCGCTCGAGCTTGCCGCGCACGCGGATGAACGCGTCGGACAGCACGGCGCCCGTCTCGGGGTCCGTCTCGCCGTACAGGCAGCTCTCGCACTCCTTGTAGGTCTTGGGGAACACCACGACCGTGGCCTCGCCCTCCATGTCCTCCATGCGCACGATGGCCATGGGGTCGCCGTTCTTCGTCACGCGCTTGGAGACCTCGGCCACCATACCGGCGAACCAGAACGGCTTGCCCTCGGGAATCTCCTGGTTGACGGTTCCCTCGCCCGTGGGGCTGGCGATCTCGAACCCGGTGTCGATCTGGGACAGCGAGTACTCGCGCGACTTGGCGAGCGCGTACTCGAACGGGCGCAGCGGGTGGTCGGACACGTAGATGCCCAGCACGTCGCGCTCGGCGGACAGCTTCATGTGGCGGTCCCATTCCTGGCCGTCCGGCTCGGGCACGACGACCTCGAAGCCCGAGCCCTCCACATCGCCGAACACGTCGAACAGCGAGGTCTGCCCCGCGGCGCGGTCCTTCTGACGCTTGACCGCGGCGTCGATGATGTTCTCCGGGTTGTTCTTGTCCACGAAGCTCATGAGCTGGCGGCGCGGGTAGCCGCTGGCGTCGAAGGCGCCCGCCTTGATGAGCGCCTCGATCACGCGGCGGTTGGCCTGGCTGGAGTCCACGCGGTCCACGAAGTCGTGCAGGTTCTTGAAGGCGCCGCCGCGCTCGCGCTCCTCGATGATCGCGTCGGCCACGCCCTCGCCCACCCCGCGGATGCCGGCGAGGCCGAAGCGGACGCCCTCGGCGGTCGCCGTGAACTCGCGGCCGCTCTCGTTCACATCGGGCGGCAGGACGGGGATGCCGTCGTGCCGGCACGCAGAGACGTAGTGCACGATCTTCTCGGTCTTGCCGGTGTAGGAGGTGAGCACGGCCGCCATGTACTCGTGCGGGTAATGCGCCTTCAGCCACGCGGTCTGCATGACCAAGATGGCGTAGCCCGCCGAATGCGACTTGTTGAACGCGTAGGACGCGAACTCGAGGACGTCGTCCCAGATGCGCTGGGCGGTCTCGCGCTTGTAGCCGTTGCGCTCCGCGCCGTTCATCCAGTGGTCGTAGATGGTCTCATCCTCGCCGTCCGACCAGTTGAAGACCTGCTCGGTGAGCATCTTGATCTTCTTCTTGGCCACCGGCTTGCGGATGCGCGAGTCGGACTCGCCCTTGGAGAAGCCGCACATCTCGACCGAGATGTTCATGACCTGCTCCTGGTAGACCATGGTGCCGTAGGTCTCGCCCAAGATGTCGTCCAGGCGCGGGTCGTAGGAGACGGCGGGCTCCTTGCCGTTCATGCGGTTGATGTAGGACGAGACCATGCCCGCGCCGAGCGGGCCCGGGCGGTACAGGGCGATCAGAGCGACCACGTGCTTGTACTCGGTGGGCTTCATGTTCTTGATGGTCGCCGTCATGCCGGCGGACTCGATCTGGAACACGCCCGCCGTGTGACCGGCCTGCATGAGCTCGAAGATCTTGGGGTCGTCGAAGGGGATCGCGTCCACGTCGATGTCGATGCCGAAGTTCTTCTTGATGTTGGCCTTGGCCTTGGAGATGACCGTGAGCGTGCGCAGGCCCAGGAAGTCCATCTTGAGCAGGCCCATGTCCGCCACGGTGTGGCCTTCGTACTGGGTGATCTCCACGCCGCCCTTGGTGTCGAGCTTCGTGGGCACGTGCTCGTTGACCGGGTCGCGGCAGATGAGCACGGCGCAGGCGTGCACGCCCTCGCCGCGCGTCAGACCCTCGATGGCGAGCGCCGAGTCGATGATGCGCCGAGCGTCGTCGTCTTTCTGGTAGGCCTCGGCGAAGTCGGGGTTGTACAGGTCCTCCTTGCCCTCGACACGCGTGAGCACCTGCTTGAGCTTGACCGACGGGTCGCTCGAGATCATCTTGGACAGGCGCTGGCCCACGTAAACCGGGTAGTCGAGCACGCGGGCGGCGTCGTTGATGGCCTGCTTGGCCTTGATCGTCGAGTAGGTGATGACGTGGGTGACCTTCTCGGGGCCGTAGAGCTGACGTACGTGCTCGATGACCTCGAGGCGCCGCTCATCGTCGAAGTCCATGTCGATATCGGGCATCTCCGAGCGCTCCGGTGAGAGGAACCTCTCGAACATGAGGCCGTTCGACAGCGGGTCGAAGGTGGTGATGTCCATGGCGTAGGCGACGAGCGCGCCCGCCGCCGAGCCGCGGCCCGGGCCGACGCCGATGCCGTTCTGCTTGGCCCAGCGCACGTACTCGGCCACGATGAGGAAGTAGGCCGCGAAGCCCTTGTCGCAGATGACCTTGTACTCGTACTCGAAGCGCTCGCTGATGGAGACGCCGCCGATCACCTGGTCGCGCCAGTCCTCGCCGTAGCGCTTGGCCAGGCCCTCCTCGCACTCGCGGCGGAACTGGCTCTCGTGGGTCTCCCCCTCGTCGAGCAGCGGGTAGCGGGGCAGGATGATCTTGCCCCACTCGAGCTCCACGTTGCACTTCTCGGCGATCTCGACCGTGTTGTCGCACGCCTCCGGGCAGTACGGGAACAGCGCGCGCATCTCCTCCTCGGTCTTCATGTAGAACTCGGAGCCCTGCATGCGCATGCGGTTGGGATCATCTACCTTGGAGTTCATGCCGATGCACATCATGATGTCCTGCACCGGCGCGTCGTCGCGCGTGAGGTAGTGGAAGTCGTTGGTGGCGATGACCTTGACGCCGACTTGGTTGGCGATGTCGATGAGCTGGCGGTCGAGCTGCTCGTCGGTAAGGCCCGAATCGGTGGTGATGCCGTGCTCCTGGATCTCGATGTAGAAGCTGCCGGGCTCGAACAGGTCGCGGAAGGTCTCCGCCCAGCGCACCGCGGCGTCGAGGTCGCCGCGGTCGATGCACTTGGGGATGATCCCCGCGATACACGCCGAGCTGGCGATGAGCCCCTCGCGGTGGCGGCGCAGGTTGTCCAGGGTGACGCGGGGCTTGTAGTAGAAGCCGTCGACCGCGGCCTCCGAAACCGTCTGCATGAGGTTCACGTAGCCCGTCTCGTTGCGGGCGAACAGCACCATGTGGTAGAGCTCGGGCTTGCGGTCGCGTGCGAGCGTATCGTCCGGGGTGAAGTAGACCTCGCACCCGAAAATGGGCTTGATGACGAGCGGGGGCTTGGTGGCGTCCAGGCTGCCGGAGCGGTCCCACTCCTCCATGTCCCGCTGGAACTGCGCGTAGCCGCGCGGGTTCTTCTCGGGGTCGGGGACCTCGAGCTCGTCGCGGCGCCCCTTGGTCAGAAACGACTTGTCGTGGCTCCACACCTTGTACTCGGGCGTGCCGTGGTTCACGGCGTCGCAGGCGAGGCCCAGCTCGGGCACGCCGTACATGTACCCGTGGTCGGTGATGGCGACGGCGGGCATCCCCAGCTCGACGGCGCGGTTCACCATGTCGCCGATGCGCGTCGCGCCGTCGAGCATGGAGTATTCGGTGTGGTTATGCAGGTGAACGAACGCCATAGGCCGATATGCTCCTCGGATCTCTCACGTGCTTGCTGAAAAGCATTCTACCGCACGGCGCGGACACGGCTCCGCGGGCGGGAGGGCGCCCGCGGCGGAATGGGTTGGAACGAACCCGTCCCCAACCGACCCCTCCCAGCGCGATGGGTTGGAACGAACCCGTCCCCGACCAACCCCTCGGCTACTCGATGTAGACGAGCTCGTCCATCTCGTCGATGGGCCACATGGGGCGGAAGATGCGGCGCAGCGGGATCTTCTCGTAGATCTGGTCGGTGGGGCCGCCGGTGAGCGCCATGACGTGGTAGGCGGTCTCGGGGATCAGGTAGGTGTCGAGATAGCCCATCTTGACGACGACGATGTCGTAGTCGTGGAAGTCGACGCCGGCCGCGGCGAACTGCTCCATGTGGCCGTACTGGACGTTGCGCGGCATCACGAGGACGTCGAGCCCCGTGCCGTCCACGGTCACGATGCAGGCGGGCCCCACGGAGTGCTCGCGCACCCCGACGCCGAGCGTCGCCTCGCCGCGCACGGACAGCACGCCGGAGATGGCCACGGGCTCGGACACCTCGTCCTCGCCCACGCCGAGCATGAACTCGACGCGGTCGCCCACCGCGCGGTCGCTCAGCATCTCGCAGGATGCGGGGTCGTTCACGCCGGCCACGAGCACGCGCTTGCCGCGCAGGTCGGCGGCGAGCAGCTCGCGCACCATGACGGTGCCGTAGCCCGTGGCGCCCGCGCCGCAGTTGTCGCCCGAGTCGGTGATCACGGCCGTCTTGCCGTCGAAGGCCACGGCCTGCGCGACCGCGGTCGCGGGGTCGCCGTAGTTGCCGCCGAAGGTGAACTCGGCGCGATGGTCCCACGCGTAGCGCGCGATGCGGTCGGCCACCTCGGCGCAGTGCCCCGCGTCCTCGGGGCGGTTGGGCACGACCACCACCGCGGCGCCGAGCTTGTCGTCGTCGTGGCGCAGGTAGCCCACGTGGTAGGAGCTGGAGAAGACGCGCTCGTCGGCCTCGGCCTCGTCGAGCAGGCGGTTGATGGAGCGCATGGGCTCGTTGGCCGACACGCTGCGCTCGCCCTCCACGATGATGGGAAGCTTGCGCACGATCGGGTGCATGGGCCGGCGGTCGCGCATGAGGTCGATGAGCTTGGCCGCGACGGTCCGCCAGGTGTCGACGGTGTCGATGTGCGGGGACTCGCGGTAGCAGCGCAGGATGTTGGTGTAGGAGGCGAGCTCCGCCGTCACGTTGCCGTGCGGGTCGAGCGAGACCGCGATGGGAAGGTGCACGCCGGTGACGGTGCGGATGCGGCGCAGCAGGTCGTGCTCGCCGGAGACGCAGTCCAGCCCGAGCACGCCGGAGGCGCCGTGCAGCTGGAGGTAGATCGCGTCGATCTCGTGCAGGTGGGCACGCAGGTCGTCGAGGATTCGGCCGCTGATGAAATCGTAGGCCTCGCGCTCGATCATGCCGCTCGGGTTGATGCCCGCGTAGAGCGACGGGACGATCTCGATCCCCGCGTCCTCGAAGACGTCGCGGACGCGCATGGCCTCGATGCAGTCCTCGCCGTACAGCAGCTTGAAATCGGACAGCTTGGCGTCGCGGGTCACGCGCTCGTTGCACTCGGCGGACATGTGGGCGACGAATACCTTCATGGTGCTCCTCTCGGACGGGATCGGCCGAGCGCCTATCCTAACGCGTCGGGCGCGGAGCGGCGCGTAAACAGAGCGAAACCATAGGGAGAACGAAAACCGGGGCAGGGCGCGGGGCGGGGCAAGCCCCGGCGTTCCCGGGGTAGGACGAGGCGTCGTCGGGGCAGGTGCCCGGCCTCCCGGGGCACGGCGCTGCACCCCGGGGCGGGGAGCAGCGCCGCGGGGCGCGGGTGGTTTCAGATGGGACGGGAGACCGGCCGAGCCGTCACAGACGGTAGGTGACGGCCTGGGGCTCGCCGGGGTTCTCGGAATCGGGGACCTCGACGCGCACGAAGCGCAGCTCGACCTCGGCGAACCCGGCGCGGTGCAGCACGTCGGCGTACACGCGGGCCTGCAGCGCGTGCTTCTCGCGCAGCCGCTCGGGCGTCTCATCGGGGCTCCCGCCGGTCTTGTAGTCGATGACGAGCGCCGCGCCCGGATGCGACGGATCGGTCGCGAGCGCGTCGATCGCCCCCTCCGCATAGGCGCCGAACCGCGCGCGGACCTCAGCGTCGTCTAAGCCGACGGAGAAGAACGGGACCTCGGCGCGGACCTGCGGCCACGCCATGAGCTCGGCACGGGCGCGCGAGGCCTCCCAGCGCGCGAGCGCCGCCTCGAGCCGCACGCGCTGGGCGGGCGTCACACCCCAGTAGCGCGCGAGCGCGTCGACGCGCTCCGCGGGCACGGCGTCGGCGCCCGTCTCGATCAGCCACTGCGCGGCGGCATGGAAGGCCGACCCGAGCGCGGTCGGATCGCCGTCGGCGCCCCGCGGGGCCGGGTCCGACGCGGCCACGGCGATCGCGGGCGCAGCGGTCGCGGCCCCGGCCCCGTCGACCTCGACCACATCGGTGACGCAGGCCGCGACAGGCGACGGCTCCACCCCGGACCCCGGGACGGGCTCGTCGGGGACCGCGGCGGCGTTCAGGGCGTCCACGGCATCCGATCCGGCGGCGCGCGCCGGGGCGCGGTCCTCCGGATCCGCATGGAGCTCCGCGGACAGCGAGGTGTAGCTGTAGGAGTCGCGCGGGGCGCGGGGGGCGGGCGTCACGCGGGCGCGCGCCTCCTCCGGGTACACGAGCGTGAACGAGTCCGGGACGTCGTCCGCCGGCCCCGCGGCGGACCGGCCGTCACCGTCCACGTCGACCGCGAGGGCGCCGCCCGCCGCGGACGTGCCGCCCCCCGCGCCCGGCTCGGCGCCGTCCTCCCCGGGCGCGGCGCCGCCGGCCGTGTAGCGCTCCCCCCTGAAGACGAAGTCGCGCAGGGCGACGAGCTCGAAGTCCCCGGGGCGCGCGTCATCGAACACGAGCCGGTCGACATCCAGGCGCGCCGCCTCGTCGGGCAGGATGCGCTCGAGCACCGCGCGCGTGAGGTCGCGGTCCTCGTCGAAGGACAGCTCCGGCGCGCGCCCCCACCCCACCGGCGCGTCCATCGCCAGGATCAGGAGCTCCCGCGCGCGCGTCATCGCCACGTACAGCAGGCGCGCCCGCTCCTCGAGCTCGCGCTCGCGGGACTCGTCGCGCATGGAGACGAAGGCCTCGGCCGCGGAGCCCGTCGCGCACACGTCGTCGAACGCCTCCGGGACGAGCCACTCGGCATACAGCTTCCTGAAGCGCTCCTGGACCTTGTCCTCGGGAAACGACGCGCCGTCGAAGGTGGTCGCCGCCGGGAACCGAGCGGGCAGCGCGACGGCGTCGACCCGGTCGCGGCCGCGGCGGGCCTGCAGCCGGCTCGCGTCGCGGCGGATCGAGAAGCACTCCGCCACCGCGACCACGGGGAACTCCAAACCCTTCGACGCGTGCACCGTCATGATCCGCACGGCGCCGGCCCCCTGCTCGTTCAGGGCGCCGGGGGCCTGCTTCGCGGCGAGCGCGGCATCGAAGGCGAGCGCCACGCGGCGCGGGGAGCGGCCCTGCGCCGCCTGCGCCTCGGCGAGCATGTCGAGCGCCTTGAGCACGTTCGCCGCGACCGCGCGCCCCTCCGGCCCGCGCGCCGCCAGGCGGACGAGCCAGCCCGACCCGCGCACGACGTCGCGGGCGATGTCGACGGGCGCGTCGCGCCCCACGCGGGCGAGCGCGGGCCGCAGGACCTCGCGGGCGCGCGCGAGCAGGGGGAGCCCCGCGAGACCGGGGGCGTCCTCGTCGGACATGAGCCCGGCGTCCGCGTTCCGGCGGCGGGTCTCGCCGGTCTCGGCGTCCACCGCGGTGCACAGCGCCAGGAACTCCTCGGCGCCGAGGGCGAACATCGGCGAGGCGAGCAGGGGCACGAGCCCCTGCGCGGTGTCCGCGGGGTTGGCGAGCGTGCACGCGAGGGCCCGGACGGCCGCGACCTCGGGCGTGGAGGAGAACACCGACCCGCCCGCGATCACGCAGTCGAGCCCCGCCGCGCGCACGGCGTCCGCGTAGATGCCCGAGAACGTCATGCTCCCCAGCAGCAGCACCATGTCGCCCGCCGGCTGGCCCGCGTCCGCGAGCGCGCGGAAGCGGGCGGCCACGGCCTGCGCCTTGGCGCGGGCGCGCTCCTCCGAGGTGCCGCCCGCGACGAGGACGGCCTGCCGGCGCGAGGCGTCCGCGACGAGCGCGTCGTCGCGCCCCTCGTGCGGCTCCAGGTCGAGGAAGCCCCGCATGAGGCCGCCGCGCTCCCCGTCGAAGATGCGCGCGACGTACTCGAGCACGGAGGCATGGCTGCGGAAGTTGCGCACGAGCCGCACGACGGCCCCCGCGGGTGCGGGGTCGCCGCAGGCCGGGCCCGCCGCGCCGGCGCCGGCCGCCGCGCCCTGCCCGCCCGCGATGGCGCGCTCCTGGCGGCGGAAGACCTCCACCTCGGCGCCGCGGAAGCGGTAGATGGACTGTTGGGCGTCGCCGACGGTGCACAGGCGCCGCCCGCCGTCCGTGAGGAAGCCGATGAGGTCGACCTGCTGCTGGTCGGTATCCTGGAACTCGTCGATCATCACCATGCGGAACCGGTCGGCGTACGCGGCGCGCACCGCGGGCTCGTCGCGCAGGGCGCGGTAGGCGAGCCGCAGCAGGTCGTCGCTGTCGAGCGCCGACGCCTCGCGCTTCAGGGAGCGGTACTCCGCCTCCACCTCGCGGGCGAGCGCCATGAGGGCGTCCAGCACCGGGGCCCCCGCCTGGAGCCACGCGTTGATGAAGGAGTCCGCCGCGTCGGCGCGCAGCAGGTCGAGCTGCTCTCGGGGAAGCGCCTTGCTCGGGCGCGGGATGTCGCAGGCCATCATGCAGGCGGCGAGGTCCGCCACGGTGCGCTCCCCAGCCTGGTAGGCGTCGATCGCCGCGATGGCGCGGCGGCCGATCTCGGCGGCCTTGGGGCTCGCGTCCAGGCAGGCCCGGTAGGCGTCCGCGAGGCTCGAGAGGTCCCCCGCGCCGCGTGCCAGGTGGACCCCGTCCATGCCCTCGGGCAGGCTGCACGCGAGCCCGAGCAGACGGCGGACCAGGCCGGTCGCGCTCGTGCCCGCCTCCCTGCCCGAGGGGCCCGCGTCCCCGCGCAGCGCGTACCAGGAGGTGAGCGCCGCGAGCGCCTGCGGCCCGCCCGCGGCCCCCCCGGCCTCGGCGCGCGCGACGGCGCGGTCCACCGCGCGCGCGACGAGCTCGTCGGCGTCCTCCACCACCGTGAACTCCGGGTCGATCCCGAGCTCCAGCGCGTGGGCGCGCAGGATCCGCGAGCACATGCCGTGGATGGTCGAGATCCAGGCGTCGTCCACGGTGAGCGCCTCCTCGGCCATGCCCGCCCCGATGAGCGCGGCGCGGACGCGCTCGCGAATCTCCGCCGCGGCGTCCTTGGTGAAGGTGATGGCGAGCACCTGGTCCAGATGGTCGATGAACGGGCCCGACTCGGGGGAGAGGGCCCACAGGATGCGGCGCGTGAGGGTGAAGGTCTTGCCCGAGCCGGCGCCCGCGGACACGAACAGCGGCCGGTCGAGCGTGGTCACGATCTCGCGCTGCTGGGGCATGAGGGCGGTGAGGTCCATCGCTATGCGTCCCTCCGTTCGAATCCAAGCGGGTGGTTGCGGGTGCAGGCGGGGGCGGGGTCGTCCGAGGCGGCGACGACGCCGCGGGAGAGCTCGGAGAGCCGCTCGGCCACACCGGCCTCCACGCGGTCGAGCAGCTCGTCGAAGCCCATGGAGCCCCCGTCGGCGGACGGGAAGCCGTCGCGCAGGCCCGGCACGCGGCCGTCGCCCGGCTCCTCCTCCGCGAGCTCGGCGGACACCGCGCCGCGCATCGCCACGCGCCCCTTGGTGGAGAAGTACAGGGCGCCGCGCACGTCCAGGCCCAGGGCGCGGCGCAGCGCCTGCGCGTAGATGAGGGTCTGGGTGTGCTCGGGCAGCCACCGCGGGTCCTCGGCGGGCGCGGCACCGGTCCTGCGGTCCGGGACGGTGGGGTCCTTCAGCCGGAAGGGGTTCGCATCGGCGCGGTGCTTGTAGTCGATCACCACCGCCCGGCCCTCGGCATCCACGTCCACGCGGTCGATGCGCCCGCCGAGCGGCCAGCCGGCGTAGTCGACGCCCAGGCCGTTGAAGGAGTACTCGAGGTACTCCGGGACGAAGGGGGCGAGCGCCGAGGCCTCGTAGCGCACCACGCGGCGCAGCTGCGGAAGGATGTCGTCCACCTGGCGGCGCTCGACGGCGGACAGCGGCACGAGCGGTGCGGAGCTCGACGTCTTCCCCCGCCCGTGCTCGGCGCGCACATCGGAGAACACCTCCTCGAGCACGGCGAGGGAGGCGTCGAGGTTCTCGCGGGTCACGCGGGAGAGCCCGACCTCGCGCAGGCGCTCGTGGAACCGGTCCATGACGTCGTGGACGAAGTTGCCCGCCTCCATGTTGCCGAAGCCCGCGTCGATGGCCGCGGGGCGCACGCGCGAGGAGACGAACCAGCACAGCGGGCAGCGGGCGTAGCTCTCGATCTGCGAGGCCGAGAACTGGCGCGCGACGAGCCCGCCGTCCTCCGCGCGGCGGGTGAGCACGAGATGGGGCACGGCCGCGTCCGACAGGCGCTGCGGCGGCAGGCACGCGACGCGCTCGACGCGCCCCGGCGAACCCGCCGGGTCGAAATCGCCCGCGACGTCGTCCTCGCCGGTGCGGGCGGGCTCCTCGGACCGGGCGGCGGCGAGCTCGGTCCACACCGCGGCCGGGTAGCGGTCCTTGGCCTGCCGGTCGTGCGTCACGCGCGCGAGCACCGCGTCGCCCGCGCCGGCGGCGAGGGCGCGGGCGGCCTCGTCGCGCAGCCGGGCGGCGGGCTCGAGCTCGAGCGGGGCGCAGCCGAGCCGGGCGGCGAGCGTCGCCAGCGGGCCCTCCTCATGGGACAGCGGGTAGCTCGCCACATCGAGGTCGGCGACCAGCACCGCCCCGACGGAGCCGGCGGGCAGGCGCGCCGCGTCCGCGAGCGTCATGAACTCGACCGTCACGGCGCCGTCCGGGACCCGCTCCGGCTCGGAGGCGAGACCCGTCGCCACGCACAGCCCGTCGAGGCACCCCACGGCGACCGCCTGGCTCACATCAAGGGAGCGGGCGGTCTCGGAGAGCACCTCAAGCGCGCGGGCCGTCATCGAGCGCTCGGCGGCGGCCCGGACGGCCCCGTCGGCGCCGCCGAAGGCGGAGTCGGGCAGGGCGAGGGCGACGGAATGCATCGCCTTCCACGCCGAGACGGGGCGCCCCTGCTGCAGGAACCGCACGACGTCGGCGCACACCGCGGGAACCCCGGCGTACGCCGACCCGTCCGGGAGCTTGGCACGGGCCGCCGAGATACGCGACTGCACGCCCTGCAGCGCGCGCAGGACGCCCTCGACCCCGAGCGAGCGGGTCGAGCGGACCTTCTTGTCGAACGCGCGGGCCGACGACGCGTCCGCCCCCGAGAGCGGGCAGTAGAGCCAGTCGGTCAGCTCCGGCGCGGGCCACCAGGCGGAATCGTCCCCCTCCCCGCATGCGGAGGCCGCCATGCGGGCGACGAGGTCGGACAGGGCGGCGAACTGCCCGCCGGCGTCGGTCTCCCGGAAGCGGGAGAACCGCACGGCGCGCGCGGGCAGGCCCCGGGCGGCCAGATGCGCGGACAGCGCATCGAAGGCCTCAGCCGGGCGCGCCGAGGCAGCGACCACGCGACGGGGGGCGGCGGGGGGCAGTCCGGCGGCCAGGCGGGCGAGCTCGTCGGCCAGGGCGCGGGCGCGGGCGTGCGGCCCGGCGACCTCGAGGAACCGGGGACGGGGCGCCCGGTTGGGCTCATCGGGCCCGGGCGCGCCGCAGCAGACGACCTCGCACCCGAGCGCGCCGAAGGCGGATGCCAGCTCCCCCGCCCAGACCGCCTGGTCGCCGCGGAGCAGGAAGACCGCCTCCCCCGCGCGCGCGACGGCGGCGACCAGGCGGGCGAGGTAGGCGGGCAGACGCGTCACGTCGCGCACGACGACGCAGCGGGCGCACGCCGGCGCGGCCCCGCCCACCGTGCGGGCGAGCGCGTCGGCGGCCTCGCAGGGCTCCGCCATGCCGCGGTCGAGCAGGGCGCGGCCGTAGGACGCGAGCAGCCCGAGCACCGAGGCCGTGGCGTCGTCGGCGCCGGAGAGGGCGGCAGGGGTAACGTACGGGAGCAGGTCGCGCGCCATGCGGGCGAGCATGCGGACGGTGCCGGGGTTGGCGCGCAGCGGCGCGAGCGAGTCCCCCGCGCGCGCGACGGCGTCGGCCATGAGCAGCTGGCGCTCGAGCGCGCCGCACAGGCGGCGCCCGTCGCCCAAAAGCTCCCACAGCCCCTCGATCCATGCGGCGGGCGTCAGCGCGTCGACGCCCAGGCCGCAGCCCGCGTCCGCGAGGCGGCGGCGGGACAGGTCCCGCGCGGCGGGGGCGTCGACCAGCAGCGTGCAGCGGCCGTAGCGCTCCACGAGGCCCGCGACGAGGTCGACCTCGCCGCGGTCGAGGGCGCTGCCCGCCCCCGTTGTCACGATCCGTACCGCCATGGCGCTCCCCTCGCAGACGACTGCCCGACCGACCGGGAGGCCCCGCGCGGCCGCGCGCCACCGGCCCAGCGGCGACGGCGCGGTCCGGCATCCGGGCGCGGCGGTGCGGCCGATGCCCCCCATGCACCCTATCGTACACGCCCGCGCGGACAGCGCGCCGCGGGCGGCCCCGCGCGACCGCGCGCCACCGGCCCCGCCGCGACGGCGCTCCACAAAAAACGCGGGAGCCGTACGGCCCCCGCGTCTCGGTCCGAGGCGGTCGGGGCCCACACCGCCCGACCGCCCGCGCCGCCCGCGCCCCTAGGCGCGGCCGCGCTCCTGGTCCTCGAGCTTGATCAGGATGCGGCGGTACCCGCCCTGCTCGCCGTTGAGCGCTTTGGACACGCGGCTCACCGTGGTGGACGACGCCCCCGTGCGCGCCTGGACCTCGACATAGGGCTCGCCCTCGTCGAGGTAGCGCGCCACCTGCAGGCGCTGCGCGAAGTCGCAGATCTCTCGCGGGGTGCATAGGTCGGTGAGGAACGCGCGAACGTCCTCCTCGTTCTCGAGCAGCAGGACCGAGCGCACGAGCTGCTCGACGTCGCCGCGCTCAAACATCTTCTCGATATTCATGACGTACCGCCGTATCCGCTAGAAACGTATAGAGAGCATACTGGCGGCGGGCTCCTGCGCAAGGATTCTATTCACAGTGCAGGGCTGACCGGACCCGCCGCATGCAGTGTATCACACCATCGCGCTAAAGTGGAACCCGTACCGACGAGCGGCTGCTTCCGGGACGGTCGGGGGAACGCCGCGCTACAGGCGCGGGAGCGTGGGCACGAGGGAGAGCCGCTCCGCGACGCCGTCCGTCCACGACACCCGGTCGGCGTCGTCGATCAGGACCGCCTCGATCCCGGGCAGCCCCCCGATGAGGTCGAGCGCCGCGCGCGACCCGGCCATGAGTGCCGTGGTCGACCACCCGTCGCAGTCGATGGAGCGCGCCGCGACGATGGTCGCGCTCGTCAGGTCGGTGCGCGCCGGCATGCCGTCGGCCGGGTCCAGGATGTGGTGGTAGGTGATGCCGCCGCGCGTGAACCGCCGCTCGTGCAGGCCGCTCGTCACCACGGACCCGTCGGCGACCTCCACGATCGCGCGGCTATGCGCCGGGTCGAGCGGGTTCACGATGCCGATGCGCCACGGCGCGCCCGCGCGCGAGCCGGGACCCCCCGGCCGCCCGCCGCGCACGAGCACGTTGCCCCCCAGGTTGATCGCGAAGCGGGTCACCCCGCGGCCCGCGAGCAGCCCGGCGAGGTCGTCGGCGACGTACCCCTTGGCGATGCCGCCCAGGTCGAGCACGGTCCGCGGGTCGTCGATGGCGAGGGTCGGGGCTCCCCCCTCCCCCTCGCCCACCGCGATATGGCGGAAACCCACATGCGGGAGGGCGCGGGCGATGTCGCGCCGCGAGGGCACCGTGCCCGCATGGAAGTCCCACAGGGACGTGACCGTCCCCATGGTGATGTCGAAGCGGCCCCCGCTCGCCGCGCAGTACCCCAGCGCGCGCCGCGTGAGGTCGGCGGTCTCGGGCGCCACGGGGACGGGGTCGGGCGAGGCCGCATGGGCGCGGGAGATGTCGGAGTCCGGGCGCGTGCGCGACAGCCTGCGCTCGAAGTACAGGCACCGGTCGCGGCAGGCCGCCAGCGCGCCGTCGAGCTCGGCGGCGACGGCGGGGTCCGCCGGGTCGGCGCCGTCCGGCGCGTAGGCGTGCAGATGCACGTCCGTGTTGAAGACGAAGAGAGAGATGACCCTCGAGCCGTCGGCGGCGGCATGCGCGTTTGCTGTGGACGGGTCACCGTAATGGGGGCTTGGCTGCAACGGACGGCCTTTCCTGTGGAAGAATCATCCCGACCATCATAGCGCCCCGCCGCCCGCGCGGGGCGGACCCGAAAGGCGGACGACCATGCGGTTCATCCTCAACTGGCTGCTCACTTCCATCGCCATCGCCATCGCGGCCTACGTCGTGCCGGGCATCGAGCCGTTCGGCCCCGCCGAGGCATGGGTGTGCTTCGCCTTCACGGGCCTGTTCCTCGGCCTGGTGAACTCGCTCGTGAAGCCGATCCTCAGCGTGATCTCGCTTCCCGTCACCATCCTCACGCTCGGGATCTTCCAGCTCGTCATCAACAGCCTCATGCTCGAGCTCGCCGGCTCGCTGTCGGTCAACCTGCTCGGGGCGGGCATCGCCATCTCGGGCTTCGGGGCGGCGTTCATCGGCGGCATCGTCATCAGCATCATGTGCTCGGTTCTGGGAGCCGTCACCAAGGACGCCTGAGGCCGCCGGCGCGCGGGAGAGGCGTCAGTCGAGGCAGGCGACGCCGCGCGGGGCGGAGGCGAGGTCGGCGATGGAGATCGAGTCGAGGTACTCGGCGATCATGGAGTCCAAGCGCGACCACATGCCGACGGTCGGGCACTCGCCTGCGCGCTCGCAGCCGCGGCGGCTGCCCTCCAGGCATGAGACCGGGGCGAGGCTGCCCTCGGTGAGGCGCAGGACCTCCCCCACCGCGTACTCGTGAGCGGGCCGGGTGAGACGGTACCCGCCGCCCTTGCCGCGCATGCCCGAGAGCAGCTGCGCGCGGACGAGCGTCGAGAGGATGTTCTCGAGGTACTTCTCCGACACGTCCTGACGCTCGGCTATCTCCTTCAGAGGTATGCGTCCGTCGCCTTGGTTCTCGGCGAGATCGACCATGACGCGCAGCGCGTACCGCCCTTTCGTTGACACCAACATGGTCGTCTCCCCCCTTCTTGTCCGGTTTCGGTATCAGGATACCAAATTCACCGCAAGCTCGCAGCTACGATGCCTGAAATGGAGGGGTCGCTAATTCAAGGAACGACACCCCTTGCGACCTCGGATCCAGCCGTACAATCGAAGTGCGGGGCGGATGCCGGGCGGCGGGCTTGCGCCAGGCACCCGTCGATCCTATAATCCCTAGTTACTTGATAGGATTATTTCGCCCCGATGGCGCCACCCATCCGGGATACAGGAGGAATCATGAACGTCTACACCTCGGTCGATCAGCTCATCGGCCGCACGCCCCTGCTCGAGCTCGCCCGGACCGAGCGCGAGCTCGGCCTGTCCGCACGCGTCCTCGTGAAGCTCGAGCGCTTCAACCCCGCCGGCTCCGTCAAGGACCGCGTGGCGCGCCAGATGCTCGACGACGCGGAGGCATCCGGGAGGATCTCCCCGGACCGCGGGTCGACCATCATCGAGCCCACGAGCGGCAACACCGGCATCGGGCTCGCCGCGCTCGCCGCGGCACGGGGGTACCGCATGGTCGTCACCATGCCCGACACCATGAGCCCCGAGCGCCGGCGCCTCATGGCCGCCTACGGCGCCGAGGTCGTGCTCACCCCCGGGGCGCAGGGCATGGCGGGCGCCATCGCCCGCGCCGAGGAGCTCGCCCGCGAGATCCCGGGCAGCATCGTCGCCGGGCAGTTCGAGAACCCCTCGAACCCCGCCGCGCACGAGGCGACCACCGGCCCGGAGATCTGGGAGGACACCGAGGGCGCCGTCGACGTGTTCGTCGCGGGGGCGGGCACCGGCGGCACCGTCACCGGCGTCGGCCGCTACCTGCGCGCCCGCAAGCCGGACGTGCGCATCGTGGCCGTCGAGCCGGCCGGCTCCCCCGTCCTCGAGGGCGGGCAGGCAGGCCCGCACGGCATCCAGGGCATCGGCGCCGGCTTCATCCCCGCGGTCCTCGACACGACGATCTACGACGAGGTCGTCCCCGTCGCCGACGAGGACGCCTTCGCGGCGGCCCGCGCGCTCGCCCGAACCGAGGGCGTGCTGGCGGGCATCTCGTCGGGAGCCGCCCTGTGGGCGGCCATCGAGCTGGCGCGGCGGCCGGAGAACGAGGCCAAGACCATCGTCGCCCTGCTGCCGGACACCGGGGAGCGCTACCTCTCCACCGCGCTGTTCGCCGACGCCGAGTAACCGGCGCCCCGTCGGACACGGACCGATGCACCGCGCCGCCGCGGACTCCCCGACCGGGCCGTCCACGGCGGCGCATGGCGCCGGGAGGCGGCATCGGGTACCATGGCGCGGGACACGAGACGGAAAGGGGATGCGGATGGCCTCACGGGGACGCGTGCTGGTCGCCATGAGCGGCGGCGTCGACTCGAGCGTGACCGCCTACCTGCTCAAGAGCCAGGGCTACGAATGCGCGGGCGCGACGATGCGCCTCGCGTGCACGCGCCGGCTCGACGAGGAGGGGGCGCGCACCTGCTGCTCGCTCTCCGATATCGAGGACGCCGCCGCCACGGCGGCGCGCCTGGGCATCCCCCATCGCGTCATCGACCTGCGCCCGGTCTTCGAGCGCGAGGTCGTGGAGAAGTTCGTCCGCACCTATCGAGCGGGCGCGACCCCCAACCCCTGCATCGACTGCAACCGGTACCTCAAGTTCGGCGCCCTGCTCGATCACGCCCTCGAGGAGGGCTTCGACTACATCGCGACCGGGCACTACGCCCGCGTCGAGTGCGCACGGGGCGCATGGGAGCTGAGGCGCGGGGCAGACGCCGCCAAGGACCAGAGCTACGTGCTCTACTCGCTCACGCAGGAGCGGCTGGCGCACGTCCTTCTGCCCCTCGGCGGCCTCGGCAAGGAGGCCGACGTGCGCCGCATCGCGCGCGAGCAGGGGCTCTCCTCCGCTGAGAAACCCGACAGCCAGGGCATCTGCTTCGTGGGCGACGACGACTTCGCCTCCTTCATCGAGCGGCGCGACGGCAGGAGCCTCCCGGAGGGGGACGTGCTCGACCGCGACGGGCGCGTCATCGGCCGCCATCGCGGCGCCCTGCGCTACACCATCGGCCAGCGCAAGGGCCTCGGGGTCGCGGCGGCGCACCCGCTCTACGTCACCGCGCTCGACGTCGAGGCGAACACGGTCACCCTCGGCGGCGTCGAGGACCTCATGGCCGGCTCGCTCGTCGCGCACGACTGGATCTGGAGCGCGCCCGCGGCGCGCTGCGAGGAGCTCATGGCGGCGGCCGGAGAGGACGGCGCGCCCGTCGCCGCGAAGATCCGCTACCACCAGCCCGACCAGGAGGCGCGCATGAGCCTGGTAGACGCGCGGGCAGGGGCCGCGGGCGGCGTGCGCATCGATTTCACCCGCCCGCAGCGCGGCATCGCGCCCGGCCAGGCGGTCGTGGTCTACGAGGGCGACACCGTGCTCGGCGGCGGCTGCGTGACGGCGGTCGGCGGCGGGCGGTAGCCCGGTCCCCGACATGCGACGCGCCCTCGCGCACGTGCATACGATCGCGTCTTCACCTGCAGCTCCCCGAACCGGACCGCCTCCCATCCCCTGGACATCTGGTTTCCTGTCCAGGGGATGGGAGGCGGTATGCGCGCGGAGGCGCCCGGGCGGGGCGTTGCGCGCCGCCGATACCGGGCGGCGACCGCACGCGGCGGAAGGGGCGCGGACCGGACCGCCCGCACCCCATCGCGGGGAACGGGCGGCCTCGGCAGAGCCGGATTCTACTTCATGATCTTGCGGAACAGCTCCACGACGGTCTCATGGTCGGCGTCGCGCGGGTTGCCCGGGTAGCAGGCGTCGGCCAGCGCGTCGTCGGCGATCTGGTCGAGCTCGTCCTCGGTGATGGCCTCGCAGACCGTCGGGATGTCCACGTCGGCGGACAGCTGGCGCACCGCGGCGATGGCGGCGTCAGCGGCCTCGTCGGTCGTCATGCCGGCGGTGTCGACGCCCATGGCGACGGCGACGTCGGCCAGACGCTCCGCCACGACCGGCTTGTTGAACTCCATGGCGATGGGCAGCAGCATGGCGCAGGCGACGCCGTGCGGGGTGTCGTAGTGGGCGGACAGGGTGTGCGCCATGGCGTGGTCGATGCCCAGGCCGACGTTGGAGAAGCCCATGCCGGCGATGTACTGGGCGAGCGCCATGCCCTCGCGGCCGCTCCCGGGCTGGCCGCTCTTGGCCTCGGCCACGGCGTCGCGCAGGTGCCGGGAGATGAGCTGGATCGCCTTGTAGTGGAACATGTCGGAGAGCTCCCAGGCGCCCTGGGTGGTGTAGCCCTCGATGGCGTGCGTAAGTGCGTCCATGCCGGTGGCGGCGGTGAGCCCGGCGGGCATGGAGGCCATCATGTCGGGGTCGACCACGGCGACGTCGGGGATGTCGTTGACGTCGACGCACACGAACTTGCGGACCTTCTCGGGGTCGGTGATCACGTAGTTGATCGTGACCTCGGCCGCGGTGCCGGCGGTGGTGGGCACGGCGATGGTGAAGACGGCGTGCTTCTTGGTGGGGGCCACGCCCTCGAGGGACACGACGTCGGCGAACTCGGGGTTGGCGACGATGATGCCGATGCCCTTGGCGGTGTCCATCGAGGAGCCGCCGCCGATGGTGACGATGCAGTCGGCGCCAGACGCCTTGTATGCCTCGACGCCGTCCTGGACGTTCTTGATCGTGGGGTTGGGCTTGATCTCCGAGTAGAGCTCCCAGGCGATGCCCGCCTCGTCGAGCAGGTCGGTCACCTTGGCGACGACGCCAAACTTCACGAGGTCCGGGTCGGAGCAGACGAAGGCCTTCTTGTAGCCGCGGCGCTCGAGCTCGCCGGGGATCTCCTTGATCGCGCCGGCGCCGTGGTAGGAGATGTTGTTCAGGACGAAGCGGTTGACTGCCATGTGTGGCCCCCTTGGGTTGTGCTGACGCGCGGCCGCGCGCCGTCAGAAGTATGCGAGCGCGCGGGGTCCTTCTCGCCCGGTTTTCCGCGCACGGTGCCCACTTGTCGGCGAGAAGGACCGTGCGCGCCGCGCTTCTCGCCCGCGGCTGCCATGCGCTAAGCTCGTGGCAGCCGAACGCCGCCGAGGGAGCGACCATGAACGAGAAGACCCGCCACATCGCGACCGCCTACGCCGACGAGGCCTACGAGGAGGAGCTCGAGCTGCTGCGGGCGCTCGCCCAGATACCGGCCCCGTCCGGCCACGAGGAGCGTCGCGCGGAGTTTGTCCGCGACTGGCTGCTCGCGCAGGGCGCCCCAGTGGGCTCGGTGCGCGTCGACGGCGCCAAGAACGTCATCCTGAACCTCCCGGCAGGCCCGGGGGCGCCCGGCGACGGGGGCCTCGCGGTCTTTGCCGCCCACACCGACGTGGTCTTCCCGGACACCGACGCGCTGCCGCTCGCGGAGAGCGCCACGCGCCTCCTGGCCCCCGGCGTGGGCGACGACACCGCCAACCTCGTGGGCCTGCTCATGGCCGCGCGCTGGTTCCTGCGCCACCGCCCCGCGCTCGACCGGCCGATCCTGGTGGTGGCCAACTCGTGCGAGGAGGGGCTCGGCAACCTCGCCGGCACGCGCGAGCTCTTCTCCCACTACGCGGGGCGCGTGGCAGAGTTCACGAGCTTCGACCTCTACCTCGGAACGCACGTCACGCACGCCGTGGGCAGCCACCGCTGGCGCGTGATCTGCCACACCGAGGGCGGCCACTCCTGGGAGAACTTCGGGCGCGACAACGCGATCGAGGCGCTCTGCTCCTTCATCGAGGACCTCTACGCGCTCGAGCTGCCCACGCGCGCCAAGACCACCGTCAACGTGGGGCGCTTCGTGGGCGGCACGACGGTCAACTCCATCGCCGAGGAGGCGAGCGTGCTCGTGGAGTACCGCT
>DHCMC07803__coassemble_678_pt1 | contig 37955 bp, 27 predicted proteins | sample DHCMC07803__metabat2_low_PE_003 | metagenome-assembled genome bin DHCMC07803
ACCACGTGCGCAAGTACGGCGCCCACGGCACGAGCCACCGCTTCATCTGGCGCACCGTCAACGAGTTCATGGAGGGCAAGGCCCACAAGCTCGTCTCCTGCCACCTGGGCTCCGGCGCCTCCCTGTGCGCCATCGAGGACGGCAAGTGCATGGACACCACCATGGGCCTCACCCCGCTCGACGGCCTGATCATGGGCACCCGCTGCGGCACCGTCGACCCGGCCACCGTGTTCTACCTCAACCGCGTCGCGGGCATGAGCATCGATGACATCGACACCATGATGAACAAGCAGTCCGGCCTGCTCGCCGTGTCCGCCAAGTCCTCCGACTCGCGCGACATCGAGGAGGGCATGAACGCGGGCGACGAGAACTGCAAGATGGCCATGGAGATGTTCTACTACCGCACCTCCCAGCTGTTCGCCGAGATGGCCGCCTCCATGGAGGGCGTCGACACCATGGCGTTCACCGCGGGCATCGGCGAGAACTCCGTCACCATGCGCGCCGGCGTGGCCGAGCGCCTCAAGTGGATGGGCGTCGAGATCGACCCCGAGCTCAACAAGATCCGCTCCGACGACCCGCGCGTCATCTCCACGCCGGACTCCGCGATCACCGTCCTCGTGGTCCCCACCAACGAGGAGCTCATGATCGCCCTCGACGTCGAGGAGCTGCTGGGCTAAACATCCCAAGCGGGCTGCGCAAGATCCTTGCGCCCCGTCATGCTCAAGCATGTTCGAAGGGCCGGTTTATCCGGCCCTTCTTCGTAACCACTTGTGGGTTCCGCCCGGCAGGAGGGGGCTTTCTAGGTAAGCTGGCCGAGCGGCCCCCGAGAACGCAGGAAGCCCCCGCACGTATTCTTCCGAGCGATTCCGCAGCGCGAAGCGCGAGGACCAGCGAGGAAGAAACGTGCGGGGGCTTCCGGTGGGATCAGCCTGGCTACTCGGCCATCTGGGCCTGGACGGCGGTGATGGCCACGACGCCCACGATGTCGTCGGCGGAGCAGCCGCGGGACAGGTCGTTCACCGGCTTGGCGATGCCCTGCAGGATCGGGCCGTAGGCCTCGGCCTGGCCGAAGCGCTGCACGAGCTTGTAGCCGATGTTGCCGCACTCGAGGTTGGGGAACACGAGCACGTTGGCGTGGCCGGCGACGGCGGACTCGGGGGCCTTGAGCTCCGCGACGGCGGGCACGATGGCGGCGTCGAGCTGCAGGTCGCCGTCGACGGCGAGCTCGGGCGCCTTCTCCTTGGCGAACGCCGTGGCCTCCTGGACCTTCTTGGCGGTGTCGCCGCCGGCGGAGCCCATGGTGGAGTAGGAGAGCATGGCGACCTTGGGCTCGACGTCGCCCATGAAGGTCTTGAAGGAGTTGGCGGAGGCGATGGCGATCTCGGAGAGCTCGTCGGAGGTCGGGTCGATGTTCAGGCCGCAGTCCGCGAACACGAGCGTGCCGTCGACGCCGAACTCGGGCGTCTTGGTGCACATGACCATGAAGGCGGAGACGAGCTTGGTGCCCGGGGCGGTCTTCAGGATCTGCAGCGCGGGGCGCAGGGTGTTGGCGGTGGAGTGGCAGGCGCCGGAGACCAGGCCGTCGGCGTCGCCCATCTTGACCATCATGGTTCCGTAGTAGGTGGCGTCCATGACCTGGGCGCGGGCCTGCTCGATGGTGACGCCCTTCTTGGCGCGGAGCTCGGCGAACTTCTGGGCGTAGGCCTCATGGTTGGGGGCGTCGGCGCTCGAGGGGTCGATGACGGTGACGCCCTCGATGACGATCTCGTCGGGGTTGCCCAGGATGACGAGGTTCGCCAGGTCCTCCTCGACGATCTTCTTGGCGGCCTCGATGGTGCGCGGGTCCTCGCCCTCGGGCAGCACGATCGTCTTCTTGTCCGCCTTGGCGGCGGCCTTCATACGGCTCAGGAAATCGCTCATGTCTCTCCTCAAAACGCAAGCTCGCAAGGGCAGTCTGCACCCTCTCTTGAGCTTTCCTTGTGTGGCAAGGTTCATTATAGGAGCATGAGCGCTATAATCCTGAAAACATTTTGCGGCGAGGTGCGCCGCGGGTGTTTTTTAGTACCGGAACCTACCGAGGAGCTTCGATGCAGATCACGTCTGGTCTACCTGAGACGTTCAACCCCGACTTATACGACATGATCGTCGTGGGGGCCGGGTTCGCGGGCGCGGTGTGCGCCCGTCGCCTGGCGGAGACCTCCGGGTTCCGTGTCGCCGTGCTCGAGCGGCGCGACCACATCGCAGGCAACGCCTACGACCGCTATGACGGGAACGGCATCCTGGTCCACGAGTACGGCCCGCATATCTACCACACCTTCAACGAGCGCGTGCACAACTTCCTGTCCCGCTTCACCGAGTGGACCGACTACCAGCACAAGGTGCTCGCCAACATCCACGGTACGCTCATGCCGGTCCCCTTCAACCACACCAGCCTGAAGCTCGCCTTCGGCGAGCAGCGCGGGGAGCAGCTCTACCGCAAGCTCGTCGAGACCTTCGGCGAGGGCCGCAAGGTCCCCATCATGGAGCTCCGCGCCAAGAACGACCCCGAGCTCGTCGAGGTCGCGGACTACGTCTACGAGAACGTCTTCCTCCACTACACGATGAAGCAGTGGGGGCAGACGCCCGACCAGATCGACCCGTCCGTCACCGGGCGCGTGCCCATCTTCATCGGCGACGACGACCGCTACTTCCCCCAGGCGCCCTACCAGGGCATGCCCGCCGAGGGCTACACCGCCCTGTTCGAGCGCATGCTCGACCACGATCTCATCGACGTGTTCTGCGGCGTGGACGCGCGCGACGTCTTCCAGATCGGCGAGACCAACGTGCACGTGTGCGGCAAGTGCTACGGCGGCGAGATCGTCTACACCGGCCCGCTCGACGAGCTGTTCGGGCTCGACCTGGGCGCCCTGCCGTACCGCACCCTCGACATGAGGTTCGAGACGCTCGAGATGGACCGCTTCCAGCCCGTGGGCACCGTGAACTACACCACGAGCGAGGACTTCACGCGCATCACCGAGTTCAAGAACATGACCGGCCAGGTGGTCCCGGGCAAGACGGTCATCATGAAGGAGTACAGCCACGCCTACGAGTCGGGCAGCGGCCAGACGCCGTACTACGCCATCCTCGACCCCGAGAACCGCGCCCTGTACGAGCGCTATCTCGACCGCGTGGTGAACCTCACCAACTTCCATCCGGTCGGGCGCCTGGCGGAGTACCGCTACTACGACATGGACGCCGTGACCGACTCCGCCCTGAACCTCTCCGACGAGATCATCGCCTATCATGCCTAGCACCGCGCACCACAAGGTGGTGACCTTCGGCATCCCGTCCTACAACGCCGCGGCGGACATGGACCGCTGCATCTCCTCGATCCTCGAGGGGTCGGGGTACGCCCCGGATGTCGAGGTCATCATCGTCGATGACGGCTCGACCGACGAGACCCCGCGCAAGGCGGACGAGTGGGCCGCCCGCTACCCGGGGATCGTGCGCGCCGTGCACCAGGAGAACGGCGGCCACGGCATCGCCGTCCTCTCGGGCCTGCGCGAGGCCTCGGGAACCTACTACAAGGTCGTGGACTCGGACGACTGGCTCTATGCCGAGGCGCTCTCCACCATGCTCTCCATCCTGCGCGGGTTCGAGGAGCGCGGCTGCCGGGTCGACCTGTTCATCTCCAACTACGTCTACGAGAAGGTCCACGAGGGCAAGCGGACCGCCATCAGCTACCGCACCGCCCTGCCGCGCAAGAAGGTCTTCGGCTGGGACCAGATCGGCAGGTTCCGCCCCGATCAGAACCTGCTCATGCACAGCCTGTGCTACCGGACCGACGTCCTGCGCGCCGCGGACCTCCCGCTGCCCGCGCATACCTTCTACGTCGACAACATCTACGCCTACGTGCCGCTGCCGCGCTGCGAGACGCTCTACTACGCGGATATCGACCTCTACCGCTACTTCATCGGGCGCGAGGGGCAAAGCGTCAACGAGGCCACGATGGTACGCCGTCTCGACCAGCAGTTCCGCATCACGCGCATCATGATGGAGTCCTACCACCTGTACGACGACGTGCGCTCCGCGCGCCTGCGCTCCTACATGATGGGCTATTTCACCATGATGATGACCATCTGCTCGGTGTTCTCCAAGCTCTCCGACGACCCGCAGGCCCGCATCTGGCTGCGCGACCTGTGGCGCGACCTCAAGGTCTACGATGAGCGGATGTACCGCCATGCGCGCTACGGCCTTCTGGGCATGGGCACGAACCTGCCGACGCGCGCGGGGGAGAAGACCACCATCGGCCTGTACCACCTGGCGAGCAGGATCTTCAAGTTCAACTAGATGCCCGGCCCCTGCGCTCCGATCAGGATGGGCTGATTGGGGACGGGGTCATTTTTACCCATGGGTTGGTGGGGGACGGGTTCGTTTCAACCCAAGTCAACCCATGCTGCCTCTCGGGACGGGGCCGGCCCACCCATGCTTCCAGTGGGGCCGTGGGGCGAGGGGCGCGGGCGGCTCAGCCCGCCGCCGTCCGCTGCGATGCCCCGTGCGAGCGGGACGTCCCCGGGCCCGCGCGCTCAGATCGCGATGGCGCCGCAGGCGAGCATGGCGACGGCGGCGACGGCGGCGGCGAGGATGATGCACTCCAGGACCCTCTCCCGTCCGGTGAGCGCGGTCCCCTCGCCGTATTCGCGCCGCGCGCGGATGAAGAACAGGATTCCGGGTACGTATGCGATGCAGCAGAGCATGAGCTGGTGTAGGCCGGACAGCGTGATGGCCGCGACGAGAAATGCCGTGGCGAACGCCCCCAGCGCGAAGGACCCCATCATCCCCTCACGGCGCCGCGGCCAGGCGAGCTTCGCCATGTACGCGGCCGCGAGACCCCACGAGATGACGATCGACGCCGTGCACAGGGAGTAGGCGAACCGATAGGCCTCCTCGGACAGGAGCATCACGATGGAGAGCAGCTGGATCATCGCGCCGGTGACGACCAGGCACGACGTCGGCGCGCCGTAGGCGTTCAGCTTCGCGAAGGCGCGCGGCAGGAGCTCCATGCGGGCCATCTCGTGCATGGCCTCCGAGGCGAGGATGGTGTAGGAGAGCCACGCGCCGAAGATCGAGATGATGAGGCCACCCGAGATGAAGGCGCCGCCCCAGGGGCCCACCACGCGCTGGAAGATGTAGGGCATGGACGGCGTCCCGACCGCCATGAGCTCCTCGCGCGTGAGGTAGCCGTAGGGGAGAACCGACGCGGCGACGTAGATGACGACGAGCGCCGTGCATCCGAGGATCGTCGCGCGGCTGACGTCGCGCTTGTCGCGGGCGCGGTGGCCGAGCACGCTCGCGCCCTCCATGCCCACGAACACCCACATCATGACCATGAAGCAGTTGACGATCTGGGTGCCCGCGCTGCCCGGCGCCCCCTCGCCGCCGAGGTTGTCGGCGACGGTGCCCCAGAAGTCCGCCGTGAACACGCCGAAGTCGAACACGAGCAGCATCGTGGCGATGAATACGAAGATGGGCACGAGCTTGCAGGTCATGACGATGGCGTTCAGGACGGACGCCTCCTCGACGCCGCGGTTGACGACGAAGACGATGATCCAGTTGAGCACCGAGATGAACGCGACCGCCCCCACCGTGAGGCCGTCGGCGAACGGCGGGAAGAAGTACCCGATCGCGGTGGCGAGCATGACGCCGAACGCCACGTTGCCGATCCAGATGGACAGCCAGTACCCCCATCCCGAGACGAACCCGGTGAACGGGCCGAACCCCTCCTTGGCGTAGGCGACGATGCCGTTCAGGTCGGGCCGCAGGATCGACAGCTTGCCGAAGGAGGTCGCGAGCGCCATGAAGCCGATGCCCGAGATCGCCCAGGCGATGAGGGCGGGGCCGGGCGCCGCGGCGGCGGAGATATCGGTCGAGAGCGCGAAGACCCCCGAGCCGATCGATGAGCTCACGACGAGCGCGATGAGGCCGAACAGCCCGATGCCGCGCTTGGCGGGCGGCGCCTCGGTGGATGCGGACTCGGGATCCATGGGGGCTCCTTGGAAGACGGGAGTGAATAGAAAACCCGCCGGCTCGCATACCGCGATGCCGGCGGGCTGCTGGTACCTCGTTGGATGGTATCCTAGCGTGTTAAGTCAGTGTATGCGGGAAGTCCCAGAATTCCGTCTGCGGCGCGACAGCCCCCGCAGATGGCATCCTCGAGCGCACGGGTCGCCACGAGTCCGATGAGGTCGAGCGGATAGTCCTCCTTGGCCGTTCCGGAGGCCATGACGTAGATCGTATCCCCGTCGTTGGTGGTATGGGTCGGCCGGATGGTGTGCGCGTAGGCGTCGGCGGCCATCTGGGCGACCTTGGTGCACTGCGCCTTGGTCAGCCGCGCGTTGGTGACGATGCACGAGATGGTCGTGTTCGTGCGGTCGAGCGGCATGGCCATGGTGTCGGCAGCGGCGATCATGGCGTCCTCCATGCTCACGATGTCCGCGGAGCCGGCGTCGGCGCGCATGCCGGCGATCGGCGCGCCCGTCTTCGGGTCGACGACGTTGCCGCAGGCGTTCACGGCGCTGAGCGCGGCCACCTTGAGCCCGCCGAGCGCGAGGGCGCGCGCCCCGAGGCCGCCCTTCATGGCGCATTCGGTCCCGTTCAGCTTGCCCACGGTGGCACCGGTGCCGGCGCCCACGGTGCCCTCCGCGAGCGGCGCGGGCTCGTCGTCGAGGGCGGCGCGGGTCGCCGCGATGCCCGCGTCCACGCCGGGGCGCGCATGCGCATCGCCGAAGGCGAGGTCGAACAGGCAGCTGGAGCACACGATCGGTACGACGGCGGGGCCCACGTCGAGGCCGATGCCGCGCGCCTCGAGCTCGCGGGCGACGCCCGAGGCCGCCTCGAGGCCGAAGGCGGAGCCGCCTGAGAGGCAGACGGCGTGGACGGCGTCGACGGTGTTCTCGGGGCGCAGCAGGTCGGTCTCGCGCGATGCGGGCGCTCCGCCGCGCACGTCGACGCCGGCGGCGGCCCCCGCGGGCGCGACGACGACCGTGCAGCCGGTCGCGCCCGTGCGGTCGGTCCAGTGCCCGAAGCGGAAGTCGGCGAGCTCGGTCGTGGGGATGGGGGCGAGGTGCAAGGTCATGGGAATCCCTTCGGATGGAAGCGGGCGGGGGAGCGTCAGCGGGCGGCGCGGTTCGGTTCGAGCTCGGCGATGGCGCGCGCCACGCGCGCGATCGGCAGGCCCACGACGGTGTAGAAGTCGCCGTCGATCTTTCTCACGAGCATACGGCCGCCGGCGCCCTGGATGCCGTAGGCGCCGGCCTTGTCGAGCGGCTCGCCACTCGCCACGTAGGCGTCGATCTCCGCGTCGGTCAGCGGGTAGAACGTGACGTCGGTGACGTCGACGAACGAGACCGGCTCCGCGGCGCACCCTGCGGCGGCGAGGCATACGCCGGTGGCGACCTGGTGGGTGCCGCCGGAGAGGTCGCGCAGCATGCGGCGCGCATCGGCGTCGTCGGCGGGCTTGCCGAGCACCTCGTCGCCCACGGCGACGACCGTGTCGGCGGCCACCACGAGCTCGCCCGGTTCGGCGGCGCCGCGCGCGACGGCGAGCGCCTTGTCGCGCGCGAGCCTGCCCACCAGCTCGATGGGCCCCTCGTCCTCCAGCGGCGTCTCATCGATGTCCGCCGGGACCACGCGGAAGTCGTACCCCGCCTCGCGCATGAGCTCGATGCGGCGCGGGGACTGCGAGGCCAGGATCATGCGACCGGCCCGTCCAGCTGGATGCCCTCGCGGACCTTCTCCACCGCGACCTCCCCGGCGATGTCGCCGAGGACGGCGAGCGCGAAGGGGAGCGCCTGGCCCATGGCCGACGCGGTGATGATGTTGCCGTCGACCACGACGGTCTTCGGCCCGGCGAACACGCCGGCGGGGAAGGTCTTCTCGAACCCGGGGAAGCAGGTCGCGCGGCGCCCGTCGAGCACGCCGAGCTCGCCCAGGATGGACGGGGCGGCGCAGATGGCGGCGACGTGGCGCGTGGCGGCGAACGCGCGCACGAGCTCGCAGACGCGCTCGTCGGCGCGCAGGTGCGTGGTGCCCGGCATCCCGCCCGGCAGGACGAGGTAGTCGAAGTCGTCCATGTCGATCTCGTCAAGGGTGCAGTCGCAGGTGACGGACACCTGCTGGGCGCTCACGACGTCGCGGGTGGACATCACGGAGACGAGCAGGGTGCGCACGCCGCCCCTCCTCAGGACGTCGACGACGGTCAAACACTCGATGGTCTCGAATCCATCGGCGGCGAGGACGACGGCAGACGGCATGGCTGTTCCTTTCGACAGGGGGTGGCGTTCACGGGGCTTATACCCAGCGGGGGCGGCCGCGTGCGGCTTGCCCGCGGATTTCCCGCGGCTGGGGCGCCCGCGTGCCCCGGGGGCGCGCGGGCGCCACCGGGACGGGGTCTCGTCCCGTCCGGTCGGCGCCGCCGCGCCCGGGGGCGGGGCGGGAGCCGGGGATCACGGACGACGGCGTGTGAGGTGCGCCACGGTCTCGCAGTGGTAGGTCTGGGGGAACAGGTCGACCGGGGTGGCGCTCACGAGCTCGAAGGTCCCTTCCTCGCGGAAGCGGCGCAGGTCGCGCGCGAGCGTGGCGGGGTCGCAGGAGACGTAGGCGACGTCGCGCGCCGGGGTGGAGGCGATGAGCCCCACGACCTGCTCGGCGAGGCCGGCGCGCGGCGGGTCCACCACGAGCACGTCGGTGTCCTCGTCGGGGAACTCGCGCGCCGCGTCGCCGCCGATGACGTCGACGTTGTCGAGGTGGGCGTACTCGAGGTTGTTCCGCAGGTCGCGGACGGCGGGGCCGTAGGCTTCGACGGCGGCCACGTAGGCGCTGCGGCGGGCGAGCGGGAGGGTGAAGGTCCCCGCGCCGCTGTACAGGTCCACGGCGACCTCCTCCTCGCCCGGGCGCAGGGCGTCGAGCACCAGCTCGACGAGGATCTCGGCGGCGGCGGTGTTCACCTGGAAGAACGAGGGCGCCGACAGGCGCATCGACTCGCCCGCGATGCTCTCGGTCCACGAGCTCTTCCCCGAGAGCAGCTCGACGCCGGCGACCTTGCGGGCGCGCCGGTCCCCGCGCGACATCACGCGCACCACGCTGGTGGGCTTGAGCGCGTCGCCGAGCACGCGCGCGACCTGGGCGCGGGGGAAGGCGCCGGTCGGGGTCCAGAGCGCGACCTCGAGGGCGCGGGTGCGCCTGCTCGCGCGGATGCCGACGCGCTCGAGGGAGAGGTCGCGGGAGTTGCCGAGGTAGGAGAGGGCGCCGACGACCGACTTGATGGCGCGGGGGAACGCCTTCTCGAACAGGGGGCACGCATCGACCCGGATCACCTGCTCGGGGTCGCGCCCGTGCATCCCCAGGCGCAGCCTGCCGCCGTCGACGACGGGCGCGAGCTCGACCTTGTTGCGGTAGCCCCATGCGTCCTTCGCGTGGCGGATGGGGCGCACGACGCGCTCCACCTCCTCTGCGGGAAGGCCCCCGATGCGCTCGAGCGCCGAGCGGAGGTTCTCCTCCTTCGCGGCGCGCTGGGCGCCCACGGCGAGGCCGCCCCACGGGCAGCCCCCGCAGACCCCCGCGAAGGGGCAGGGGGGCTGCACGCGGTCGGGCGACGGCTCGAGGACCTCGCGCACGACGGCGCGGTCGAACGAGGCCCCGCTGCTCACGACCTCGGCCTCGACGACGTCGCCGGCCAGCCCGCCCGAGACGAAGACGGCCTTGCCGTCCGGGGTGCGGGCGAAGCCGTCCGGGCCGTAGGTCATGCGTTCGATGGTGAGCTTCATGCGGGGTCTCCTTGCCGTGGCGGATGCTGCGGACAGTGTATCGCGAACGGGGGCCGGGCGGAGCGCCCGGAGCCGGTGCCCGCAAGAGGTCCGCAACGCGAACGCGCCGCCCGTCGCAGCTGACGGGCGGCGCGCGAAGGGGGTCTCGGACCGCTCGCGGCTCAGCCGCGGCGGCGCTCATCCCCGCTGCCGAACAGCAGCGTCTTGATACCGAGGCCGACCAGGGCGAGGCCGGTGGTCACGCGGCCGTGGCGCCGCACCACGATGGTCCCGTCCCCGCGGCGGGCGCGGACCCGTCCGCCGTCCGCCGGCTCGGGCTCCGGGTCGATGAGCTCCGCCTCGACCGCCGTCGGCTCCGGCTCCGGCTCTGGTGTCGGCTCGGATGGGTCGGGGCCGCCCGACGCCCGTCCGGAGGGCTCGGGTGCCGTCGGCGCCGCCTCGGTCCCGGGCGCAGGTGCGGGCGCGGGCTGGGGCTCGTGCTCGAGGACCCCGTCGCCGTCCTTCTCCACGGCCGTCGCCGGGGGCGTCCCCATGGGAACGCTCGGACGGGCCACGGCGCGCCGGGACTCGGCGCGCTCCGCCCGGCGGCCCTGCGCGCAGGCGAGCTGCATCAGGTACTCCTGCGCGACGAAGGGCTCCGCGCCCTCCTCGTGCGGCACGGGCGCCCAGGCGCCCTCGCTCGTGAGCTCGCGGGCCTTCACGTTGTCGCGCAGCTGGATGCGCATGAACTCGATGACCTGCGCGCGCAGCTCGGCATCGAGCACCGGGAAGGCGATCTCCACGCGGTGCTCGGTGTTGCGGGTCATCATGTCCGCGCTCGACAGGTAGACCGTGTCCGCGTCCTCGCCGAAGGCGTAGACGCGCGCGTGCTCGAGGAAGCGCCCCACGATCGAGCGGATGTGCACGTTCTCCGTCTTGCCGGGGATGCCGGGCAGCAGGCAGGAGATGCCGCGGATGATCATCTCGACCTCGACGCCGGCGCGGCTCGCCTCGGAGATCTTGTCGATCACCTCGCGGTCGGTGAGCGAGTTCAGCTTGAAGAAGACCCGCGCGGGCAACCCGGCCTGGGCACGGTCGATCTCGCGGTTCAGTCCGGTCATGATCAGGGGCTTCAGGCCCGCGGGGGCGACGCCGAGGAAGCGGTAGTCGCCGCGCAGGTTGCCGAGCGAGAGGTTGCGGAAGAACAGGTTCGCGTCCTCGCCGATGCCGGGGTGCGCGGTCATGAGCATGAAGTCGGAGTAGAGCTTGGCGGTCTTCTCGTTGAAGTTGCCGGTGCCGAGCAGCGTGATGCGCGTGAGCGCCATGCCCTCGCGGTAGGTGATCTGGCAGATCTTGGAGTGGCACTTGAAGCCCTCGGAGCCGTAGATGACCGTGCAGCCGGCCTCCTCGAGGCGCTCGGCCCACTCGATGTTGTTCTCCTCGTCGAAGCGCGCGCGGAGCTCCATGAGGACGGTGACCTCCTTGCCGTTCTCCGACGCGGAGATCAGCGACTCGCACAGGCGCGACTGCTTGGCCACGCGGTAGAGCGTGATGCGGATGGAGATGCAGTCCTCGTCGTAGGCGGCCTCGTGGACGAGGTCGAGGAACGGCGACATCGACTCGTAGGGGTAGAACAGCAGCTTGTCGCCCTCGAGCACCTGCTCGCGCATGGAGCGGGAGGAGTCGATGTCGGGGTTCGCCTGGGGCGTGAACGGGTCGAACAGCAGGCCCCCGCGCTCAGGCGCCGGGATGCGCGACTCGAGCGAGTACACGAACCCGAGGTCGAGCGGGATGTCCGTGACCGCGCACGCGCGGCCGGACAGCTCGAGGGCCTGGCGGATGCGCTTGGACGTGGGGCGCTCGAGCGCGCCGCGGATGTAGAGGTAGACCGGCTGCAGCCGCAGGCGCTTCTTCAGGATGCGCTTCATGTGCTGCCGGTAGTCCTCCTCCTCCTCGACGCCCTCGCCGTCCGGGTCGATGTCGGCGTTGCGGATGACGCGGATGATGGCGCGGTCCTGCGGCGCGTAGGAGCCGAAGCACCCCTCGACGCAGGCCATGATGATGTCCTCGACGAGGATGTAGTGGTACTCGTCTCCGGCGCTCGGGATCTCGACGACGCGCGGGAGCGAGGGCGGGATCTCGATGAGGCCGAGCAGCCCCGTCTCCTCGGTGCCCGCCGCCCCCTCGAGCCCGCAGACGAGGTAGAGCGCGCCGTTGCGCAGGTTGGGGAAGGGGTGGCGCGGGTCGATGACGAGCGGGGAGATGATGGGGGAGATGTAGGACTTGAAGAAGCTCTCCACGAAGGTGCGCTCGTCCCCCACGAGGGTGGAGGGCTCGAGGCGGATCAGCCCGTGCCCGGCCAGCGCGTCCTCGAGCCCGTGGAAAGCGGTCCGGGCTCGCTCGTAGAGCGGGGGGAGCGCCCCGAAGACGCGGTCGATCTGCTCGGCGGGCGTGAGGTTGCTCTTGTTGTCGCGCGGCTGGTGCTTCAGGGTGGCGAGGTCCGACAGGCCGCCGATGCGGACCATGAAGAACTCGTCGAGGTTGCTCTCGAAGATGGCGACGAACTTCAGCCGCTCGAACAAGGGGACGGTCTCGTCGAAGGCCTCGGCGAGCACGCGGTCGTCGAAGCGCAGCCAGGAGAGCTCGCGGTTCTGGGTGTAGGAGAAGTCGTGCCGCTCCGCCTTGGCGATCCGCCCGGCTTCCGCGCCCTTCTTCCTCTCGCCCTTCTTGCGGTCCTTGTCCTTCACAGCCATCGCGCATCCGCCCCAATCCGGTCGTCGGTTCCGATCTGCATCCAAGTATAGGATGCGCCCGACCCGCGGCGGCGGGCAGGCGCATCTTTCTAATATAGGGCACGGGGGGTCGTTTCAGGTCGGCGTCGGGATTCCTTATCCGATGCTTACACGGGCGGCGCGCGCGTCGCGGGCGCGATGCCGCCGCGAGCGGTACCCGTACGCCCGCAAGCGGTCGTTCGGAAGAAAAAAATGAATAGACCGAAATAATTTCTGAATCTAACCCCGGGCGTTGCGCAATCGCCCGTATTCTCGCGAAATATACAAAACAGGGATAGAAATATGCAGAAACGGGAGTATGGTAATCGGTTTCTTTCAGATAGAAATACTAGGCATTTTGCCGTCAACGCAGGTAAATGCGCTTTAACTAGTTAGAGTGCATCGTGCTGATACTTTGGTCATATACCGTTTAGGCGAACTTTGATACCGTTCGCCCCCCTCGTGCAAGAGAGGGGCGACATTGGATAAAACTATCAATGTCCGCACACGGGGCCCAGGCACGAGAGGCCCCGACGACGGGGCCGCGGAAGCGGCCCGGATAGAAAGGTAGGAGGCTATGACGAAAGGACTGCATGTCACGAGCGAGATCGGGCAGCTCAAGAAGGTCTGCCTGCATCGTCCCGGAGACGAGCTCCTGAACCTGCCCCCCGACGAGCTGGAGCGCCTGCTGTTCGACGACGTCCCGTTCCTCGAGGTCGCCCAGGAGGAGCACGACACCTTCGCCCAGATCCTGCGCGACCAGGGCGTCGAGGTGCTGTACCTCGAGCAGCTCATGGCCGAGGCGCTCGATGCCGTCCCCGGCGTGCGCGAGGAGTTCCTCGACCAGTGGCTCGCCGAGGCGGGCATCAAGGGCAAGATCGCCCCGGCCGCCGTGCGCGAGAAGCTGAACTCCATCACCGATAACCTCGAGTTCGTCAAGAAGACCATGGCCGGCATCACCAAGGCCGAGGTCGAGCTGCCGCTCACGAGCTCCGTCACGCTCGACTCCCTGGTGAACACCGAGTCCGAGAGCGACCTGCTCGTCGACCCGATGCCGAACCTCTACTTCACCCGCGACCCGTTCGCGGTCGTCGGCACCGGCGTGAACCTGAACCGCATGTACTCCGTGACGCGCAACCGCGAGACCATCTACGGCAAGTACATCTTCAAGTACCACCCCGACTACAAGGACGTGTCGCTGTACTACCGCCGCGACAGCACCTTCCACACCGAGGGCGGCGACGTCCTGAACATCAACGAGCACACCATCGCCGTCGGCATCTCGCAGCGCACCCAGGCCGCCGCGATCGACGTCATGGCCCAGAACATGTTCTGGAACTCCGACTCCAAGATCGACACCATCCTGGCCTTCGACATCCCGGTGTCCCGCGCGTTCATGCACCTCGACACCGTGTTCACCCAGATTGACGTCGACAAGTTCACCATCCATCCCGCCATCATGGGCACGCTGACCGTTTACAAGCTCACCCCGGGCAAGAACCCCGGCGAGGTCGAGATCGTCGAGATCAACGACACGCTCGAGCACATCCTGGCCGGCGCCCTCGGCATCGACGCCGTGAAGCTCATCCCCTGCGGCGGCGGCGACCCGATCGCGGCTGCGCGCGAGCAGTGGAACGACGGCTCCAACACGCTGGCCGTCGCCCCGGGCAAGATCTGCGTCTACCAGCGCAACACCGTCACCAACGACGTGCTGTACAAGGAGGGCATGGAGCTGCTCGTCGTGCCCTCGGCCGAGCTCTCCCGCGGCCGTGGCGGCCCGCGCTGCATGAGCATGCCCTTCTGGCGCGAGGATTTGTAAATCTTGATGTTGGCGGCGCTCCGGCCTCCGGTCCGCCGCCATACTTTTCCGATGGGCGCGATACGCCCGAACGCACGGACCCACGTACGAGAAAGGACTCATCCATGGGTGTCAACCTCTCCGGCCGCAGCTTCCTGCGCCTGCTCGACTTCTCCACCGAGGAGATCGAATACCTGCTCAAGCTCTCCCGCAACTTCAAGGACCTCAAGCGCACGGGCACCCCGCATCGCTACCTCGAGGGCAAGAACATCGTCCTGCTCTTCCAGAAGACCTCCACGCGCACCCGCTGCGCCTTCGAGGTCGGCGCCATGGACCTCGGCATGGGCGTGACCTACCTCGACCCGGGCAGCTCGCAGATGGGCAAGAAGGAGTCCATCGAGGACACCGCCCGCGTGCTCGGCCGCATGTATGACGGCATCGAGTTCCGCGGCTTCGCCCAGTCCGACGTCGAGGAGCTCGCCGCCAAGTCCGGTGTGCCCGTGTGGAACGGCCTCACCGACATGTGGCATCCCACCCAGATGCTCGCCGACATCCTGACCGTCCAGGAGAACTTCAACTACGACATCAAGGGCAAGACCCTCGTCTTCATGGGCGACGCCAAGAACAACGTGGCCCGCTCCCTCATGGTCGTGTGCGCCAAGCTCGGCATGAACTTCGTCGCCTGCGGTCCCAAGGAGTGCATGCCCACCGATGACGTCATCGAGGCCTGCAAGCCCATTGCCGCCGCCAACGGCTGCACGATCACCCTCACCGAGGATCCCGAGGCCGCCTGCACCGGCGCCCACGTCATCTACACCGACGTGTGGGTCTCCATGGGCGAGCCCGACGAGGTCTGGACCGAGCGCATCAAGCAGCTCGAGCCCTATCGCGTCACCACCGAGCTCATGGCCAAGGCCGATCCCTCCGCGATCTTCCTGCACTGCCTGCCCAGCTTCCATGACACCAACACCACCACCGGCGCCGAGATTGCCGAGAAGTTCGGTGTCACCGAGATGGAGGTCGAGGACGAGGTCTTCGAGAGCCCGCAGTCCAAGGTGTTCGACGAGGCCGAGAACCGCATGCACACCATCAAGGCTGTCATGTACGCGACCTTGAAATAGCCTCTCCTTCACGCCCTGAGGGGCGCCGGCGCCGGGCCTGCCCGCCCGCGCCCGGCGTCCCCCTCGGGGTGTCCGGTTGTCATCCGCGCGCCCGTCCGGAACACGAGCACGGCACGGCGGGCGGTCCGCGCGGACCTCGTTTCACGTTGAGAAAGGGGGATGAGTTCAATGGCTGAGACAACCAAGAAAAAGCGCGGCATGCTCTCGTCATTCACCATTCTTCTCCTGTTGCTGGCCATCGTCGCCATCGTCACCGTCGTCGTATCCGGCTTCGCCCCCGGTGAGGTGAGCGCAGCCAAGTTCAGCGACTTCTTCACCGCGCCCGTCAAGGGCTTCGCCGATGCGCTTCCCGTATGCCTGTTCGTGATGATCCTCGGCGGATTCCTCGGCATGATGACCGAGACCGGCGCGCTCGACACGGGCATCGCCGTGCTCGTGAAGAAGCTCAAGGGCAACGAGCTCGCCATCATCGTCGTGCTCATGATCATCTTCTCCATCGGCGGCACCACCTACGGCATGTGCGAGGAGACCGTCCCGTTCTACGCCCTGCTCGCCGCCACCATGATGGCCGCCGGCTTCGACCCGCTCGTCGGCGCGGCCACCGTGCTTCTGGGCGCCGGCTGCGGCTGCCTGGGCTCCACGGTGAACCCCTTCGCCGTCGGCGCGGCCGTCGACTCCCTGCGCGGCGTCGGCATCGAGGTCAACCAGGCCATCATCATCGGCCTCGGCGCCATCCTGTGGATCGCCACCACGGCCGTCTCCATCCTGTTCGTCCTGCGCTACGCCAAGAAGGTCAAGGCCGACAAGGGCTCGACCATCCTGTCCATGCAGGAGCTCAAGGACGCCGAGGAGGCGCACGGCGCCGCCGCGGCCGAGGTCAACAAGGACGTCAAGCTGACCGGCCGCCAGAAGGGCGTGCTCGTCATCTTCGCCTTCACGTTCGTCGTCATGATCGCCGGCTTCATCCCCATCGGCGACCTGAACGCCGACGTCGCCGGCTTCTTCAACGCCGGCGCCCAGTACGAGACCGTCGAGACCCCGATCACCAGCGACGACCTCGCCGCCGCCTATGATGACGACAAAGGCAGCGTGACCACCATGGACGGCACCGTCGAGGGCGTCTCCGAGTCCGAGGTCCAGACCGCTCAGGGCTGGTCCGCCGTCGTGACCGGCCTGCCCATCGGGAAGTGGTACTTCGATGAGGCCTCCACCTGGTTCTTCATCATGGCCATCGTCATCGGCGTCGTGGGCGGCCTGTCCGAGAAGAAGATCGTGAACACCTTCATCGCCGGCGCCGCCGACATGATGAGCGTCGTCCTCATCATCGCGCTTGCGCGCGGCATCTCGGTCCTCATGGCCGCGACCGGCCTGGACGTGTACGTCCTGAACGCCGCCGCCAACGCCCTGTCCGGCGTGTCCGGCGTGCTGTTCGCGCCGCTCGCCTGGGTTCTGTACTTCGGCCTGAGCTTCCTGATCCCGTCGACCTCCGGCATGGCGACCGTGTCCATGCCGATCATGGGCCCGCTCGCCGCTCAGCTCGGCTTCTCGCCCGAGGTCATGGTCATGATCTTCAGCTCCGCCATCGGCGTGGTGAACCTGTTCACCCCGACCTCCGGCGCCATCATGGGCGGCCTGGCCCTCGCCAAGATCGAGTGGACCACCTGGCTCAAGTTCGCGGTCAAGCTGATCGTGATCCTCTCCGTGGTGTCCGCGGTCATCTGCACCGTCGCCATCATGGTCGTCTAGCGGGGACGCCCGCTCCCGTCGGGCGCCGGCACGGCGACCCCTCCCGGATGCCCGGCGGGTCCAAGAGCAGTCGAGCCGGCGCAGCTGCGGCCGCCGCCGGTGAGACCCTACCTTTCTGCCCCCTCCCGTTCCGTGCGCGGGAGGGGGCGCATCTGTATCGATCGGCCCCGCCCGCGCGCGGCAGCCTACCGGGCGCGTCGGAAGAAAGGATGGGGGAGCGCGGCGCGCCGTCTGCGCCGGTTCCGCTCGTCTATACTGGTCCGGTCAGAAGGTTCGGCCGGCACGCGCGTGCCCGTTCGAGAGGAGCTTGCCCCCATGCGCCAGGGATTCGATAACGAGAAGTACATCAGCCTGCAGGCCGAGCACATCAAGGAGCGCATCGCCCAGTTCGGCGGCAAGCTGTACCTGGAGTTCGGGGGCAAGCTGTTCGACGACTACCACGCGAGCCGCGTGCTGCCCGGGTTCGAGCCGGACACCAAGTTCCGCATGCTCAAGAGCCTGTCGGATGACGTGGAGATCGTCATCGCCATCAACGCCGGCGACATCGAGAAGAGCCGCGCCCGCAGCGACCTGGGCATCACCTACGACGAGGACGTCCTGCGCCTGACCGACATCTTCCGCTCCTACGGCTTCCTCGTGAGCTCGGTCGTGCTCACCCAGTACGCCGGCCAGGGCGCTGCCGACGCCTTCCGCCGCCGTCTCGAGGACCTGGGGATCACCTGCTACCTGCATTACCCGATCGAGGGGTACCCGCACGACATCGACGCCATCGTGTCGGAGGAGGGTTACGGAAGGAACGACTACATCGAGACGACCCGCCCGCTCGTGGTGGTCACCGCCCCCGGCCCGGGCTCGGGCAAGCTCGCCACCTGCCTGTCGCAGCTCTACCACGAGCACAAGCGCGGCATCGAGGCCGGCTACGCCAAGTACGAGACGTTCCCCATCTGGAACCTGCCCCTGTCGCACCCGGTCAACATCGCCTACGAGGCGGCCACCGTCGACCTGGACGACTCCAACATCATCGACCCCTTCCACCTGGAGGCCTACGGCAAGACGACGGTCAACTACAACCGCGACGTCGAGGCGTTCCCCGTGGTGAAGGCCCTCATGGAGAAGATCATGGGGGAGAGCCCCTACCAGAGCCCCACCGACATGGGCGTCAACATGGCGGGCTACGCCATCGTGGACGACGACGCGTGCCGCGACGCCGCCAAGATGGAGATCGTGCGCCGCTACTTCACGGCCGCCGAGCAGGTCAAGCGCACCGGTTCGGGCCAGGAGCAGGTCGACCGCCTGAAGGGCATCATGAAGAAGGCCGGGGTCGACAAGGACTTCTCGCCCGCCCGCTCCGCCGCCCTGCTGAAGGAGCAGACCACCGGGGCGCCTGCGGGCGCCATGGTGATGCCCGACGGCTCGGTCGTGACGGGCAAGACCTCCTCGCGTCTCGGTGCGGCGAGCTCGCTGCTCATGAACGCGCTGAAGGCCGTGACCGGGGTCGACATGGAGCTCGAGGTCATCAGCGACGACGCCATCGAGCCCATCCAGCGGCTCAAGACCCGCCGCCTGGGCAGCCAGAACCCGCGCCTGCATTCCGACGAGACGCTCATCGCCCTGTCCATCACCTCCGCCACGAGCGAGGTGGCCGCCCGCGTGCTCGAGGGCCTGAAGCGGCTGCGCGGCTGCGACGCGTTCTTCTCCGTGATCATCTCGTCCACCGACGAGGAGCTCTACCGCAAGCTCGGCATCAACGTGTGCTGCGAGCCCAAGTACGAGCGCTCGGGCATGTACCACAAGTAGCGCGGCGGACCGGGGAGTCCGGGAAAATAGGGACAGGTGCAAATTTCCCAGTCCTGGGAAATTTGCACCTGTCCCTATTTTCCCGGTCCGGAGCGTCCCGAAGCCCGGCTGCGATGGCCGCCGGCGGGCCCCTCGATTGTTACGAGAATAAGACCCGCCGCCGGGCCCGCGCGCCTGACGTACAATGGAGACCCGTGAAGACAGTGGAACTTCGACGGGAAAGCTCAGGTACAATCTTATGACCAAACACATCTTCGTCACCGGCGGCGTCGTCTCCTCCTTGGGCAAGGGCATTACCGCCGCATCGCTCGGCCGCCTGCTCAAGAGCCGCGGATACAAGGTCACCATGCAGAAGGCCGACCCGTACCTGAACGTCGACCCGGGCACCATGAGCCCGTTCCAGCACGGCGAGGTGTTCGTCACGGAGGACGGCTACGAGTCCGACCTCGACCTCGGGCACTACGAGCGCTTCATCGACGAGAACCTCACGCGCAACTCCAACTTCACCACCGGCGCCATCTACCGCTCCCTCATCAGCCGCGAGCGCCGCGGCGACTTCCTCGGCGGCACCGTGCAGGTGATCCCGCACGTCACGGGCGCCATCAAGGACAAGTTCCGCCGCATCGAGGAGCAGACCGGCGCCGACGTCGTCATCACCGAGCTCGGCGGCACCATCGGCGATATCGAGAGCCAGCCCTTCGTGGAGGCGATCCGCCAGTACCGCAAGGACGCCGGCCCGGAGAACGTCTGCTACATCCACGTCTCGCTCGTGCCCTACATCGCCGCCGCGCACGAGGTCAAGACCAAGCCCACCCAGCACTCCGTGAAGGAGCTGCGCAGCTTCGGCATCCAGCCCGACATCATCGTGCTGCGCAGCGACCACGAGATCGACGATTCCATCCGCGCGAAGATCGCGAGCTTCACCGACGTGGACGTCGACTGCGTCTTCACCAACGAGGACTGCGCGAGCATCTACGATGTGCCGCGCCTGCTCGCCGACCAGGACTTCGACCTGCGCGTCTGCGAGCGCCTGGGGCTCGACCCGCGCGAGCGCGACATGAGCGACTGGTACGCCTTCCTGGACAAGCAGGACCATGCCAACCGCCATGCCGACCGCGTGCGGATCTGCGTGGTGGGCAAGTACACCCAGCTGCCCGACGCCTACCTCTCGGTCATCGAGGCGCTCCATCACTCGGGGATCTTCTTCGACCGCCATGTGGACGTCGAGCTCGTGGACGGCGAGAGCCTCGACGAGGGCAACGTCGCCGAGGTGCTCGAGGGGGCCTCGGGCATCCTCGTCCCGGGCGGCTTCGGGAAGCGCGCGTTCGACGGCAAGATCTGCGCCGCCCGCTTCGCCCGCGAGCGCAAGATCCCCTATCTGGGCATCTGCCTGGGCATGCAGGTCGCGGTCTGCGAGTTCGCCCGCGACGTCGCCGGCCTTGCGGGCGCCAGCTCCTCAGAGTTCGACCCGGACGGCCCCTACTCGGTCATCGACCTCATGGATTCCCAGGAGGACGTGACCGAGAAGGGCGGGACGATGCGCCTGGGCGCCTACCCCTGCCGCCTGGCCGAGGGATCGCTCGCGCGCGAGGCGTACGACGAGGAGCTCGTCTACGAGCGGCACCGCCACCGCTACGAGTTCAACAACGCCTACCGCGACGAGCTCGAGCGCGCGGGCCTCGTGATCTCGGGCGTGAGCCCCGACGGGAGCCTCGTCGAGATGGTCGAGCTCCCGCGCGACGAGCACCCGTGGTTCGTCGCCACCCAGGCGCACCCCGAATTCAAGAGCCGCCCCACCAAGCCCCAGCCGCTGTTCCGCGAGTTCGTGCGCGCGTCCATCGCGCGGCACGAGGGCACGGCGCGCACCGACGTGAACCCGATCAACCCCGCGGAGCGCTAGGGCATGTGCGCGACCCCGCTCGACCGCTGCCGCGACGAGTACCTCGGGCACCTGTCGGTGGAGCGGGGGCTCTCGCGCAACACCCTCGACGCCTACCGGCGCGATCTGGGGTGCTACCTCGGGTACCTCGCCGAGCGGGGCGTCGTCGACGCGCGCGACGTGACGCGCCGGGATATCGAGGGCTTCGTGGCCGAGCGCCGCGAGGCGGGGTACGCCGCCTCCTCGGTGAACCGGGAGCTGTCGGCCATCAAGGGGTTCCATCGCTTCATGCTGCGCGAAGGGCTCTCCGAGACCCAGCCGGCGTCCTCGGTGCGCTTCTCGCGCACCGAGGAGCGCCTGCCCGACTGCCTCTCGGTGGAGGCCGCCGCCGCCCTGATGGAGCAGCCGTTCGGCCGCGACGCGACCGGCGCGCGCGACCGCGCGGTGCTCGAGGTACTCTACGGATGCGGGGTGCGCGCAAGCGAGCTCACCGGCTTGGACGTGGGCGACGTGTTCTTGGACGAGGGCTTCCTGCGCGTGGTGGGCAAGGGGTCCAAGGAGCGGCTCGTGCCCGTCCTCGGGGCGGCGGCCCGCGCGCTGTCCGCGTATCTCGACGGGCCCCGCGCCGAGCTCGCCGCGCATGCGCGCCGCGGGGCGCCCGCCGCCGTGTTCCTGAACATCCGGGGCGGGAGGCTCTCGCGCCAGTCGGTCCATGCGCTCGTCGAGCGCTACGGGCGCCGGGTCGGCATCGAGGGGCTGCATCCCCATACCCTCCGCCACTCCTTCGCGACCCATATGCTCGCCGGCGGCGCGGACCTGCGCGTCCTGCAGGAGATCCTCGGGCATGCGAGCATCTCCACCACCCAGGTCTACACCCATGTGGACCGCACCCGGCTGCGCGAGGTCTACCTGGCGGCGCATCCGCGCGCCACGGAGGACGGCCGGGGCTGAGGGCCGCGGCCCTGTCCCGGCGGCCCGGCGGGCGTCCGCGGCGCCGGGGCGGGATGCCGTGGGGCGCGCCTGCCGGTGGGAGGCGGTGGGACGCGCGCACCCCGGTGGGGCGCTGTGGGACGAGCGCGTCGGTGTGGAGCCCGATGGGGCGCGCACACCCCGGTGGGGCGCCGTGGGACGGTCCGACCGGGCGCGCGGCGGGCGGGGCCGGCCGGAACTCGCCATCCGGTTGAGGCGGGGTGGGGCCGCGGGGGCGCACGCGTGCCCCCTGGTCGTCGAAACGCCCTTCGAAGAGCCCTCCGACACCTAGATATTGGGTCCTTTAACCCTCCTGCTCAACAAAACTGCAGGTTGAAGCCCTCCCATTTTCTCCCACCGCTCTGACCTGCAGGTTCTTTGTTTCGTCACATACGCGAAACCGTTCGTGAAATTCACCTCAACCTCAACTTGAAGGTTATAGCTCGCCCTGTTCGGCTGAAAATTGGGGGAATGCAGCGCAGACAACACAATATGTTGTGTCCTTCTGTCCGGAGCGTCCGTTCCCCCGGTCCGGCGGCTGGGGTGCCTTTGATACCGGTGGGGGAGAGAGTGGGAAAAAGTGTTGAAAAATGTCGAACCCGACCATAAGATTGAAGGCGTCGACAGGCGGGGTGGCTCCCCGCGCGCAAGGCCCGCCGAGTAGCCGAGAGGAGGGGTGCTGCAGTGATACTGACCGGATCGTTCGAGCGAAACCTCGACGCGAAAGGTCGTCTGTCCCTGCCCGCTGCCCTCCGCGAGGACCTCCCCAGCCGTGTGCGCATCCTGCCCGCCCCCGATGTCGAGGCCGTGTACGTGTTCCCCGAGGAGCAGTACGAGGCATGGGTCATGAGCCTGTTCGAGAAGCAGGAGAAGGGCTTCGATCGTCGCAACCCGAAGGATCAGAAGCTCATGCGCCTGATCAACTCGATGGCCACGCCGGCGGAGATCGACTCCGCCAACCGCATCGCGCTGCCCGAGGGCTTCCGCTCCAAGAAGCACCTCGAGCGCGAGGTCACGGTCGTCGGCAACACCGACCATCTGGAGATCTGGGATCGCGAGACCTGGAACCGGATGCAGGCCGAGGCCGAGGACGAGCTCATGGACCTGTTCTTCTCGTAGGCGCCGAAGGGGGATGCACGCATGGCTGAGGGAACGTTGACACCTGAATATCGGCATGAACCTGTCATGCTCTCCGAGGTGCTCGAGCAACTCGGGCTGAAGGAGGGCTCCGTCGCATGCGACTGCACCCTCGGCGGCGCCGGCCACTCCGTGGAGCTGGCCGCCGCGGTGGGGAAGACGGGGCTGCTCATCGGCATCGACCAGGACGACATGGCCCTCGCGGCGGCGCACGGGCGCCTGGACGCGGAGGCGCCCGGGATCCCGCGCAAGCTGCTGAAGGGCAACTTCGGGGACCTCGACGCGCTCCTGTGCTCGGCGCAGGTGCCCGGCGTGGACGGATTCCTGTTCGACCTGGGCGTCTCGAGCCCGCAACTCGATATCCCTGGAAGGGGCTTCTCGTATCACGAGGACGCCCCCCTCGATATGCGGATGGATCCGGGTAACGACACCATAAACGCAGCTGAGGTCGTGAACACCTACAACGAAGCTGACCTCGCCCGGATTCTTCGCCTCTACGGCGAGGAGAAGTACGCCGCCCAGATCGCGCGCCAGATCGTGCGCAGGCGGCAGGAGCGTCCCCTCGCCACGACCGGCGACCTCGTGGAGGCGGTCAAGGCGGGCATACCCGCCGCGGCGCGCCGCCATGGGGGGCATCCCGCGCGCAAGAGCTTCCAGGCGATCCGCATCGAGGTCAACCACGAGCTCGATGTGCTCGAGCGGGGCCTCGAGGCGGCGGTCCGCTGGACGAACCCGGGAGGGCGCATCTGCGTCATCTCCTACCACTCGCTGGAGGACCGGATCGTCAAGCGGCTGTTCCAGGAGATGAGCCAGGGCTGCATATGCCCGCCGGACATCCCGGTGTGCGTATGCGGGCACGTGCCGGTACTCAAGATCATCACCCGCAAACCGCTGGTGGCGCGCGCCGAGGAGGTCGAGCGCAACCCGCGGGCGCGGTCGGCCAAGATACGCGTAGCCGAGCGGCTCTGAGCGCCGCCGCGCGCGAAGCGCAGGTCCGTCCGCCGAAACGCACGTCACACACTCCACGAGGGACGGGGTTGCATATCATGGGCTATCGAACTTCAAACGCAGCTGTCGCCTATGACATGCAGCCCTCCTTCGTCCCCGAGGACCCGCGGGTCGAATCCCCGCGGATCGACCCGCGCGAGCGCCTCCGCGTCGTCACCGGCGAGGGCCGCCAGGCCGATCAGGCGGTCAGCCCCGCCTTCACCCGCGTCATCAAGACCTTCTGCGTGCTCATCGCCCTGTTCTTCGTCGTGGGCGCGGCGCGCATCGCCATCGCCGGCGTCACCGCCGGGACCCTGAACGCCAACGCCGACCTCTCGAGCTCGCTGGAGACCGGCCGCGACGAGAGCGCGAGCCTCGAGGTGATGCGCTCGGTGTACAGCTCGCCCACGCGCATCCGCGACCTCGCCTCCTCCTCGATGGGTCTCGTCGACGCCGACGAGACCGTCACGGTGGACCTCTCCGGCACGTCCGCGTCCGCCGACGCCGAGTAGGGGCGCCCCGCGCGATGCAGGACAGACGAGATCCCAACCGCGGCCGCCGCGCGCCCGCCGACCGCCGGCCCGGCTACCGCACGGACCCCCGCTGCGCCTCCCGGCCGCCGCGCACGGGGGCCGGCGCCTCGAGCCCGCTGCAGAACCCCACGCGCCGCACGGTCGTGAAGGGCCTGCTCGGCCTCGGCATGGGGCTGGGCGTGTTCAAGCTCGCGCAGCACCAGATCTTCTACCGCGACGCCAACATGACCCGCCTCGAGGGCCGCAGGCTCCTCACGCCGACGCTGTACGCCAAGCGCGGGACCCTCTACGACCGCAACGGCAACGTCCTCGCCGCGAGCGAGGAGTGCATGAACATCGCGCTCAACACCAAGCGGATCACCGACGCGGACGCCGTGGTCGACGCCCTCGTCGACCATCTCGGCGTCGAGCGCTCCTACGCGCGCGAGAAGGTGGGCGAGGACACCACCTGGACCTACGTCAAGATGAAGGTCGACACGGAGGTCGCCGAGGCCCTGCTCGACGAGGGCCTCGCGGGGGTCGAGTACGAGCACGCGATGAAGCGCGTCTACCCCTACGGGACGCTCGCCTCCCAGGTGCTCGGCGTCGTGGGCTCCGACAACGTCGGGATCTCCGGCCTGGAGCTCCAGTACGAGGACGAGCTGCAGGGGGAGAACGGCTGGATGGTGCGCGAGCGCGCGGCGGACGGCACCTACATCGCGGGGGGAGCCTACGAGAAGCAGGATGCCCGCGACGGCAGCGACCTCGTGCTCACCCTGGACATCAACATCCAGCGGGCGGCGGAGGACGCGCTCCCCGAGGCCGTGGCGTCGAGCGGGGCGAACTACGGCTCCGTGATCGTGACCGACCCCGCGACCGGCGACATCCTGGCCGCGTGCTCGTACCCCACCTACGACCCCGCCGACCTGTCGACCGCGCGCACCGAGGACATGAACCTGCGCGTGGTGACCGACGCTTACGAGCCCGGCAGCGTGTTCAAGGCCCTGGTCTGCGGCATGGCCATAGACCTGGGGCTCGTGGACACCGAGACGACCTTCACCGTGCCGGCCGCCGTGATGGCGGGAGACGACGAGGTGACCGACGTCGACGACCGCGACTACACCATGACGATGACCGTCCACGAGATCATGCGCCGCTCGTCCAACACGGGCATGATCCTGGTGGGCGAGAAGGTCGGCGCGGACCGCTTCGCCGAGTACCTGTCCGACTACGGGATCGGCGAGAAGTCCGGCGTGGACTTCCCGGGCGAGAACACCGGCATCGTCAAGGAGCGCGACGAGTACGACGGGGCGAGCGTGGCCGCCATGTCGTTCGGGCAGTCGGTGTCGGTCTGCCCGGTCGAGCTCGTCCGGGCCGTGTCCGCGATCGCCAACAAGGGCGTGATGACCACGCCGCACTTCCTGAAGTCGCGTCACGGCGAGGAGGAGGACTGGACCGCGGGCCAGCGCCGCGTGCTCGACGAGCAGACCGCCGAGAAGGTCGCCGACATGATGCTGACCGTGGTCGACGAGGGGACCGGCGCGCTCGGGCAGGTCGAGGGCTACGAGGTGTCGGGCAAGACCGGCACCGCCCAGCGCGCGAGCGAGGAGGGCGGCTACCAGGAGAACAGCTACATGGCGTCGTTCATGGGGTTCGCCCCGACGAGCGCGCCCAAGGCGCAGGTCTACGTGACCCTCGACGGGACGGCCTACAACTCCTCGGTCGCAGCGGGGCCCTTCTCGACGGTGATGGAGGCCGCGCTCGACGCGCTCGGCGTGAAGCCCACGAGGTGAGGCGCCCCGTGCGGCGACGTTACCTTTGTGGGCAAGCGCCCGCCCGCGCGTCCGGGGGCCCGCGGCACGCTACAATAGTCGGCTGGCACGTTCCGGCTCGATAAGGAGAGCTGCATGATAGAGATAGCGGTCAAGTACCTCGAGAAGGTCACGGGGGCCAGGCCCTGGACGGGCGACGCCGAGCGCGTCTGCCGCGGCTGCGTGATCGATTCGCGCAAGGTGGGCCCGGACTCCATCTTCGTCGCCTTCCCGGGCGAGCGCGTGGACGGCAACGACTACGCGCGCGCCGCCATCGACGCGGGCGCCGCCGCGGTCGTGCTCACGCGCGAGCCCTCGCGCGATCTTCTGCGCGCCGCCGACGAGCGCGGGTGCGCCGTGTTCACCTGCGAGGACCCCACCGAGTTCCTGCTGCTTCTGGCCCAGGGGTACCGTGCGCGCATGCGCTGCACGGTGGTCGGTGTGACCGGGTCCATCGGCAAGACCACCACCAAGGACGTCCTGGCCGCGCTCCTCTCGACCGGCTACCGCGTCCACGTCACCCGCGGCAACTACAACAACCTCATCGGGATGCCCCTCACCATCCTGGACGCCCCCCGCGACACGGAGGTCCTGGTGCTCGAGATGGGCATGGACGGCTTCGGGCAGATCGAGCGCCTCTCGCGCTGCGCCCAGCCCACATACGCCGTCATCACCAAGATCGGCACCTCGCATATCGGGCTTCTGGGCAGCCGCGAGAACATCGCGCGCGCCAAGGCCGAGATCGTCTCCGGCATGCCGCCGAGCTCCGAGAACTTCGAGGGGCACCACGCGGCGCTCGTGCTGAACGGCGAGGACGACTACACGCCCTTCATCATCGAGAACTTCGCCCGCCCCGCCGGCATCGACGTGGTGCTGTGCGGCACGAGCGAGGACGACGACGTCAGCGCGCGGGGCATCGAGCTCGGGGAGGACGGGTGCCCGAGCTTCGACCTCACCTTCGAGGACGGGGCGCAGATCCGCACCCGCCTGTCCGTCACCGGCGCCCAGTCCGTGGTGAACGCCCTGTTCGCCATCGCGGTCGCGCGCAGGCTCGGCATCCCCCAGCACGCGGTCGAGGAGGTGCTCGGCTCCATCGAGATCACCGGGCGGCGCACGGAGGTGCGCAGGTCCGCCTGCGGGGCGCGCATCATCGACGACTCCTACAACGCCGCGCCGGAGTCCATGGCGGCGGCCCTGGACCTGCTGCGCTCCCTGCCCGCCGACGGCGACCGCATCGCGGTGCTGGGCGAGATGGGCGAGCTGGGGGACGAGGGCGCGCGCCTGCACGAGCTCACCGGCGCCTACGCCGCCGCGTCCCACCCCGACCTGCTCGTGTGCGTCGGCGGCGAGAACGCCCGCCGCATGGCGCAGGCCGCCCGCCTCATGGGGATGGCCGAGGACGCGGTCCGGGTGCTCCCCGACACCGAAGCCGTCATCTCCCGCCTCGCGGGCTCGCTGGGGGCCGCCGACCTCGTGCTTGTCAAGGGGTCGCGCTTCGTCGGTCTCGACCGTTTCGTGGAAGAGGTGTGCTAGCAGATGTTCGGCAACCCGCTGTACCCCACCTACCAGACCTTCCTCGCCCTCGGCATCGCCGCGGTCATCTGCGGCGCCCTCATGCCGCTGTGGATCCGCATCCTGCGCTTCGAGGGCATCGGCCAGCAGGTGCGCGCCGACGGCCCGCAGCGCCACCTCGTCAAGCAGGGGACCCCGACCATGGGCGGCGTGGTCATCCTCGTCGCCGTGGCGATCACCTGCCTGCTCATGGCCGATCTCAGCATCGAGCTCGTCGCGGTGCTGCTCGCCACCGTCGCCACCGGCCTGCTCGGCCTCGTCGACGACGTGACGAGCGTCACCCACGGCCGCTCGCTCGGCCTCACCCCGCACGCGAAGATGATCGGCCTCACCCTGATCTGCGTCGCGTTCTGCCTGGTCGCCGTGAACTTCTGCGGCGTCATCCCCGAGGTCCGCTTCCCGGGAGGGCTCGTCATCGACCTGTCGTCGATCATGACGGTGTTCACCGTCGGCGACCGCGTCTACTACATCCCCTGGCTCTACCTCGTGTTCACCTGGCTTCTGATCGTCGGCCTGTCGAACGCCGTGAACCTCACCGACGGTCTGGACGGCCTCGCCGGCGGGACGAGCATGATCGCCATGCTCATCATGGCGGCCATCGCGTTTTTGCACGGCAACCCCGACCTCGCCATCTTCGGGGCCGCCTGCGCCGGCGCATGCCTGGGCTTCCTGTGGTTCAACTGCTATCCGGCGAGCATCTTCATGGGCGACACCGGCTCGCTCGCGCTCGGCGCCGGGTTCGCCTGCATGGCGGTCGTGACCAACTCCGAGATCGTCTCGCTCATCATCGGCGGCCTGTTCATCATCGAGACCCTTTCCGTGATGATCCAGGTCGTGAGCTTCAAGCTCACCGGGAAGCGGGTCTTCCTGATGGCGCCCATCCACCATCATTTCGAGAAGCTCGGCTGGGCCGAGACCAAGGTGGTCATCCGCTTCTGGATCGTCTCCGCGGCCTTCGGCGCGCTGGGCCTCGCCCTGTTCTTCCAGCTTGGATAGTGATCGCATGCCTCTGCCGCAAACATTTACCCTGCTCGTCCTCGGGCAGGGGTCGACCGGGCTCGACGTCGCCTCGTGGGCGCTCGACCATCCCGAGCGCGTGAGCTCGGTCACCGTGTACGGGGGCGCCGCGGCCGAGCCCGCGGAGGCGGCGCGCGCCCTCGAGGCGCGCGGCGTCCGGTTCGTGCTGGGGACCGAGGAGGTCGAGGGCTCCTACGACGTCTGCGTCGCCAGCCCCGGCATCTCCGAGTTCTCCGACTTCTTCGCGAGCGCCCGCGCGCGCTCCGGCCAGATCATGGGCGAGCCCGAGTTCGCATGGCGCCTGTCCGACGCGCCCTGGTGCGCCGTGACCGGCACGAACGGCAAGACCACCACCACCTCGCTCATCGACTTCATCCTCCGCCGCGCGGGCGTCCCCAGCGTCGCCGTGGGCAACATCGGGACCCCCACGATCCGCGCCGTCGACGGCGCGGACCCGTCCACCTGGATGGTGGCGGAGCTCTCGAGCTACCAGATCGCCACCACCTCGGAGCTCCATCCGCGCGTGGCGGTGCTGCTGAACATCACCCCCGACCACCTCGCATGGCACCGCACCCACGAGAACTACGCCGCCGCCAAGCTCCGCCTGCTGCGCAACATGGACGAAAGCGACCTCGCGATCGTCGACATGGACGACGAGGGGGTGCGCTCCCGCGCCGACCGCATCTTCGCGCCCGGCCGGCGCGTGCTGACGCTGACCCGCGCCGACTCGGGCGCCGCCGACGCCGCCTTCGTGCGCGACGGCGTGCTGACCGTGCGCCTGGCGGGGGAGGAGACCGCGCTGGTCCCCGTCGGCGAGCTCGGCATCGCCGGGGAGCACAACGTCGCCAACGCGCTGGCGGCCGCTTCCGCCGCGCTGTTCATCGGCGCCGGGGCGGAGGCGCTGCGCTCCGCGCTCCGCTCCTTCCGCCCCCTCGAGCACCGCATCGAGCCCGCGGGGGCCATCGACGGGGTGCGCTACTTCAACGACTCCAAGGCCACCAACACCGACGCCGTCGAGAAGGCGTTGACCGCCTTCCCGGACGACCGCGTGATCGTGCTGCTCGGCGGCCACGACAAGGGCACCCCGCTCGAGGACTTCGCCGACTTCGTGTGCGCCCGCGTGCGCGCCGTGGTGTGCTACGGCGAGGCCCGCGCCCGCTTCCGCCGCGCCTTCGAGGACGCGCGCGACGGGCGCGCGGTCGACATCGCCGAGGCGGACGACCTGCGCGACGCCGTGGACGTGGCGCGCTCCCTCGCCGGGCGCGGGGACGTCGTGCTCCTGTCGCCCGCCTGCTCGTCGTTCGACGAGTTCTCCGGCTTCGAGGAGCGCGGCCGCGCGTTCAAGGCCTACCTCGACGAGCTGCGCGCTGCGGGCGCGCCGCGGGAGTAGGCATGGCGGCCCCCGATTCCGGCGCCGTCGACCGCGGCCGGCCCGGCCCCGGTGACCGCGCGCCGCGCCGCCGCGCGACGGCGCCCCGGCACTCGAGTATCGGCGAGCGCCTGATCGCGGGCGTGCCGGCGCGCGTCATGCGCCCGCGCCTCGTCTTCGCCACCTGCCTGCTCGCGCTCGTCGCCTTCGGCATCCTCATGGTGTACTCCGCCTCGGCGGTGGAGGCCGCATCGGATGGCCTGGGCGCCACGTATTACGCGGAGCGCCAGCTCATCTTCGCGGTGGGCGGCTTCGCCCTGGTCGCCCTCATGGTATTCTGGCGTCCGGCGTGGGACTGGATGCGCGGTAGGCCGGCCGAGGTCGTCTGGGCCGCCCTCGCGCTGACCCTCGCCGCCGTGTTCGTCCTCGGCCAGGCGTCGCGCGGAGCCATCCGCTGGATCAACCTCGGCTTCTTCAGCGTGCAGCCCTCCGAGCTCATCAAGCCGCTCATCGTGCTGATCGCCGCGCGCCTGCTGTTCGAGTACTACGAGTGCCGCTCGCTTTCCGCGGACCGGTTCCTCAAGCTGATGGGGCTGTTCGTGGGCGCGCCCCTGGCGCTCATCGTGCTCCAGCCCGACCTCGGGTCGACCATCATCATCGTCGTCACGGTGTTCGCCATGGCGTTCATGTCCGGCCTCTCGCCGCGGGTGGTGGTCGGCGTCATCCTGGGCGGCCTGCTGCTCGTGGTCCTGGCCATCGCCGTGGCCCCGTACCGCATGGAGCGCCTCCTCGTCATGCTCGACCCCTGGCAGGACCCGTACGGCTCGGGCTACCAGGCCACGCTCGCCATCATGGCGTTCGCGTCCGGCGGGCTGTTCGGCCGCGGGATCGGCAACTCGACCCTCAAGTACAACTACCTGCCCGAGGCCCACAACGACTACATCCTCGCCATCATCGGCGAGGAGCTCGGGTTCGTGGGCACCTTTCTCTTCTTCGCGGTCTTCGCCCTGCTCATCTGGAGCGCCTTCAAGATCGCCCGCGAGGCGCCCGACGGCTTCGGCCGGCTCGCCGCCGAGGGCAGCGCGATCATCCTCATGGTGCAGTTCCTCGTGAACGCGCTGGGCGTCCTGGGCGTCATCCCCATGACCGGCAAGACGCTGCCGTTCATCTCCTACGGCGGGTCCTCCATGATCGCGTCGCTGCTGCTGGCAGGGATCGTCCTGCGCGTCTCGATGGAGAGCGGCCGCCAGACGGTCTACGGGGCGCGCCGTGCGGAGTTCGCGGTGATGACGGAGGAGGATGCGGTCTCGAGCCATCTGGGCCGCTCCACCGCGGGCCAGCCGCGCCGCCGCCGTTCGCCGGAGGGCCCGCGCGCCGGCGCGCGCCGCGACGGGTTCGCCGTGTACGATGGGTCGGGTGGCCGGGCCGGCGCCGATGAGCCGGGCCGGGACGTCCGGCGCGGCGCGGGCGGCCCCCGGGGGAGGACCGCGCCGGGCACGGAGGAGCGCCCGCGGTACCGCGCGGGCTCCGCGCCGCTCGCGGGCGGGCGGGGCCGCGGCGAGGGGTACGGCCGCGTGGACCTCGGGCAGGACGCCGCCGACCGCCTGCGGGAGCGGGGTCCGCGCACGCGCCGCGACGCCTACCGCGGCGACTGGGAAGGAAGAAGGGACCGTTATGACCGATAGGATTTCCGTCGCGATCGCCGCCGGCGGCACCGCCGGGCACGTGAACCCGGCCCTGGCGCTCGCCGAGGAGCTGCGCGGGCGCGGGCACGAGGTCCGCTTCTTCGGCGAGACGCGCCGCCTGGAGGGCACCCTCGTGCCGCAGGCGGGCTTCGAGTTCTTCCCGGTCCACGTGACGGGCTTCGACCGGTCGCGCCCCTGGACGCTTCTCACGGCGCTCGCGCACCTGGCGCGCGAGGAGCGCCGCCTGGTCCGCGCGTTCCGGCAGGACCCGGCGCTGCGCCCCGATGTCGCCATCGGCTTCGGCGCCTATGTGGAGCTGCCGCTCATGCGGGCGGCCGCCAGGCTCGGTATCCCGGTGGCCCTGCACGAGCAGAACTCGGTCCCGGGCCTCGCCAACAAGGAGTCGGCGAAGAGCGCCGCGCTCATCGCCATCGCCCAGCCGAGCGTCCGCGCCGTCTTCGAGCGGCACGGCGGCCCTCGGACGAGGATCGTGCAGACGGGCAACCCCGTCCGCCGCTCGGTGCTCGCCGGAGACCGGGCGCGCGGCCGCGCGGCGCTCGGCGTGCCCGAGGACGCCGTCGTCCTGCTGGTGTTCGGCGGGTCGCTCGGCGCGCACCACATCAACGAGCGCATGGCCGCCCTGAAGGACAGCCTGCTCGCGATCCCGGACGTCTGCGTCGTGCACTCCACCGGCAAGGACGACTTCGAGGCGACCCGGGACGCCCTCGCGCTCGCGGACGGGGAGTCCGCGCGCTACCGCGTGCAGCCCTACATCGACGATATGGGCGACATGCTCGCAGCCTCCGACCTCGTCCTGTCCCGCTCCGGCGCCTCCTCCATCGCCGAGATCGCCGCGCTCGCCGTCCCCTCGGTGCTCGTGCCCTACCCGCTCGCCACGGCGGACCACCAGACCACCAACGCCCGCTTCCTCGTGGACGCGGGCGCCGCGGTCATGTTCGCGGACGCCGACATCGACGGCGCCGCCTTCTCGGACGAGCTCGCCGCCCTGCTCGCCGATCCGGGCCGCCGCGCGTCCATGCGCGCGGCCGCGCAGGGCCTGGGCCAGGACCGCGCCGCCGCCCTGCTCGCCGACGAGCTCTCCGCCCTCGTCTAGAGGAGGCGCCCCCTGCGCCCCCTATCCCTGCCGTAGAGGGATTGCGCTGATGGACCGGTCTGCTCCCGCCGACGGCGCTTTTGCGCTAGAGTAGACCATCGACTGCATGCCGGCCGCGCGCCGGCATCGACCAATCCGTCAGGGGAGACCACAGCCATGGCACAGGTACCTACGACCGGCTCGGACGCGCCCGCCTTCAAGAGCGCCCACTTCATCGGCATCGGCGGCGCCGGCATGAGCGCGATCGCGCTCATCATGCACGAGCGCGGCTACGACATCACCGGTTCCGACCTCAAGACCTCGCGCTACATCCGGCAGCTCACGCGTGCCGGCATCGACGTGCGCGTCGGGCACGACGCGAGGACCGTCGACGAGCTCCGCCCCGACGTCGTGGTGGTCTCGACGGCCATCCCCGACACCAACCCCGAGGTCGTCCGCGCCCGCGAGCTGGGCATCCCCGTCTGGCCCCGCGCGCGGATGCTGTCGGTGCTCTCGAGCGGGCACGTGACCGTGGGCGTCGCCGGCACGCACGGCAAGACGACCACGTCCTCCATGTGCGCCACCATGCTCGACCGCATGGGGCTCGACCCGAGCTTCCTGATCGGCGGCATCGTCGAGGGCTACGACACCAACGGCCGCAACGGCTCCGGCGAGTTCTTCGTGTCCGAGGCCGACGAGTCCGACCGCTCCTTCCTGCACCTCGACCCCGATGTCGTGGTCGTCACGAACGTCGAGGCCGACCACCTCGACCACTACTCGGGCCTCGAGGAGATCGAGCGGACCTTCGTCCAGTTCATGGGCCTCGTCGGCGAGCAGGGCACCGTCATCGTGTGCGGCGAGTCCCCCCGCCTGGTGGAGCTCGCCCGCTCCACGGGCCGCACCGTGGTCACCTACGGTTTCGACGAGGGCAACGACGTCGTGTGCGTCCCCGCGGGCGGCCGCGGCCTCGCGATGTCCTTCACCGTCGCGCTGCCCGACGGCGCGGTGCGCGAGGTGACCATCACCTCGAACCCCGGCCGCCACAACATGCTGAACGCCTCCGCGGCCCTGACGGTCGCTTGGGCGCTCGGCCAGGACACCGAGGCCGCCGCCCGCGCCCTCTCGACCTTCCAGGGCGTCCGGCGCCGCTTCACCCATGTGGGCGACGTGCGCGGCGTGACGCTCGTGGACGACTACGGCCACCATCCCACCGAGATCGCGGCGACCCTCTCCGCGGCGAGCGGCCTGGACTTCGACCGGGTCGTCGTCGTGTTCCAGCCGCACCGCTACAGCCGCCTGCAGGCGCTCGCCGACGACTTCGCCGACGCCTTCGCCCAGGCGGACGTCCTCGTGCTCGTCGACGTGTTCTCCGCCGGCGAGATGCCGATCCCCGGCGTCACGAGCAAGATGCTCGCCGACCTGGTCGCCGAGCGCCATCCCGGCAAGCCGGTGTACTACGCCCCCGACCGCCCGTCCCTCATGGCGCTGCTCGACGAGCAGGCGCGCGAGGGCGACCTGCTGATCACCATGGGCGCCGGCGACATCACCCAGGTGGGTCCCGACTACCTGGAGCACGTCGCCGAGGCGCAGAAGGGCGTCCGATAGCCGATGGGCCTGTTCAACGCGGTGATGTCGCTCTCGGGCGCCATCGACACCGATGTCATAGAGGACGAGCGCCTGGCGCGCCACACGAGCTACCGCATCGGCGGGCGGGCGTCGCTGTACCTCGCATGCCACAGCTACCATGCGCTGCGGCGCGCCGTCGAGGTGCTGACGCGCGAGCAGGTGCCCTGGGTCATCCTGGGAAAGGGCTCCAACCTGCTCGTCTCCGACGCCGGGTACGACGGCGCGGTGATCACCCTCGGGCGCGAGTTCCAGCGCTCGGTGCTCGCCGAGGACGGGCGCACGATCACGGTGGGCGCGGGTGTGATCCTGGCCCGGCTGGTCAACGACGCCATGACCCGCGGCCTGTCCGGGCTCGAGTTCGCCGTGGGCATCCCGGGGACGCTCGGGGGAGCCGTCTCCATGAACGCGGGGACGCGCGACACCTGGATCGGCTCGCTCGTCGAGCACGTGGTCACCTACCGTCCCGGCGAGGGCATGCGCCACTACGACCATGACGACGTGTACTGGGCGTACCGCGAGACGGGCATCCCGCGCAACGAGATCATCCTCGAGGCCACCTTGCGCCTCGAGCCCGGCGAGAAGGCCGACATCCGCGCCGCCATGGAGCGCTATCTCGTGCGCCGGCGCCGCACGCAGCCCGTCGGCTCGGCGTGCTGCGGGTCGGTGTTCCGCAACCCTCCCGGCCGAAGTGTGGGCGCTATGGTCGAGGAATGCGGATTGAAGGGTTTTTCCGTCGGAGGGGCGGAGGTGTCTTGCGTACACGGTAACTTTATTGTGAACAACGGCACCGCGACCGCGTCGGACGTGCTCGCGGTCATCCACCATGTGTACGACAGGGTAAAGGAAGCGTATGGCGTCGAGCTCCAGCCGGAAGTCAAATTCCTCGGCTTCTAACGGGAAGCCGACCTTCCGCCGCTCCACCGGGGCCGCTCCGCGCCCCCGCGCCGCCTCCCCGTCGGGCGCCCCCCGCGGCAGGTCCGCCGCCCCCGCGGCCCCCGCGGCGCGCAAGCCCGCGGCGCGCACCTATGCCGCTCCCACCAAGAAGACCGCCCTGCTCCAGACCTCGTCCGCGCGCGCCGCGCGCCCGGGCGCCCCGCGCTCCCGGACGGGTGCGGGCCGCCAGCTGCCCGCCCGCGCGGGCCAGGCGCCCTCCCGCGCGGCCGCGCCCCTGCGCCCGGCGGCATCGAGGGCGAAGGCGGTCCCGCGCCTCTCGGCGCAGCCGGCGCGCACGGCCGCACGGCCCGCGGCGCAGACCGCGACCGGGCCGAAGCGCCCCGCCTCGCCGCGCCGCAAGGCCGCGCCGTCCCCGAAGGCGTCCCGCGCGCGCCTCGGCTCCGCCTCGGCCTCCCGTTCGCTCGCCGACCGCCTCGGTATCGGGCGCCGCGCGCGGTCCGCCCCGCGCCCCGAGAAGGCGCCGGCCTCCACCGCGGCCGCCCCCCGCGAGTCCCGCCCGTCGGGCCGCGCGGGACTCGTGCGCGTCATCGTCGTGCTCGCCCTCGCGCTCGTCGTCGTGCTCGGCGCGGGCGCCGCCGTGGTGGTGAATTCCGGCCTGTTCGCGGTGACCGACGTCGTCGTGAACGGCAGCGACCACATCCCCCAGCAGACCGCCGAGCAGCTCGTCGCCATTCCTGAGGGCGCCACGCTGTTCAACGTGAGCGACGAGGAGGTCGCCTCCGCGCTCCTCCAGAACCCCTGGGTCACCGGGGTCGATATCGAGCGGCGGTTCCCCCACACCATCGTCGTCACCCCGCGCGAGCGCGAGGTCGCCGCGGTGGCCTACATCGTCGCCGACGACGTCGCCTGGGCGATCGGCACCGACGACACCTGGATCGCCCCGCTGTCCCTGTCCTCCGCGGCGTCCTCGGATTCCTCTACCGGCGACGGCGCCTCGGCGGATGACGGCGCGACGGCGGACGGCGCCTCGACCGATGACGCCGGTTCGACCGACGCCTCCGCCGCCGACGCCTCGGGGTCCTCCGACGGCTCCGACTCCGCCGACGCCTCGGCCGACGGGGTACCGGCGACGGGCGCCGGTGCGTCCGGCTCCGGCAGCTCCTCGAACCTGGATGCGGCCCTGAAGGTCGCCAGCGACAACGGCGCGGTGCTGTTCACGGACGTGGGGACCGACGTGGAGCCGGCGAGCGGGCAGAAGGTCGACTCCGAGGTCGTGCTGGCGGGTCTCGAGTACGTGCGCGGGTTCTCCGACGGGTTCCTCGCCCAGATCAAGGACATCTCCCTGACCTCGGTCGAGTCGATATCGGCGAACCTGGTGTCCGGCGTCGAGGTCTCGCTCGGGAGCCCCAGCGACATCTCCCGCAAGGAGCAGGTGGTCCTGCAGCTGCTCGAGCAGCAGAGCGGTGTGACCTACATCAACGTGCGCACGCCCGACGCCTACTCGTTCCGCAGCGCCGACGTGTCCTAGGCGTCCCGGCGGGAAAAAAGTGCCTGTCCCTTTTTTCCCACGTGCGGGAAAATAGGGACAGGCACTTTTTTCCCGCCGGAGGGGGTCGCGCGGGCGCCGGGCGGCGCTTTCCACGACCGGTTTACGGCCCCCGTTCGACCCCGGTGAACGGTGCTGGGGTTTACCTGCGGATTTCATGAGAGCTGCGCGAAATGTTGACTTCTACCTCGGAATTGTGCAAATATACAGCGGTTTACCTCGACATTTAATCTGTACTTGAGGGTTATAGTCGATAAGGCCGCCAAGCGCTTACACCGGATGTTCGGAGGACCGACATGCACGAGAACGAGATCAACAACTATCTTGCCGTCATCAAGGTGGTAGGTGTGGGCGGTGGCGGCACCAACGCCGTCAACCGCATGATCGAGGAGGGCATCCGCGGCGTCGAGTTCGTGGCCATCAACACGGACGCCCAGGCGCTCGCGATCTCCGATGCCGACATCAAGGTCCATATCGGCACCGACCTCACGCGCGGCCTCGGCGCCGGCGCGAACCCCGAGGTCGGACGCAAGGCCGCCGACGAGTCCCGTGACGACATCGCCGAGGCGCTCGCTGGCGCCGACATGGTCTTCATCACCGCGGGCGAGGGCGGCGGAACCGGCACCGGCGCGGCCCCGATCGTCGCCGACATCGCCATGAACGACGTGGGCGCCCTCACCGTCGCCGTCGTCACCAAGCCCTTCACCTTCGAGGGCCGCAAGCGCAAGGCCAGCGCCGAGGAGGGCATCCACACCCTCTCCGAGTGCGTCGACACCATGATCGTCATCCCCAACGACAAGCTGCTCGACATCGCCGAGAAGAAGACCACCATGCTCGAGGCCT
>DHCMC07803__coassemble_695_pt1 | contig 36033 bp, 17 predicted proteins | sample DHCMC07803__metabat2_low_PE_003 | metagenome-assembled genome bin DHCMC07803
AAGTAGGCGCGCTCTTCCGAGGTGAAGGTGCGGTTTGCCATGTTGATCCTCCAAGCAAGCTCCATAGGGGTGGACAGGACGAATGCGGCGCTCGAACGGTGGCCGCTCCCCACCGGAACGCCGGTGGGTACCAAGGCAGGCGGATCGTGCTGAAAAATGTTATGGTCCCCTCGATAATATTCCCTTTCACCAATATCTCGCCGGTCTGAGACGTTGTTGTTCGACAATCGAAACGATATTGTAAACAAGATGTTTTTATTCCCAGGAACCCTCGGGTGCGCTCGAGTCCCGGTTCAGAGACGAATCCCATGCTCGATCATCCCCTGGGGAACGCCGCCGTCCGAAACGGCGCCCCCGAACGCAGATCCAGCCCGAAATGGCGCCCGACCCGGAATGGTCCTCCATCTCGGAATGGCTATCTGTCCGCATCTCGATGAATTTATTTATAAATTCATTTCTTTGAGATCCCTCCGGATGGACAGAATCGGCTTCTCAAAGGCCCATACTGTCCGATTTGAGGGATCTCGATTTTTCACCGCTTCTCGAGATGCGGTGATATAGACATTCCGTGCCCCCGGGAGCCCTCGGGCGAGCCACGGCCCCCGGTTCAGAACCGGGAACCCTTTCCTCGGCAGCACCTTGGGGAGCGCTGCCGCCCGAAACGGCGTGCCCAGTCGAAGATCCAGCCCGTAATGGCCGCCCGACCCGGAATGGCCATCTGAGAGCATCTCGATGAATTGATTTATATATAAAATCCGCCGAGGTCCCTCTGGATGTACAGAATCGGCTCCTCAAAGGCCCATACTGTCCAATTTGCGGAATCTCGAATTTTGAGCTCATCTCGAGATTCTGGAATATGGACGTTTCCCTCGTCTCCGCGCTCGCCGCGCGAGAAATGCCGGCGCCGTGCGCGCCGCACGGCATAAGCTGGCACGGACGACACCGCGCGCGGCGTAACGGAGTCCGGCATCCATGGAAAACGGGGCGCCCGCTCGATCGAGCGGACGCCCCGCGTCCCTTATCTTGCAGCCGACATCCAGCGGTACCCGAATCTGCCCCCCTGGCCGGCAGCTATCGCACGTCGGCCCTCACGGCCGCCTGCGTTACCGAGCCTTGCGGCGGCGGCGCAGCTCACCCGCCATGATCAGCAGCGCACCGCTCGCGACCAGGTAGCCCGCCATGGGCAGCAGGTCGCCGGTCGAGGTGAGCCGGTCGAGCAGCGGCGTAGGCTCGTCCACCGCGGTCACGGTGAGTCCATCGTCCGACACGTAGTAGCCGGCCGAGCGCTGGCCGAGGAACCCGGCCTCAGAGGTCGCCTCGCCGCTCACGGAGCCATCGTTGGCCACCGTGAAGGCGAACTCGCCCTCGATGAGCTCATAGCCCTCGGGTGCCACCGTCTCGGTCAGGGTGTAGGTCTCCCCAGCCACGAGTCCTTCGAGCGCCGCGGTGCCATCTTCGGCGACCGCGACCGTGCGCTCGGTGGTTCCGTCCGCGAAGGCGCCCTCGATGCGGAACTCAGCGCCCGCAAGCGCACCGCCCCCGGTGCTCACCTTGGCAAGGTCGACTTGGACGACCTCGTCGGCAACGGTCACCACGGGCGTATCGCCCGCATTGTCGACTTGGACGAGACGTGCGACTCCCTCGGGCGTATCGCCTGCGAGCGCCACCGTGCCGTCCTCGTAGACGAGCAGGGTGATCGGGTCGATCGCCCGGTAGCCGTTCGGCGGCACCGTCTCGGTGAGGACGTAGGCGCGACCCTCGGACGAACCGGCGAGCTGCAGGTCCGTGAATACGGCTCCGAACTCATCGGACGTGAACACCTTGGAGGCCGAGCCGTCCGGGAAGGTGCCCTCGACCGGCTCGAGCGTGAACTCGGCCCCAGCGAGCGCCTGCCCATCCGTCCCCGTCTTCACGAGCGAGATGCCGAGCACCCGGTCGAGTACCTCGACCGAATCGCTTGCAGCGCCCACCGTGAAGCCGTCGGGGGTATTGCCCACCACGGTTATCGTGCCGTCCGCAGCAACGTCGAACGTAAGGGTATCCGTCAGGAGCTCGTAGCCTGCGGGCGCCACGGTCTCGGCGAGCACATAGCGGCTGCCGGCCTTAAGGCCCGCAAGCACCACGGAGCCGTCATCGCCCGTGATACCGCTAATGACCTGCGGCTCCCCTGTGCTACCAGCAGGCAGCACCTCGGTGAGCGTGAACTCGGCCCCGGCAAGGTAAACCTTGCCGCCGCTGGATCCAGCAGCCTTCACGACCGTGATCTGGGCCGGCGTGTCTGCGACCGTGATGAGGGCTATGCCCGTCGCGTTATCATGCGTTGCGGTAAAGGTGCCCGAGCCGTCCGTCGGCGCAAGCACGCCGTTGGTGGCACCCGCGATCTCCACGGTGCCGTCATCAGCTACCGTGAACGTCACAGATCCGGCGAGCTCGTATCCCTCCGGCGCGGTGACCTCGGTCAGGGTGTACGTGCCGCCCGTGTCGAGCACGGCCTCGAGGTCCACGATGCCGTTGGAGTCCGAGGTGAAGATGCGCGTCTCCCGGCCGCCGCCCGCCCACGTGGAGGTGGCATCAGGCGTGACCTCGAACACGGCGCCCTGAAGCGGCGTGCCCGTCGAGTCGGTCTTGAGGATCCGCAGGTGCGTGGCAGGATCGGTCACCGTGATGGTCGCCACTGCCTTATCGCCGTCGAACGAGACAGCGTAGATGGACGTATCGTACGGCACCTGCGGAATGATCTCGCCGTGGGCACCCACCGTAAAGGTGAGCTCGGCCAGCATGTCCTCATAACCCTCGGGATACTGATCCTCGCGGATGGTATAGGTTCCACCCACCATGAGCCCCTCGAGGGTGAGCGGGCCGGTAGAGGCCGTGATCGGGCGTTTATTCTCGGTCGTGCCGTCGGCGAACGTGGTGCCGGGAGCACAGCTCACCACGAAGCGTGCATCCGCCAGGTTCTCGGTGCCGTCGCTGCCGTTCTTCTGCAGCCGCACAGTCACCCGCCGGTCGGTGGCGGTAATCGTAACCTGGCTGTTTTCCAGCTTGAAGAGCGGGTCGTTCTCCGCGTTCTCATCCACGACAACCGTGCCGTCATGGGTCATGGTCACGGTGATGCCACCCCGTGCGCAGACATAGCCCACCGGGGCCTCGATCTCCTCGATGAGGTAGGTGCCGCCATCGAGGAGGTCTCCTGTGATGTTCACGTATGGGCGGCTCCCCGTGTCATAATCCTTGGGCTCTGGCGTGCCGTCGGCGAAGGTGCTGCCACCAACCGGCGTCACGCGGAAGGTCGCGCCCACGAGCGCGTTGCCCGCCTCGTCGACCTTGCGCAGCGTAAGCCCCGTCTGGGTATTGACTATCTCACCGAGGTCCACGTCGAGCGTAGCCGAGCCGTCGGCGAGCCTGCCGATGGTGAAGGCCTGCGTCGTGACAAGGCCGGCATCGTTCCCGTGCTCGTAGCCCGGAGCAGCCTTGGTCTCGACGAAGCGATAGGTGCCCCACGGCAGGTTCTCCAGGGTCAGCACGCCGCTCGTATCGCCAAGCGACTGTTGGGTATCGACTTCAAGATCCTCAGGCGTATCTCCCGTGACCGCATAGCTCGTCCCGGTCGTGAGCCCGGTCAGCGGGGTGTCCTGCCACGCGCCATCGGCGTCCTGCCACTGAAGCTTGAACTCCGCACCGTGAAGCTCGTCTCCCGTCGCCGCGTCAAGCTTGGTCAAGGTCACTGAGCCCGTGAGGCGCGTGTTTGCGACGCCGTTTTGATCGAGGGTTCCGTTCTGCACACTGTCAGCGGTCATCCCGAGCGCAGCGCGCGCACTGGCATCCCTGAGGTCGAACTCCTTACCGTGGTCCTCGTTGCCCAAAGTGAAGGTGATGGTGAGGGGGTTCTGCCCGTCGACCTCATAGCCGGGGTTGGCCGTCTCGGTCAGGCGGTAGGTGCCCTTGCGGTTAAGCGCCGTGTCCGGGATGGTCAGGTCACCGTTCGTATCGGTCGTATAGGTGCCGACCTGCGACCATGAGCCGCCGGTAGGCGCTTGGTACTCGAGTCTGAAGGTCGCGCCCGAGATGCCTCCCCGAGCCGGGTCGTCGGCATCGTACTTACGGAGCTTCACCGTCGCGCCAAACCGCTCGTTGATGAGCGAGGTCGCGGGGTTGCTCTCTGCGTTGTCGCGCACAGTCACCGTCTGGCCATGACCGGTCTCTGCGATCTCGAAGGCGAATACGGCATCCTCGCCTTCAGGCAGGTAGGCGCTGTCGCTCGTCGAGGTCTCCACCAGATAGTACGTACCAGGCAGCAGGCCGTCACCCGTGCTGTCGTGTTCGGCATCTTTTCCGTCGGTGGTATAGGGATAGTCTTTACCGTTCATTGAGTTGTAGGTGCCGTCGGTGCCCGTCTCGATGCCCTCGACCATGCGGGTATCCTGCGTCAGATCAGGCTCGTCGCCCTCCTGGCGATACAGGTCGAACGTCGCGCCGCTGACTCCCGCGCCGCTCGCACCGCCGAGGCGCTTCGTGAAGCTGAAGTAGCCGCGGAAGATCGGGTCCTCGACGGTGAGCGTCAGGCGATCGGGCGAGACCTCCCCCTGCTCACCCGACCCCAGCGTGAGCTGGGTGCCGTCCTCGCCGTTCGCGGCGATGGTGAACGTCACCTCGTCCATGCGCGCGTAGCCGTCGGGCACCGCACCTGTCTCGACCACGGTGTAGGTACCGGTCGGGATGCCCACGAACCAGCCGGCGTTCTCGCCGGTCATCGGGACCGCGCCTTTGTCCTCCGTCGTAATGGCGCCGCCGTTGCCGGTCCCGTTGGGCCACACGGTGCTCTGCGCCGCGCCGCCGGGCCACACCCAGCTGGAGACGGGGCCGTCAGGCGCCTTCTGCCAGACGCCGTACACGCGGCCGCTCTGCATGATGGCGAGCTCGAGCGTCACGTTGCCCTGATCGATCTCGGTCGTGTTGTCTTTCGTGTCGTCGATCTTGTTGAGCGTGAAGCGGGTCGCGACGTTCTCGATCGCGCCGGCGGTCTGGTTGCCGTCCGCATCGCCCGTGCCGGTGCTCACGCCGTCCGTCACGGCATAGTAGCCCGCGACCGAGCCGTCGGTCTCGACCGCGCGGTAGTAGAGCTGGTTGCCCTCGGCATCGACCTTGGGCAGGCTGACGAAGGACCACGTCCACTCGTTGTTATCGTCGATGGTCCACGACGCCTCGGGCGCGTGGGTCGCGTCCTCGCCGTACTCGTAGACCACGTTCGTCCAGCCGGACGCGAGGTCCTTATCCGTGGTCGACTGAAGCGTCAGCTCGGGCGTGACGTCATCGCCAGGCTGGCTCGGCGCGATGCCCGTGCCGTGGTCGTCCCACCTCTTGGTGCCGCTGAAGCCGATCAGGTCGGTCGAGTTCACGAAGGTTTGCTGGGCCTCGCCCTCGGGGACCTGCGTCTTGCTGGAACCGCCAACCGTAGCCATGTCGTTGCCCGTAGCCATGTCGTTGCCCAGGTTCTCCCCGGCCAGCACATCGTAGGCGTCGGGCACGATCTCGACCGCACGGTACTCGTACGGCTTGCCCGCGGCGTCGTACATGGGCAGGCCGGTGAAGGTCGCCGTCGCCTCGTCGATCACGTTGCCGTCGGTGCCGACCATGGCCGAGCGCACGGTAGCCTCGATCCGGTCGCCATTGACATCGGTCACATAGGACCACTCGTCGTCTCCGACGCGCTGCTGCAGGCGGTACGTTACCGTCCACCACGTCGAGCCGTCAGCTCTGTGCACCTCATCGCGCAGGCCCCACATGTTGGACTCGTCTTCCCAGACCTTCTTGATGGTGAGCTGCGTGGATTCCAGCGTGTTGGTGATGGCCGTCGCGCTCTCGATCTCGTTGCCCTGGCCGGGGCCGAGGACGTTCTCCGTCCGCGTGGTCACGCCCACGCCGTTGTACGAGAGCGTCGTGTCGTAGGTGATCGCGCAGCTGCCGTCACCATGGGTCATATCGCCGTTCTCGGCGATGTCCACGTTCACGGCCTGCGACCCCTCCGTCTGCGTCATCGAGGTCTCGACCACGCGGTACTGCACGGTGTAGGTCGTACCTGCATCGTTCGTGACCGTCGTCGGGACGCTCTCCCAGGTGTAGGTCCAGTTGTTGGCCGCGTTGAGCGTCTGCGTAACCGCAGGGAACCCGCGGTCGATCGGCAGCGACTTGTCCATTCCGCCAGCACCGAACGCCTCGCCAGCATTCTCCCAGTCAGACCAGTTCCCCGATCCGGTTTGGTAGCGAGCCTGAAGCGTCACCTCGATGGAGACGGGGCGCAGGTTCCACTGGTTCCCCTCGTCCTCCCAGTTCTTGGTCACGGTCACGCTACCGTTAAGGCCGTTCACCAGCGCGGAGATCTCGCCGGTGTAGCTGCCATCTTGGCCGTCGACCGGCTGCGCGCCCTGGCCCTCGCCCGTTCCGTCGATGACGCGGTACGAGACGGTGTCGTCAGGAAGCTGCTCGGTCACCTTGTAGGTCCAAGCGTTGCCATCCGGCGCCCACTGCTCGAGGTTCGAGATGGTGTACTCCCAGGTGCCGTACTGGCTTGCGTTGTCGTCGATCTGCGTCCAGTCGAGATATGCCTCAGCCGAACTGTTCTCGCTGTTGAGCTGGACCGTGTGCTCTGCGATGTTCTCGGTATAGCGCGAGAGCGTAAGGTCCACAGAATCCGGACGCGCGCCGAAGTAGCCGCCGTAGTCCTCCCAGCGCTTGGTGCCCGTGAGCTCGAGGCTGTCATGGTGGTAGCTGTTCGCGAAGGTCACATCGACCTCTTGGTCGTAGGTCTTCGTGGTGGCACCGGTGGCGTCGTTCTGCTCGGTCGCCTCCACCACGAGCGTCTTGCCGTCGCCGTCCATGAGGTCCTCGGAGCGCATGCCCTGGGTGCCGTCTGCAAGCTGGACTGTTTCGCCCGCCACGAGGTCAGCGTCGCCCAAGCTCAGGTCGCCCAGGCCCACCGTGGTGGTGTAGCCGTCGATCGAGGTCTCGACCACGTAGTAGCGCCAGTACGTGCCATCGGGCGCGTAGATGTCGAGCCCCTCGAACGTGTAGGCGAAGCCGCCGTTCTGGTAAACGAGTCCGCCGGTATCGCCGGCAGCGCCCTCGGGGCCGGCCGCCGCAGCTGCCGCCGCGGTGAACTGCTCGCCCGTCACGGTATGGGTCGCCACGAGCTCGGGGTCGCTGGTGTCGCCGCCCTCATGCGTGAACGTGCGGTAGAGCGTATAGGTCACGTCCGGGTAGACGTCGCCATCGACGCGCTCTCCGCTGAAGAGCTTCTTCACCGTGAGGCTGCCATCGGTGGGCTGGTAGACGTTGCGGAGCATGAACGAACCGGTCTCGCCGTGCTGGACGATGTAGACGTTGTTGTCATGGTTGTCGTACAGATTGGAAAGGTCGATCTCCTCCACATTATCCAGGTCGTCCCAGACGGTGCCGTCGAGCGCCGGCGTGCCGATGAGGCCCACGATGACCTCGACCGCGCGGTACTCGTAGAGCTCGCCGTCGTCGTTGTAGCGCTCGAGCGCCTCGCCCGTGTCGGTGCTACCCGAGGTGTTGAGCCCCTTGTGGTCGATCGTGAACGAATAGGCGTTGCCGCCCACGGACTCGAGGTTCTGCGTCCACGCGATGGCACCGTTCGCACCGTCGGCGCCCTCCGCACCCGCTACCGGCGTCCAGACGCCGTTACCGTCATCGCGCAGGTGCACCGAAGGCCATGCGACCTCCTGCCCCGCGGCGCGCACCGGGCGGCGCTGGATGATGACGAGCACCTCGGGCAGATCGTCGCCGTCGACGATGCCGGGGACGTCCTCCCAGAGCTTGGTTCCGTTCGCGACCACGGTGCCCGTAAGCGCGTTATGGAACGTGCCGCCGGACCGCACGGCGTAGTCGGAGCCGGCCACGTTGCCGATGTTCTCGTCGGCGATCGCGGTGCCGGTGGTGTCGTTGTCCTGCGCGCTACCCGTACCCTTCACGTTCACGAGCTTGGCGAAGCCGTCATCGGTCACGCCGTCGGCCGAGAAGGTCACATCGGCGTAGTCCAGGCTCGCGCCGTCACTCGCCATCCGCTCGGTGGCGTAGTAGATGATTTCGAAGCCGTTCGCGTCGTACTTGGGCAGGTTGTCGATGGAGCATGTCTGCGAATACTGCGATGCCGCGAGGCTCGACGAACCGGAGTCATCCTCGTTGGCGCGCCAGAGCCAGTTCACGTACTCATCGACCTGCTCCGGCACGTAGCCGTTCTCACTCGTCACACGATAAAGCGTGAGGTAGATGTCCGGCCGGTTCTGCGCCGAGCCCTCGTTGACGTAGTAGTCGTTCCACTCCTTGTTGAAGCTGGCCGTCGTGGTGCCCTGGCGGCGGTTGGTAGCGGTCCAGGTCTGGGTGTCATGGAAGTGGCGGTTGCCCACGTTGTAGTCCCAGGCGGAGACGGAGATGCGGTAGTCGCCGGCATCCTCACCGGTATCCCACACCTCGGTCACCGTGTAGTGCACCACGTCTCCCGCGCCGGTGTACTTGGGCAGGCCTGAGAAGTAGTACTTAGCATCCGCCTGCGTGCTCACTCGCACGCTGAGGGTCGTGCCGTCATCGGAGATCTGAACGTCGTCAGTCGCAGTCGTGTACTGCTCTTTGGTCGTCGTCGTGTCGCCACGGCTCTTGAACACGGGCAGGGTGTTGCCGCCGCTCAGCGTGATGAATATGTTGCCGTCATCATCGGCGGAGAAGCGGGCGCCCGGATCATCGACCGTGAGCTGCAGGAGCGCATCGGGACGGCTATCGGGGTCGGCACCCTCGTCCTTCCAGTCCTTCACGACCGTGAGGTCGACCAAGCCGATGCGGCGGTTCTGCACGGAGACGGTCTGCTTGCCGAGCGCGCCGGGCTCATTCGCGTCCTTGCCGGAAACGGTCACCTCGTAAACATGGTTGTCGGTCGCAACGCGCGGGCGCTGGGAGTTCTCAGGATGCTGCGTTGAATCCCAACCCTGGTTGGCCCACTCCTCAGCCTCACGGCCGTATTCGGCGATCGCCTCATCGCGATCAGCGACCACGGGGTACTCCACACCCGTCGCCTCATCGCGGAGCATGACCTCCTCGATGGTGAGGTCGCGCCAGTCTATATCGTTGGAGCCGGCGACCGTGAACTCGTGGAACCAGCCGTTGGCCTCGGAGAGCTCGAGGTAGCCGCCGCCGACGGGGTTGCCCTCGGCATCCTCGCCGAAGAGCAGCGTACCCGCCTGGATCACGAGAACGCCCGCGCTGCTGTAGATATCCGTGTTGGCGGTGACGCTCACGAGGCTCGTGAGGCGGTGCGCCGCGTCGTCGCCGTCGACCCACTCCTTGGTGAGGTAGAAGTCGGTCGACTCACCGGGGCCCCACGAGTTCCTGATATAGGTGGTATGCGTTTCCGGGTCATAGGTGCGCTCGCTCGACCAACCGGCGGGCTCCTCCTCCACCACACGGTACACGTAGCGGCCGCCCGTCTCGTTGTAGAGCGGAAGATCGCTGATGTCGAGGTAGTAGGCGCTCGTCTCGCGGACGTCCGCAACGGCGAACTCATCGGCACCCTCGACGAATCCATCATCCTGCGACTCGGTATCGACCTCGCCGTCGAGCAGGAAGCGCCCGATGAGGGTCGTGCCCTGGTACACGCGCACGTAGCACTCGTCCGCGCGCTCGGGGAAGTCGGTCTGCTGATGGTAGTACTCGCCGTCGGCCTGCTCCCAGGTCTTGTCCACGTACTCGTCGACCGTGTTGTCGAAGGCGTTGGTGATGAGGGGCGTCTCGCCGCTGTCATCGTAGGTCGAGGTGAAGTGCACCTCTTGCACGGTGTCCTCATCGCCCTCGGTGGTGTGCAGGTGCAGCGTGAAGCTCGCCGAGCCGTCCTCGTTGCGCTGGAAGTCCACGTGGTCGGCGGTGTAGCCGTCCTGCGTCACGCCGGACTCGACCCAGCGGTAGCGGATCTCCTCGCCCTCCTCGTCATAGCGGTCGAAGCGCCCGCTGATGTCGAGCGTGAGCTGCTCGGCGTTGAAGCCGTCGAGGTCCTGGGTCACGGCGTTGCCGTCGTCGCCGAGCACGTCGGCCCAATGGCCGCCGGCCTCGCTGTCGTCAGCGACCCACTCCTGCAAGGTGAACTCGCAGGTGATGCCCTGAACCTGGTCGGCGAAGGCATCCACGGACCAGGTCTTGGTGGCCGTGACCGTGGTCTGTCCGGTAAGACGGTTGCTCACCGTGCCGCCGTTATAGGTGAGGCGGTCGGTCGACGGGCGGCTATAGTCCTCGATGGCGGTGCTTCCGCCGCCGCGGTTCTCGTAATTCGGCGCGGTGTCCGTCACGGTGCCGTCATCGGCAACGCTGCCGAACACGGTCTCGTAGTCGGCGAGCTGCGTGTCCTCGCGCACGCCGTACAGGAAGGGGTATCCGTCGGTGTCGTACTTGTCGAGGACCAGGTTCGGATGCTGGTCTTCGAGTACGGCGCCCAGGTTTATGGTGCCGTCCTCGTTGAGCCAACCGCCCTCTGCCACCAGCTTGGAAGCCAGGGGGTTGGTCGGGTCGACTGTGATGGTCACGAAGGAGCCGTCCGCTCCGCGAACCTGAGACGCCGTGGCAGCGGAGCCGTCGTTGGAGTAACGCCAGAGGCTGAACGTGACCGTGCCGCGCTTCGTGGGGTTGCCGCCGTCGAGCCACGCCTTGTTGGCCGTGAAGTCGGTCACGCCCATGTGCGTGAGGATCATCGAGCCGGCCGTCTCCTGCGAGGTGCCGCCGTAGGCAGCGGTCACGTCGCTGCCGCGGTTAGGCACGGCGGTGTTGTCGTAGGTCGCCCCGTAGTAATCCGTCGTCTGCGTCTGGTCGCGTTCATAACGGATGCGGTACTCGATGGGCTTGCCGTCGATGGTGTATTGCGGCGAGGTGATGGTGAGGTCGTACTGGCTGTCGTTCCAGCCACCGCTGACCTCGATACCGATCCGCGCGCGCTCCTCCTCGCTCATGTTGAGAAGCTGGGTGAGTGTGTAGCTCTGAGGCTGGATCACGTTGTCGACGAGCATCTCCACATGGACGCGCGCATCGCTTGGGCTCGCGAGCTCCTCGGGATTCTCATCGCCGACCTTCATGACGATCTTGAACTGCTTGTCGGACGTCAACTGGAAGATCTGGGTGTGATCCGTGCTGTTGCCATGGTAATAGGCGCTGTAAGCCTCGCTCTCGGCATCATGGCTCAACGACCACGTGACGAAATAGCTGGTGTCCGTGCCGTCATACACGGGGTTGCCCTCGCCGTCCAGCACCGGGAAGCCGTCGTCATCGAGCCTCTGCTCATAGGTGGTGACCGTGAGCTGCGTGGGCAGGCCCGTTGCCGAGATCTCTACGGTGTTCACGCCGGTCGTCTCGACGGTGAGGTGCGCGAGCAGCTCGTTGTAGGCGGCCTCGTCCATGCCGAGGTACGTCTGCGCGTTCGCCGGCGTGAACTCGTGGTGCTGCGTTCCGTTTACCGTGAAGTAGAGCTTGCTGTTAATCTTGATGGTTTCAACGGAGGGGCGGCTCGCGCTGTTGTTATCGGCCCATTGCGTGGTGATGCTATCGGACCCGTTGAAGTTGCTGAGCCGGTACTCGTCCGCGGGCTTGTTCTCGTCCGCAAGGAGCATGAGGTCGCTCATGGCGTTGAGCACGTCAATGCCCGAGGAGAGGGCGTCCTCCTCGGTGGTCGACTCGGTGGCCGGGTCCTCCTCGATGGGCTCCTCGGTCTCCACGGAGCCTGTCGCCTGGATCTCGCCCTCGATGCCCATCGCCGCCGCGAAGGCGTCGAGCGCAGGAAGGGTAAGGGCCGCGGTCTGGTTGGCACCGCCATCGGTCGCGATCTGGAGGGTCCACTCGATCTGGGTCTCTGCCATGGTCATAAGAGCGGTATCGACCTCGACCTCGAGCGCAAGGCGCATATCGGCGGTCGCAAGGGTCTCGGTGCCCTCGGCCTCCGCCGCCGGCTCGGTGCCCTCGGCGGGGGCGCCGATGGTGTAGGTGGTGCCGGCCGCATCGGTCGCGGTGACGAAGGTGATGGTAAGCGCGGAGCCATCGGCTGCAGGCTCGGCGGTCGCGATGCGGATGCCGGTCTCATCACCGTTCGCATCGCGCTGGTAGATATCGAAGGTATCGGTGCTCGCAAGCACGATGCCCGCGGGAAGGTTCACGGTGAAGGTGTCGCCGGGCATGATCACGGAGTGGTCACCCGTCTCGGCGTTGGCAGCCGGGTCGAGCACTGCGGCGAGGTCGAGCGTCGCAGGGAGCTGGGCTGGCAGCAGCGCGCGTACGTCGTCCTCCGTGAGGACATCCTCGGCAGGGGCGGTCTCGTCGGTAGCATCGCCAGCAGCGTCGCCCTCCTCATTCTCGGTTGTGGCGAGCGCGGAGCCATCCTGGCCGTCCTCTGAAGCAGGCGCGCTCGCGGCGTCGTCGGCAGCTTGAGCGGCGAGCTGCTCGGCAACGTAGGCGCGGACCGCGTCCTCGTCAATCGCAAGGCCCTCGGGAGAGGAGAGCTCGAGGTTCAGCGCGCGACCGGTCCAATCCCACGCCTCCACGGCACGGATCTCGTCGGCAGGCTCCTCGCCTTCGGTACCGGTGGTAGCGGAGGGATCGTCCGTAGCGCCATCGCCCTCGGTCGAAACGGTCGAGCCGTCTCCCTGCGAGGTCACGGCGTCGCTGCCCTGGCCCTCTCCGGCCAGCGCATCATCGGAAGTCGTCGTGGAATCGGCTTCGTCGCTCTCAGCGGCTCCGTCATCTTCGGCGGAAGCATCGCCCTGATCGGTTCCACTCTGGTCTGCCGCGGTGCCGGTATCGCCATCCTGGCCGGAAGCATTCTCATCGCCAGAAGGCTCGGTACTCGCACCGTTGCCAGTGGGTGCGGTGGGATCGCTCTCGCCGTTTGCGTTGACCATCACAGTGTGGGCGACGTCGCCCGCGGTCTCCGAGATGGCGAACGCCACGCCGCTCGACGCAAAGGTCTGCCACAAGAACGCGACGACCACGAGCACGGTAAGCGCGCCGCGCCATTCGCGGCGAACCGTCTTGAGGGCCTTGCGCCCCATTTGCACCATGCGGGTGGCCAAAGACGATGCGTCTCTGTGCTGACCAGTTCGACTGCCGTACTTCATTTGAATTTCCTTCCAGCCGCACAGGAGTCGGGTGCTATGCGCCGCCTCGATACCGGGGGCGCCGCCGGATTCCCCGACTCACCCACGTGCACCCTGTATCGACACGCTCCATGCATTAGGCGCTCAAGGTGCCTAATACGGGTACGTACTACTCTACGGATTGGAAGGATTTTCGTTTACGTCCCTCACCTGCGGAAACAATGGGGCTATTAGGTGGTCTCTTTCATTTCTTACAGGGGTCTTACAGATTTCATACAAACTACTTAATGTGGTCCCCCCTATCATTTTTCGCACGCATTCGTTATCGCCGCTTCGTACATCAAGGATTCGATGACCCATTCAAATCGACTCGAACAATCGCCGATCTTTCCCTACCAGAGCACCTCATGCACCTTGCGAATAAAAATGACCCCCCTATCAAGCTTTCAGATTCGCCAGATTCTGAGTTCTTTTGGATAAATAGGACCCCCCCCCATCTTTATGGATGCGATGCAAAAGCTCTTCACCAAATTTACATACTTCCTCTTGGAGGCTCGGAGTGCCCCGGGTCCGCACGCAAAGCCTCTATTCTTCCAAGCACGTATACTTATATATAGGTATGGGCGCCTACCGTCGGCAGCCCATCCTCCAGCAACTTGAACCGGGAGTCTTATGTCATCCGCACCCCGCTCGCGCAACCCGCGACCGAACCGCAAAGCGCGCTCGTCGAACACGCCGCGCCCCGCCGTGCCCTCGCATTCCGCTCAACGCCGCGAAGCCAAGAGCACGGCGGGTCCGTGCCCCATCATGCGCGCTTGCGGCGGCTGCGCCTGGATCGGCATGCCCTACCGCAAGCAGCTTGCCCGCAAGCAGCATGCGATGGAGGAGCTCTTCTCGCCCCTGCTCGAGCGCATGGGTTGGAATCTCAAGCTCGATCCCGTGTGGGGCATGGGCGCGCATGCCGGCGAACCCGGTAAGGCACCGGCACCGCGCGGCTTTCGTCATAAAGCGCAGACCCCCTTCGCGCCGGGACAGCATGGCAAGGTGCTGAGCGGACTCTACGCCCAAGGCACACACGACATCGTCGCCGTACCGGATTGCCCCGTCGAGGCCCCTGGAGCACGGGCAATCCTCAACGAAGTGGCGCGCACTGCCGAGCACCTCGGCATACCCGCCTTCGACGAGGATACGCGCCGGGGCATCCTGCGCTACGCCGTGCTGCGCATGGGCTGGCGCACCGAGGAGGCCATGCTCACGCTCGTCACCGCCAAGCGCGATCTGCCGCGCGCCGACGAGTTCGCCGCCGCGCTCATGGCGTATGACCCGCGCATCGTCTGCGTGGCCCACAATATCAACACCCTGCCGGGAAACGCCGTGCTCGGCCCCGTGACCAAGGTCATCGCGGGGGAGCCCTGCATGCGCGACCAATTGCTGAACTGCACGTTCGAGATCTCGCCCACGGCCTTCTACCAGACGAACCCCCGGCAGACCGAGGTCCTCTACCAGCTGGCGATCGACGGAATGGGGCTGCAGGCGGGCGATACGCTCATCGATGCGTACTGCGGCAGCGGGACCATCGGCATCACCGCGCTGCGCGCCGCGGTGGACACCGGCGTCGAGGCAACGCTCATCGGCGTGGAACGAAATGCCGCCGGCATCGCCGACGCGCAGCGCAATGCCGAGCTCAACGGCCTTGGTGACCGCGCTCGTTTCATCGCCGAGGACGCCACGGCCTACCTCGAGCGCGCGGCAGGGGCAGGCGAGCACGCCGACGTCGTGGTCCTCGACCCACCGCGAGCCGGCTCCACGCCGGAGTTCCTCGAGGCGGCAGCCGCCATGGCCCCGCGAACCGTCGTCTACATCAGTTGCAACCCCGCCACGCAGGTTCGCGACCTCGAGGTGCTCGGCAAGGCGGGCTACGCGCTAACCCGGCTCACGCCGGTGGACCTCTTCCCCCACACGCCGCATGTGGAAACCGTCGCCGTTCTCAACCGTCGCTGATAGCAGCACCGCCGACGGGGCACCTTGGCGGAAACCGATGTGCGGGAGCAGCGAGGGCGGCAGGCGGCAGTTCACGCCCGATCAGCGGTGCTCGTCCGGTCGGCGCGGCACCGCCCTTACGTGTGCTGCCCGCGCAGGCCTTCTTCCTCAATCGCCTGCATCCAGGCGATATAGGTGCTGGGATAATGTCCGTAGAGGATGCGGATGGGGTCGACGTTGGTTGCGCAGGCGCCGATCACCGACGCCACCCCCTGCGGTGTGAGAAATGCGTCCGCGGTGGGCACCAGACGCGACGCCTCGGCGATGACCGCCTGCACGGTACGGGCATCCGCCGGATCATAGGGGCTCTCAGCGCCCACCGCCTGCTCGAACCGCGCGCACATCTCGCTATAGGCTTCGTCGAAGCCCGCGTCATCGACCGCCGGCAGGAAGCGGTCCTCGCCGTAGCGTCCGTAGCCCCATGCGGAAAGCGGCAGGTAGGGCACGATATCAGAGGGATTCACGATGTTGAAGATGTTGCCGTAGCGCGCATCGTGCGCATCTTGGGAGACGGTGGTCGCCGGCGACGCGAAGGTGTAGGCCATAACGGCATCGCCCGTCCCCAGGCCAAGCGCGCCCTCCTCCCAGGTGGGATCGTCCTTCGCTCCGGCAAGCTCGTCGTCCGCCTGGGCAGCGACGATGTTCGCGATGGCGCCGCCTCGGCTATGCCCCACCACCAGCAGCGTCACAGCATCGCCGCGTTCGTGGCTCGCTGCGATCCAGGGGCGCACGGCTTCCATGATCTCGGCAGCGCCGTCCGTATAGCCCGCGTGGTTGCCATGCGCCTCGAGAAGCGCCTCGAGGTCCGGCGCCTCGCGCACGCGGTCCGCCTCGGCCTCAAGCGCCTCGCAAGCCCGTACGGCGAGCTCCTCGTGCGGGGCGGTGCCTTGCTCGCCCACGTAGAGGTTGCTCACCCATTCGGCACCGTAGCTCCCGCGCACCGACACCAGGATGACCGAGCGAGTGGCACCCGCCCCCTCGTCCAGGCGCTTGCGAGCGATCGTGTAGGCAACCGAGTCCTCTTCCTGCGTGAAGACGTTGAGCACCTGATCGACGATCTCGCTCCGGTAGCGATACGACTCGGTCGAGACCTCGTCGAAGCCCAAGGCGGTCAGGGCGTCCTCCATATAGGGTGGGCAATCGTAGGACGCCTGGTAATAGTTCGATTCGGCGTACGCGAGCGCCGAAAGCACGGCGGCTGCTCGGGCAAGCTCATGGTTGTAGGTATTGGAATCGAGCGCGAACCACGCATCGTCCCAGGTGATGGTGGACGTCGCCTCGCCTGTGGGCGAGGCCAGGCACGTGTAGGTGAGGCTCGTCTCGAAGCGGCCGTGCGCGGGCTGCACCGCCGCGGTCGCGAGCTGCTGCGGCGGCTCGGGAACCTCGCTTGGAGCGATGCGCGTCTGGTAGTAGCGGCAGATGAGCACCACCGCGGCAGCGAGCACGGTGACGCCGACGATCGCCAGAATGACAGCGAGCGCGTTACTCAGCAGCTTCATCGTGCTCGAGCAGCTCGGTGAGGTCGCACACGCCCGACGAGACCAGGGCCTGGATGAGCGATGCGCGGTCGCGGTTGACGATAAGCTCCTGCGGGAAGTGTATCTGGTCCAGCAAGGTCTGAGCCAGAGGATAGCGCCCGATGTGGCACGCGATATGCGCGTCGCTCGACACCGCGATGCCCACGCCCAGCTCGGCGCAGCGCTCGGCGATGTGCTGGCACACATGGCCCACCTTGCTGTCGAGCCCGCGCTCGAGGCTATGCTCGTTGATCTCGATGAGCTTGCCGCGCTCCTTGGCTACGGTAAGGACCTCGTCCACGTCGAAGGCCACGCCCGAGCGACCGGTATGGCCGAGCACGAACACGCGCGGCTGCTCGAGCACGGCGGTGTACATGGCCGTGGCCTGCGCTATGGAGGCTCCCTCGGCAAAGCTTGAGTTGTGCACGCTCGCAACCAGGTAATCGAGGTTGCCGGTCGCGCGTTCGAACAGACTCTGCTCGCGCCGGTAGGGCGAGCCCTCGATGGCTTCGGGACAGGGGATGTCCTGTGCGAAGAGGCGGCCGTCGAGACCCAGGATATCGACCTCGGCCCCGCGCAGGAGCGTAACGCCATCCCAGACGCGCGGCCAGATGCCCTGGTTCAAGAAGAATTGGAAGTTGCGGATGTGCTGCTCCGGGAAGAGCATGGGGCTGAAGTGGTCGGCCGAACCGAGCACCTCGAGACCCGCGGCGCGAGCGGCAGCGACGTTCTCCGCGATGGTGGAGTAGGCGTGCCGCGAAAAGAGGGTGTGGTTGTGGATATCCGACTTGATGGCGTAGGTCACGAATGCTCCTCCATCGATAACTCGGCTGTTGGGCGGCGCAGAAGCTGCGGTCCATTGTACCGCGCGGTAAGAAGCGCTCGGAATCTTGAACAACAACGCCACGTATCGCCACGGTTTTCAGAATGGCTCGGTCACGATACATAGCTGATATTTCTCAAGAGCGCACAGGGTGCCCTTATCTTCACACACAAGGAAGCGCTAGGAGATCGACCATGCGTTGTGGCAGGGCCCTTTCGGACATCGGGCGGGCCTTGCTTTCCATTCGACGAACATTTGAACGCCGGACGGGCTCCCGCCTCCCACCCGACGATCATTTGAACGCCGGATGGGAATCTTCCTCCCGTTCGGCGATCATTTGAACGCCGAACGGGAGGGCTGGTGCCGGAAACCATGCAGAATATGGGCCGATGGGGTCCCCGCGACCATCCGCTCGAAAAGTGCGTGGAAAAAATGCCAAGTGCGGATTGCAGGCAAGCCGGCTACCTGCGGACATTCCGACGGCATCCCATTCGCGCATTTTTTGCGCACGAAAAAGCCGCTCACTTTTCCAGCGAGTGGGCTTCCAAGGGGCGGAGGCGTTCATTTTTCCATCGAATGGGCGCTCGGGGGAATGGGAGCGTTCATTTTTCCAGCGAATGGGCGCTCGGGGAAATGGTGCTGTTCATCTTTCCAACGGGTGGGCCCCTGATGGACCGGGAAGGCCCGATGGCCCCACGAGCGGGAGGACCGGCCGTCCGCGGCGCCGTGCTTCAGGAAGCCCCGCCGCGGACTGTGGCCGATGTTCCACGAGGACGTGCGGGGGCTCTCGTTCGCGCGCGTACAGGTGCTGAGGAATTAACTATGTGTTGTGACAGAACCTTCAGAATCAACGATAAAGAACAATAACAAGTGATATAGGATGATACAGAAATGGAAATCAGCTCATCGCAGCCCGGGGGAAGGGGACTCGCATGATCGAAGTGTTCGCAACCGATCTCGACGGCACGCTGCTCAACGCATTCCACTTAACGGACAAACGGATTCTCGCAGCGCTCAAGCAGGTTGTCGACGCAGGCGCCCATGTAGTCATCGCCACGGGCCGCACCATGCGCTCCACCAACGAGCACGGGTTCGAGGGGCTGCCGCTCGACATCGTCGAGCTCAACGGCGCGATCGTGCGCGACGCGACCGGCAAGGTCGTCAAGTCGTTCCCCCTCGACAAGGCAGCGCTCGAGAAGATGCTGCGCGCCTTTCCCGATGTGGTATTCGAATGCGTTTCCGCAGAGGGAACCTACATCACCGCCACGCGCGAGAAGCGCCAAGCTCAGTTCGCGCGCGACGGGTTCATCCGCCGCATCGCCATGCGCGGCATGTACAAGCGCGAGGAATCCGACCCCACCATGCACTTCGAGCAGTCCGTCGAGCAGGTGCTCGAGCATGACATCGCGAAGATCAACAGCCGCGTGGTCGACGAGCAGCTCAAGCGCGACCTAGCAGCCTACCTGGATGCCCAGGACACGTTCGTGAACACGCCCTTCAACCCCATCATGTTCGAGATCACCAACGCCGACGTGAATAAGGGCGCGAGCATCTCGTGGCTGGCGCAGAGCCTTGGCTTCACCGACAACGAGGTCGCCGTCTACGGCGACGGCGGCAACGACGTGACGATGCTCGAGCGCTTCGAGCATGCCTACGCTACCGCCAACGCCGACGCGGATGCCAAGAAGGCGGCAGGCAATGTGATCGGCAACTGCGCGTTCCACGCGGTTCCGCGCCACATGCTCGCCACCGTGCGAGCTGAGCGCGGCCGGGTGACCATCGCCTAGCAAACAGGCTAGCTGCGATATTCCTCGGCAAGCGCGCGCCATGCAGGCAGCGAGCCCTCGATGACCTCCGGCGCCACGCAGTAGCCCACGCGCACCCAACCCTCGACACCAAAGCTGTTCGACGGCACGGGCAGCAGCTCATAGGCGCGGGCGCGCTCGCAGAACGCCTCAGCATTCGGCTCGAGCGCCTTAACCCACAGGTAGAAGGCACCGTCGGGCTCTACGAACGTATAGCCCGCCTCGCGCAGGGCGTCGCAGAGAAGGTCGCGGTTGCGCGCGTATGCCGCAACGTCCGACGGCTCGTCGACGCAGTCGGCCACCACGCGCTGGAACAGCGCCGGGGCGCACACGAAGCCCAGGGCCCGGGCTGCGCCCGCCACCGCGCACATCACGCGGCGGGCACCCTCGCTCACCTGGGGAACAAGCACCCAGCCCACGCGCTCGCCGGGCAGCGACAGCGATTTGCTGTAGGAGTAGCACACGATGGTGTGCTCGTAGAGGCTCGGCACCCACGGGACCTCGGCACCGTAGGTGATCTCGCGGTACGGCTCGTCAGACACGAGCACGATGGGCTGCGGGTGGCCCAGGCGCTCCGCGCGACGGGCGTTGGCGCGCTCAAGCGCGGCGGCGAGCGCCTCGAGGCTCTCGCGGGGGTAGACTACGCCGGTGGGGTTGTTAGGCGAGTCGATGATGACCGCTGCGGTGCGCTCCGTGATGGCCGCCTCCACCGCTGCGACGTCGATCTGGAAGGTCCTGGAATCTGCCGGCACCTCCACGCAAGTCGCGCCCACCGTCTCGATCCACACGCGGTACTCGGGGAAGTACGGGGCTATGACGATGACCTCCTCACCCGGACAGGCGACTGCCTTGAGGGTGCAGGACACCGACGCCGCTGCCCCCACGGTCATGAAAACGTCTGCGGCTCCGTAGGATGTTCCGAAGCGACGGTTCAGCGAGTCCGCTACCGCTTGGCGCACCGCGGGAAGACCGGGTGCGGGCGTGTAGCCGTGAAGCTCCGCCGGGCTGAGCTCTGCAAGCGATCGCTCGATGCTCGCGCGCACCGCCGCCGGCGCCGGCACGCTGGGGTTGCCCAGGCTGAAATCGAACACCTTGTCCGCCCCGATCTGGGCCTTGCGCTCGTTGGCGTAGCTGAAGATCTCGCGGATAACCGAGCTCTCGGCTCCGCGTTCATACATCGTCTCGTTGATCATCGGTACCTCCCGGCAGCCTACACGCCTTCCTTGGAATCCCCGTCCTCAGATGCCATGGCCTCCTCGGCGAAGCGAGCCGCTTCCTCCGCGATCTCCTCGTCGCTCTGGCGCGGCTTGCGACCGCGCGCCGGGCCGCCAGCGGCAGACGCACCGGGCTGCTCGGCCTCGTGAGCCAGGTAATCATCCCAGGTGTTATCAAGCAGCGCGTGCACGGCATCGCCCTCGACGGTCTCACGCTCCAGCAGGACGCTCGCCATGAGCTCGAGCTGCTCGCGGCGCTCGGAGAGGATTGCCTCGGCGCGCTCGTGGGCCTCGCGCATGATGCGCTGCACCTCGGCGTCGATGCGGCGCGCCGTCTCCTCGGAGTAGTCCTGGTGATCGGCATAGTCGCGACCTAAAAACACTTGGTGCTGCGCCTCGCCAAAGACCTGCGTTCCCAGCTCCTTGCTCATGCCGAGCCGCGTGACCATCTCGCGCGCCATCTTGGTCGCGCGCTCCAAGTCGTTCGAGGCTCCGCTGGTGATGTCATCGCACATGAGCTCTTCGGCCACGCGGCCGCCCAAGAAGACAGCGAGCTCGTCGAGCATCTCGTTGCGCGTCTTGAGGAAGTGGTCCTCCGTGGGAAGCTGCATCGTGTAGCCAAGCGCCTGACCGCGCGGGATGATCGTGATCTTGTGAACCGGGTCCGAATGCTCGAGGACGTGGCCCACCAGCGCGTGGCCGCTCTCGTGGAAGGCGATCGTGCGGCGCTCGGCCTCGGTCATGACGCGAGCCTTGCGCTCGGGACCGGCGATCACACGCTCCATGGATTCCTCGATCTCGGCCATGGTGATGCGCTTCTCATGCCGGCGAGCGGTAAGCAGGGCCGCCTCGTTCATGAGGTTGGCGAGGTCCGCACCCGTGAAGCCCACGGTGAGCTGGGCGAGCTTTTCAAAGCTCACATCGCCGGCGAGCGGCTTGTTGGCGGCATGCACGCGTAGGATCTGCTCGCGGCCGCGCACGTCGGGCCTGTCGACGGTGATCTGGCGGTCGAAGCGCCCCGGGCGCAGCAGCGCCGGATCCAGAATGTCGGGGCGGTTGGTCGCGGCGATGAGGATCACGCTCTCGCTCTCCTCGAAGCCGTCCATCTCGACGAGCAGCTGGTTGAGCGTCTGCTAGCGCTCGTCGTGACCGCCGCCCAGACCCGCGCCGCGCTGGCGGCCGACCGCGTCGATCTCATCGATGAAGATGATGGACGGGGACTGCTCCTTGGCCTTGGAGAACAGGTCGCGCACGCGGCTCGCGCCGACGCCCACGAACATCTCCACGAAGTCGGAGCCGGAGATGGAGAAGAACGGCACGCCCGCCTCGCCGGCGACGGCCTTGGCGAGCAGCGTCTTGCCGGTGCCCGGAGGGCCCACGAGCAGCACGCCGCGGGGGATCTTGGCGCCCAGCTTGCGGAAGCGGTCCGGCTCGGACAGGAAGTCGCGGACCTCCTTGAGCTCCTCGACGGCCTCGTCGATGCCGGCGACGTCGGCGAACTTGACCTTGGGGCGCGTGGCCTCGTTGGTCTTGGCGTTCGTCTTGCCGAACTGCATGGCCTTGTTGTTGGCACCGCCCATCTGGCGCATGAAGTACACCATCAGCGCGATGAGCGCCACGGTGGGCAGCACGCCGACCAGCAGGTTGGTGAGGAAGTTCGGGTCGGAGGTGTCCACCACGTAGGTGGTGTCGGGATGCGCCGCCATGAGGTCGTTCAGCGTATCGGACCCCACGTAGGTGGTGGTGTAGCTGTGCAGGGCGGCCTGCTTGCCGATATCGTCGGCGCTGGTCCAGTACCCGCCCGAGACGGTCCCGTCGGCGACGCGGTAGGTCGCGGTGTCCACCCGGTTGTCGGATACGGCCTCCACGAACTCGCTCGTCGAGAGCTCGGTCGCCGAGGGGGTGCTGGTGAAGAAGCCGCCCATGTTCATGAACATGTAGCACAGCAGCACGCAGATGAGCAGGAAGTACAGCCATCCCATGCGCGAGGGCGGGCGATGGTAGCCTCCGGGCCCTCCCGAGCCGCGGCCGCCGAAGCGGTCGTCGAGCTTGCCGAACAGGCCGTCGTCATCCTTGCGGTCGCGCCCGTCCGGCTCCTCGCCCTGGGAGGCGAGGAGGCGCGCGCCGGCGCGGTCGATCGTATCGTTCCTATAGGTCATCTACGAGTAAACCTCCGGTTTGAGCACCCCGATGTAGGGGAGGTTGCGGTAGCGCTCGGCGTAATCCAGGCCGTAGCCGACCACGAAATCGTCCGGGCAGTGCATGCCCACGTACTTCGGGTTGATGGCGGCCTGCTTGCCGGCGACGTCCTTCCACAGGAAGGTCGCGACCTCCAGCGAGGCGGGGTGGCGGCTTGACAGGTTCTTCATGAGGTAGCGCAGCGTGAGGCCCGAATCGAGGATGTCCTCGACGATCAGCACGTCGCGCCCCTTGATGTCCATATCGAGGTCCTTGACGATACGGACGATGCCCGAGGACTTCGCGCCCTCTCCGTAGCTCGACACCGCCATGAAGTCGATGGCGAGCGGGCACTCGATGGCCCGCATGAGGTCCCCCATGAAGACCACGGCGCCGCGCAGGACCGCGATGAGCACCAGGTCCTTGCCCTGATAGTCACGGGTGATATCGGCGCCCATGCGGCGCACGACGGCGGCGATCTCCTCTTTGTCGAACAGCATGTGGTCGACGTCTGGATGCAAGGCTTCCATGATGGCCCTTTCTGCGTAGCGCGTATCCGCTTGATACTACCCGTCGACGCGCCCGTCCGACGCGGTAACGGGTTTGATTTTCAATATTATCAACAGCCTGGTGGCGGCCGTGCACTTGAACCGGTCGTCGAGGCGAATTCCGCCAACCCACACAACGGCGCCGCCCGGGGCGGTGCGGGCCACCGGCACGCTCTCGCGCTCGGCCACCGGAACGCGCGCGGCACCCAGGATGTCCGATAGCTTCTTGCTGCGCCCGTGCATGCCGAGCGGGCACATCACATCGCCCGGCGCCGGGGCGTCCACCCAGAGGCGCGCGGTGAGGGTCTCCGCGGGGATGGCGCCGGCGGGCGACGATTCCGCCAGACGCTCCAGGTCGCGCTCCGCATATCCCAAGGCGGCCGCATCGATACACGCCGTGAGCAGGTCGGCCCCCGGGAGTGGGAAAATAGGGACAGGCACTTTTTTCCCGCTCCCGTCGGCGCCTGGGAAAAAAGTGCCTGTCCCTATTTTCCCATCGGCGCAGGAGCGAGCGAAGGCGATCGGATCCTCGCCGTGCGGGACGCGCACGATACCCGATTCGATCACCGTGTGGTTGGCGAGCGGCATGCGCCCCGGCACCGGCAGCCACCCCGCCGCGAGGCGCTCGCGGGCGGCCGCGGTGCGCATCGTGAACGTGCCGAACTCCATGCGCGCGTCGACGCCCCCGGGAAGGGTCACCGAGCCCTCCCCCGTCGCCACGCATGCGAGCGCGGCCTCGACATGGCGCATCTCCAGCCGCTCCTCGGGTGCGAGGCCGCGGTATGCGAGACGGACCATGCGCCGGGCGATGGCGACCTCGGCCGAGGCGAGGCGGGCGGCGTCCAGCACAATCAGACCCTCCTGTTCGCGCCTCACGCAGGCGCGCAGCGAGCGGGCGGCGAGCTGCGACATGAAGGCGTCCTCCTCGCCCAGGATGTCGCAGGTGGCGCCGATGGCGCGCTCGAGGTTGCCGTTGCGCTCCGTCGCCACCGGGACCACGCGGTGCCGGATGAAGTTGCGCAGGTATGATACGTCCTCGTTGGACTCGTCCTCACGCCATCCGATCCCCGCCACCTCCAGGAAGCGGCAGAGCTCCGCATGGCTCATGTCGATGAGGGGGCGGACGATGATGTTGCGGCGGCGCGGGATGCTCGAGAGCCCCGCGGGACCGGAGCCCTTGATGGCGTTCATGAAGAAGGTCTCCACCCGGTCGCTCGCCGTATGGGCCGTCAGGATCCGCGCCGCGGAGCGCGGGGCGCCGGTCTGCTCGCACAGCTCGCGCACATAGCGGCGCGCGGCGGCGTAGCGCACCTCGCGGGCGGCCGCCTCCAGGTTCTTCCCGGACAGATCGGTGAACGACGCGTGCTCGACGCACAGCGGCAACCCGTAGCGGGCGCACAGCTCGCGCACGAAGCGCTCGTCGCCGTCGGATGCCTCCCCGCGCAGATGGTGGTTGACGTGGAGCACATGGAGGCGCTCGCGGGCGATGCGGGAGGGCCCGCGGCCGTCCCGAAGGTCGAGCTTGGATGCGCATGCCATCACGAGGAGCGCCGTGGAGTCCGCGCCGCCTGATACCATGAGCACCACGGGAGCCGGCGCCTGCGTGCGCGTCGGGTGCTCCGCGCGGGCGGGCATCGGGTGCAGGCGGGCGAAATGCTGGGAAACTGTGGGCATGTGACCTCCTTGGTACCGCACCATTGTATCCATTGGACCGCGCTCCAAGTCACCTGCCCGCGGGCACGGCGGCGGATAACGTGAAGGAGGGGCCGTCCCCGCCGTCATGATGACAGGCGGGGCAGTACCCCGTGTCATGCGCGGCGGGAGGACGCCCCCATGCCATGCGCGGCGGCGAGGCCGTTCATGGCGCAGGGCCGCCCATCCGCCACCGTATCCGCCGCCGCCCGCCACGACCGATGGAAGCGAGGGTTTCACCATATGACGGATGAGGGACGCGGGAACCGGACCTTGAGGCTGCACGTCCTGGGAAGCGGGTCGAAGGGAAACTGCGCGCTGATCGAGGGCCCGCAGGGCCTCATCATGGTCGACGACGGCTTCTCCCGCCGCGAGGTGCTCGCACGCATGCACGCGCTCGGCCTCGACGAGCACGACGTGCGCGCCCTGCTGCTCACCCACGAGCACACCGACCACGTGAGCGGCATCACCGTGTGGCACCGCGCCTTCCCGGTCGAGCTGTATGCGAGCATCGGCACGCCGGGCACGCGCAGGTACTTGGACGAGCTCCCCTTCTGCCAGTTCGTCCCCGGCGTATCCTTCGAGGTCGCGGGCATCTCGGTCCGAACCTTCCCCACCTCGCACGACGTGGTGAACCCGGTCGGCTTCCGGTTCGACTGCGCGGGCGACTCGATCGGCTACGCGACCGACACCGGCTACCTGACCGACGACGCGCTCGATGCGCTCGCCGGCGCGCGCATCCTCGCGCTCGAGAGCAATCACGACGTCCCGATGCTCCGGTGCGGCTCCTACCCGCGCTACCTGCAGGACCGCATCCTATCGGACAGCGGGCACCTCTCCAACGAGCAGGCGGCCGAGGCGGCGCCGCGCCTCGTGTCCGAACGCACCGAGCAGCTCGTCGCCATGCACATCTCCCAGGAGAACAACCGGCCGAGCCTCGCCGTCCGCTCCTTCGCGGAATCGCTCGGGGCCTCGCTCGACGACGAGCTCGGCTCCACAGCCACCCTCGAGCGGGGCGACGGGCCGTCCCTGCGCATCCGCGCCGCCGGCCAGAACCGCCCCATCACGGTGGACTGACGGGGAGACCTTCGCGCAGACGCCGCTATGACACGGAGATGCCCCATCCTTCATGACGGGAGGCGGGGCAACCCCCGTACCATGACGGCCCCGTGTCACGTTGACCCCGCATCATGCCAGTCCGCCGCGTCATGAAAAAAACGGGTCCGGAGCCGCAGCCCCGGACCCGTTCGCGGCGAGTCGCACCCCGCTTTGGATGGCGCGTTAGTCGATGGAGATCTTGGTGACGTTCTTCTTCTCGACGATCTTGGGCACGCTCACGGTCAGCACGCCGTCCGCGTAGCGCGCGGACAGGCCCTCGCAGGCGGCGTCCTTCAGGTACACACCGCGGGTCGCGCTGTAGGAGGTGAACTCCTTCTGCAGGTAGTTCTTGCCCTTGTCCTCCTCCTTCTCCTCGACCTTCACCGCGATGGACAGGCGCCCCTCGTTGAGCTCGACGTCGATATCGTCCTTGCTGACGCCGGTGAGGTAGGCCTTGACCTCGTACGAATCGCCCTTGTCCTCGACGTCCATCGGGAACGCCTTGGTCGACATCGGCGCGGAGGCGAGATCCATCATGTCATCGAAGGCATCGAACAGGGACGTCGCCGGACGGAGACCGAACACCGAACGATACGGAACCATGCTTGCCATACTTATCACTCCTTTGTGATACGCCCTGCTCCCTCCGGGGCGCGGGGACTTCCTTGGTCGTTCATGGTTATGCCCGCATCCGCACTCCCCTATTCACGGCGATTCATATTTTTTAAGCGTCACATTGTCATCAAATCTAAGTGACTCTCACTTAAGTTTATCGAGTCGATGGATATGGAGCGTCTGTAGCGGCGGGCGACGGCACGGACGTTTTTCTTAAAAAGCCATTTCACTCTCGGTCTTGCCCGTACAATGACTGCAGGTGCGGCACCGGATTAAGGGCGGTTATGGACGAGCGCATCGGGTCGACGGGACCCCTGAACAGCGATCGCATGCAGCGCGGAGACGCGATGGATGAGCGTGCCCGCACGGCAGGATACCGGCGCGAGAGCCGCCATATCCCCCAAGAGCCGATCACGGACCCCGGAGCGGAGTATGCGTCGCACGGATACCCTCGACCTGCAAGGGCGACCGGACCGTCGAGACCGACGCGCCGGCATATGGGCGTCGCCACCAACGACCCCACATATCTCCCGGACACGCCCCTGAGCGGCGAGGGGGTCAGGCGCGGCCCCGCACACCCCGTCCCCGAGCCGGGCGAGCGCCGAAGCCTTCATTACGATCGCTACCTCGAGCGCCCCAAGCCGGGAAAATCCATCTTCACCCGCCGCGAGCAGGCTCAGCGTAAAAGAACGCGCGCCCTCGTCCTGCTGGCGGTCCTGATCGTCGCCATCGTCCTGCTGGTCTGGTTCCTCGTCCTCGGCTAACCTGAGGCTGCCAACCGGCTGCCGGGGCAACCTCATGCGGAAAGGACGGCATATGAGCGACGCAAGCTCGCAGGATCCGTATATCTACGCCGACAACGCGGCCACGACGCCGCTGTCCCCTCGCGCCCTCGAGACCATGACCCCCTATCTCACCGAGTCGTTCGGGAACCCCGGGGGCATCCACCGCATCGCGCGCGACGCCGCATGCGCCCTTGAAGGCGCCCGCGCCCGCACGGCGGAACTGCTGGGGGCGCACGCGCACGAGCTCTACCTCACCAGCGGCGGCACGGAGTCCGACAACTGGATTCTCCAGGGGGCGGTGCGCAGGCATCGCGACCTGAACGGGACGAGCCGGCCGGTCCGCGTGGTCACGAGCGCCGTGGAGCACCATGCGGTGCTCCACGGATGCCGCATGCTGCGCGAGATGGGCGCGGACGCGGCAATGCTCCCCGTGGACGGCTCCGGCCGGGTCGACCCCGCCTCCCTCTCCGACGCGCTCGACGATGCCGAGCGGGCGGGGGCCGATGTCGCCCTCGTCTCCATCATGCTCGCGAACAACGAGGTGGGGACCATCGAGGACATCCCGGTACTCGCGGGGATCTCCCATGAGCGCGGCATCCCCTTCCACACCGATGCGGTCCAGGCGGTCGGGCACATCCCCGTCGATGTCGATGAGCTCGGGGTCGATGCGCTCTCGCTGTCGGCGCACAAGTTCCATGGACCGCGGGGGACCGGGGCCCTCTACCTGAGGGACGGGTTCTCCATACCGCCCATGGTCGAGGGCGGAGGGCAGGAGCGCGGGCTGCGTTCGGGCACGCAGGACGTGGCCTCCGCCGTCGGCATGGCTGCGGCGCTCGAGGAGGCGTGCGAGGACCTCGAGGGTCGCGCGCGGCGCGTGGGGGCGCTCCGCGACCGGCTCGTCTCCACGGTGCTGGAACGCACCCCGGGCGTACGCCCCACCGGCGAGCCCGACCCGCACCGGCGGCTCCCCTCGATCGCATCCTTCATATGCCATGACGTCGACGGCGAGCTGCTCGTGGTGCTTCTCGACCGGGCCGGGGTCGCCGCGGCGACGGGTTCCGCGTGCTCCACGGGATCGACCGAACCGTCGCACGTCATCACCGCGATGGGCTGGGACGACCCTTCGTGGAACCGCGGCACGCTGCGCCTTTCGCTTGCGGACGACGTCACGGACCGCGATATCGACCTCCTGTGCGAGCGCGTCCCCCGGTGCATCGAGCGGGCGCGCCTGCTCTCGGGCTTCTCGCGATAGCCGCCCTCCCCTGCCCCGCGGCATGGAAAAGCCGGGGTCCCCCGGAAGGCGCCCCGGCTCTCTCGCCCGTTCGACCGGCCGTTAGCTCAGCAGCTTGCGGCCCGCCTCCTCGATCGCATCGAGCTGCGCGTCCGCGGACGCCGCGTCGGCGCCCTTGGCGAAGATGTACAGCTTGATCTTGGGCTCGGTGCCGGACGGGCGCACGATGGCCTTGTCGCCGCCCTCGAGATCGAACTCGATGACGTTCGCCTTGGGGAGGCCGTTCACGCCGTCCACGTAGTCCACGACCGCCTCGACCTTCGCACCGGCGATCTCCTCCGGTGCGGTCTCGCGCAGAGCAGCCATGATACCTGCCATTTTAGCGGCACCGTCTGCACCAGGATAGGACAGGGAGATGGTGCGGTTGTGGTAGTAGCCGTACTTCTCATACAGCTCGCGCATGGCCTGGACGAGGTTCTTGCCCTGCAGCTTGTAGTACTGCGCCATCTGGCAGATGAGCAGGCTCGCGTTGACGGCGTCCTTGTCGCGCACATGGTCCCCGGAGAGGTAGCCGTAGCTCTCCTCGAACCCGAAGATGTAGCGGTCGACCTGGCCGGCGTCGGACAGGCCGGTGATGATATCGCCGATGTACTTGAAGCCGGTCAGGCAGCGGCGCAGCTCGAAGCCGTACTCCTGGGCGAGCGCGTCGACCATCGCGGAGGAGACGATCGTGGTCACGGCGACCTTGTCGGCCAGGTCCTCGCCGCGCTCGGCGCGCATCTTGCAGATGTAGTCGAGCAGCAGCACGCCCATCTCATTGCCGGTGAGCAGCGTGTAGTCGTCACCGTCCTGGCAGGCGACTCCGACGCGGTCGGCATCGGGATCCGTGGCGAGCAGGAGGTCGGGCTGGACCTCGGCGCACAGGTCGATGCCCTTCTGCATGGCCTCGCGGATCTCCGGGTTGGGATACGGGCAGGTGGGGAAGTCGCCGTCGGGGTCCTTCTGCTCGGGGACGACGGTGATGTCCGTGATGCCCGCGCGGTTGAGGACGGTCGTGACCGGGATGAGACCCGTGCCGTTGAGCGGCGTGTAGACGAGCTTGAGCGGGGCCGCGGCGGACTGCTCCTCGGTCAGGTTGCACACCGAGCACTTGAGGACCGCGTCGTAGTACGCGTCGAGCACCTCGTCGCCGATCCACTTGACCCTGCCCTGCTCCACGGCCTCGTCGAAGTCCATCGTCTTGACGTCGGCGAAGGGGTCCGTCGCGTTCATGGCCGCGGAGATGGCGTCGGCGGCCTCGGAGGTGATCTGGCAGCCGTCCGGACCGTAGGCCTTGTAGCCGTTGTACGGGGCGGGGTTGTGGCTCGCGGTCATGCAGATGCCGCCGGAGCACTGCAGGTAGCGGGTAGCCCAGGACAGCGTCGGCACCGGGGAGATCTTGGGGTACACGTAGGCCGTGACGCCGTTCGCGGCGAGGATGGCTGCGGTCGTCTTGACGAACAGCTCGCCCTTGTTGCGGCTGTCGCGCGCGATGGCGACGGTGGGGTTCTCGAAGTTCTCGTTCAGATAGTTGGCGAAGCCCTGGGTCGCACGACCGACGGTGTAGATGTTCATGCGGTTGGTGCCGGCGCCGATGGTCCCGCGCAGACCGGCGGTGCCGAACGCGAGGTCCTGGAAGAAGGCATCCGTGATGGCATCCTCGTCCCCGGCTTCCTTCATGGCCTTGAGCTCGGTTAGGAGCTCATCGTCCGTGGCGTTTGCGATCCAAGTGTCAAGAAGCTCATGTACGTCCGACATACGTAGCACCTTTCCTCTACCGTATGAACCTTCCGGAACCCGCATGCCCGCGGGCGGCGCGCATAAGGCGCAGCTACTGGAATCTTACGTCATTTGGGTAAAGTCCGGCACATCGCACCGCCCGATGGACGATTTGTCCGGTAGATGCCAGGAGGGGGTCGGATCTGAGACGACCCCCTCTGGGGCACCCACCCGCCTCACGTGCGGGGCGAAGATTCCTTCCGAATCCACCGGGGCAGCGGTCCCTTCCGAATCCAGCACGGCGACGCCTGCTTCTGAATCGAGCGCGGCTGCGGCTCCTTCCAAATCGAGTGCGGCGACGTCCGATTCCGAATCCATCATCAGGGCGTCATCCGAATCTTTCAGGGGCGATATTCGAATCTGGTTCGCATCGGGAGCCGATTTCACGACGCGGTGGGCGATGAACCGGAATGCATCCGCCCTCCGAATCCGCGCGCGATGACGGAAGGGGAGAGGTTCATATCTTGATCTTGTTTCCGCTGGCTGTTCGGTTGATTCGCTTCACCTGAATGATTCCACATCCGATTCTGAATTCGCGTCGAGACGACGTCAGCGCGATTGAGTTACGAAGCATCCAACACATCGACTGCACCATTCACCATTTCACGTCTGATGCAGTCGAGGACGCGGGTGCACTTGCCACACGACTCCCGCGCCGGGAAGACGCCCTGCCGCGCGCGGTCGGGTAGCCCGTCGCCCTGCAAGCTGGGTAAAACAAAGGCGTCCATGGACGCAAAGGTTTCGCTGAGACGACCCCCAAGCGAGATAAACGCGTGCGCGAACGCATTTGTTTCGCCCAGCCTCTTCTCTTCAAATCTCGTGAACCCTCTCCCGGCCACTCTCGCTGCGAACCAAGTGAAACAATCACGTCAATGGACGCGAATATCTCGCTGGAACCAGCTCTCAGCAAAACAATGGCGTCCATGCACGCCAATGTTTCACCCGGGCTTTTTCACCGCAAACGAAGTGAAACAAATGCGTCCATGGACGCGATAATCTCGCTGGGTACAGCTCTCAGCGAGACAAAGGTGTGCATGCACACCTTTGTCTCGCTTCGCAGTCATCCCCATAGCCGTCCTCAGGACGAGGCAACCGCGTTCATAGACGTCCTCGACAGATTCGGACTCGGCACACAGAGGATCGGACCGATACGGATGAATCGGTACTCAGATGGGGTTGGTTCGGTAGGCTTGAATCGGTTCCGACGAAATCGGTCGCGTATCGAAGCCCATCGTCGCTTGAATCGTTCGCCATCGCATGCGAGCACTCATCGACTCGTTCGCCGCATCGGACAAGACGGCTCCACGACTCGATAACGGCCGACTCGATCCATTCGCGTCAGGTCTCACCAACGGGCCGACCCCGAATGAACCATCAATGGGAGCACCGTGCGGAGCGCTCGCCGCAATCGACCCTCACATCCGGTCCATTGCGGCTTCCGCAGGCGGTTCTCTACCGAATGCAGCTGAACTCTTCCATCTCCTACCTCGAGGGACGCAGTCGTCCTGCACACCCAGCCGAACCCCGTCCGACTCTTTTTGGGTCGATCCTGCTTCGAATCGCACATCGCATCTCAAACCGATCCGCAATCTCGCACGCTGCGATCCACACAGAGCCATCGAAGCGTACCAATGGCAGGGGATGCGACCCAACGAACGAATCGACGCATCGATGCGTCCTCCGAAACGGCTACCGAACCCCGGACTCGGTCCATTCGAATCCCCGCCGTCTCCGGTTGCACCAAATGATGCGAAGGTGGGGGAGAGCGGGGTATAATCGACCGAACGACCGAACCTATGACGCAGTCCCAACCGACCCAGATTACGACGAGGTGATCGCATGCCGACAATCAAGGAGATCGCAGACGCTACCGGACGGGGAAAATCGACGGTCACCCGCGCGGTCAACGAGCTCGGCCTCCGTGAGAACGGCCATGCGAAGCCGGACGGACCGCGCGGCGCCCTGATCATCGATGCGGAGGGCGCTTCGATGCTCGCTGACTTCCTCACCAAGGGAACCGAGTCGAAGACCGCTCCGGAGTCGGATACGGAGACCGCCTCCCAGCCCCAGATCGATATCGAGGCGATCGTATCGGTCTACCGGGAGAGGATCGATGACCTCAAGGCTCAGATCGAGAGCCTCAACGACCAGCTCTCCATGAAGGACGCCCAGATCAAGGAGCTCAACATCGCCTTGGAGAACGCGCAGGGAGCGGCTAAGGAGGCGCAGACCGAGACGAGGCGCGCACACGACCGCGTCGTCCTCATGGCGAGTGCGGGCGTCTGGGAGCGTCTGACGGGCTTCAAGGGCCTGTTGGGCCCTGCGAGCGATGTAGACGGTCAATAAGCCCGCTTCTCCATAGCGACACGAACCGAAGGGCCCCATATGGGGCCCTTCGCATGGAGACGGCTTCTGGTAATGAAAAGACCCCGCCGCGGTGAGGTCGTCGAACCATATGGTGGAGGTTAGGGGGATCCGCGGGCGCCGTATCGAACGACACTGCGACCTGCCACCGCTGTTGCCTCTATAGGAAGGGGATCTGCGGCCACCGGGCGGCCGCTCCGGCTGCGGCGCCTGCGGCGCCTTGCCCGCGGTCCCGGGAAACGCTCTCGCGTTTCCACGCGACCGCGCCCCGAACGGGGTTCGACCCCGTGCACGACCCTCAGATATGAAAAGACCCCGCCGCGGCGAGGTCGTCGAACCATATGGTGGAGGTTAGGGGGATCGAACCCCTGACCTCAGGCTTGCAAAGCCCGCGCTCTCCCAGCTGAGCTAAACCCCCAGGTAGTAATAAACACCCCAGCGGCGACTCGGCTCTCGCTGGGGTGTTTATTGCGAAAGAAGTGGTGGACCTGACAAGATTCGAACTTGTGACCTCCCGGTTATCAGCCGGACGCTCTAACCAACTGAGCTACAGGTCCATCGCGCTAGGAAATAATAGCCCAGACGCCGCGCGGGAGTCAACAACTTTTTTAAAAGAAATCTCGCGCCGTGAAAAGAAGGTTCGAAACCGCATATGGCAGCGGTTTTGGGTACTATACCTATTCAGTTCTTTCAAGGAACGCTCCGAGAACGCTTACCACGATTTGGAGGTGCCGTAATGATCCGCGTTGACATCGAGACCATTATCATGGCCTCCGGTCCCGTGCCCTCACTCATCGTCCTGCGCGAGCGCGGGGCGGATTCTTCGACGGACGCGCCCCTGCGCGCGCTTTCCATCCAGACGGGGTCGTACGAGGCCGCCACCATCAGTCGCGGCATCGATGGGACGGAAGGCACCCGCCCCATCACGCACGATCTGATGCTCGATGCCATCCGCAAGCTCGGCGCGCACGTCGAGCGCGTCGAGATCAACCGTGTCGAGGCACCGGTCTTCTACGCGACCCTCGTTCTTTCCGGGGGCGACCGCACCGAGGTGACCGTCGACGCCCGCCCGAGTGACGCACTGGCCATCGCTGTCCGGTCGAACGCCCCCATCTACGTCGAGGACGAGGTCATGAACCGCGTCGGGAACATCTCGTACCGCACCGACGATGATGCGGAGAAGGAGTTCGAGCAGTTCGATGCGTTCGCGCATTCGGTCTCTCCGGATGACTTCTAACCTGCGTACAGGCTGAGTGGGGGGGGGAGTAAGACGACGGTCATTCCGACCGATTCACACGAACCGCGCCGGGCCGCACCAGACCGCTCTGAACCGCACCGTCTACCGCGCCCCGGGAAGCCCTGAGGCCCTTATCGGTCGTAGCGACCTTCCGGCGCGTCGCGCAGCCGCCCCCTCATCTCAGGCGCGCGCCGCAAATGCGAAAGCGCTGCCATGCGAAAGCACCGCCATGCGAAAGGCCCCGTCCCATACAGGACGGGGCCTTTTTCACAGCCCTTATGAATCGGAGCGCGCCCTGATGAGGTCTACTCGTCCATCAGGTCCTCGAGCGCCTCGTCGCCGCTGCCGATATCGACATGGTCCTCATCGCGCGGGGCCTCCATCGCTCCGGCCGCCGCGAGGTCGAGCGACTCCTGGCCCTCGGCGACCGCAGGGGCCTTGGCCTTCTTCTTCGCGCTCGTCATACGCGCCACGGCGCAGACCCGGTCGCCGTCGATGACGGACATCATCTTGACGCCCTGGGTGGCGCGGCCGGTCTTGGAGATCTCGTCGGTCTTCACGCGGATGACCGTCGCCATCTCCGTGATGATGAACAGCTCGTGCTGGGGCCCGACCGTCTTCATGGCGGCGAGCTGACCCTTCTTGTCCGTCATCTGGATGGTGTAGACGCCCTGGCCGCCGCGGTTCTGCACCGGGTAGTCGGAGACGGGGGTGCGCTTGCCGTATCCGCGCTCCGTGATCACGAAGAGGTCGCCGCGGCCGTTGGAGATCTCCATGCCCAGCACGCGGGTGTCGCCCTTCATCGTGATGCCGCGGACGCCGCTGGTGTCGCGGCCGGTGGCGCGGACCTGGTCCTCGGCGAAGACGATCGCCTTGCCGGCGGTCGTGGCGAGGATGATCATGTCGCCCTCGCGGACGCGGCGGACGTCGAGCAGGTGGTCGCCGGACTTGAGGTTGATCGCGATGATGCCGTCGCGGCGGCTGCGGTCGTAGGCGCTCATGACGGTCTTCTTGACCATGCCGCTCGCGGTGGCGAACATGAGGTACTCGTTGTCGGGGAACTCCCTGCACGAGATGACGCTCGCGATCTTCTCGCCGTCCTCGAAGGGCAGCAGGTTCACGATGGCGGTGCCGCGCGCCTGGCGCGTGCCGACCGGCAGCTCGTGGACCTTCAGGCGGTACACCTTGCCGCGGTTGGAGAAGAAGAGCACGTACTCATGGGTGCTCGCGATGAACATCTCGTCGATGACATCGTCTTCCTTGAGGTTCGCGCCGGTCACGCCCTTGCCGCCGCGCTTCTGCGCGCGATAGGCGGCCACCGGGATGCGCTTGACGTAGCCGGTGTGGGTGATCGTGACGACCATGTCCTCGTCGGCGATGAGGTCCTCGACGTCCAGGTCGCGCTCGGCGGCGCAGATCTCCGTGCGGCGCTTGTCCCCGAACTTGCGGGAGATCTCGCGCATCTCCTCCTTGATGACGCCCAGGATCTTCTCCTCGTGCGCCAGCAGGTCCTCGTAGTAGGCGATGGCGCGGCGCAGGCCGTCCAGCTCCTCCTGGATCTTGTCGCGCTCGAGGCCCGTCAGGCGGCGCAGCTTCATCTCGAGGATGGCCGTGGTCTGCTCCGGCGTGAAGCCGAAGCGCTCGATCAGGCGGGCGCTCGCCTCGGCGTCGGTGCGCGAGGAGCGGATGATGGAGATGACCTCGTCGATGTGGTCGAGGGCCATGAGGTAGCCCTCGAGGATGTGGGCGCGCGCCTGGGCCTTCTTGAGGTCGAAGCGCGTGCGGCGGGTCACGACGTCGACCTGGTGGTCGATGTAGCAGCGCAGGATCTCACGCAGCGACAGACACTTGGGCACGCCGTTCACGAGCGCGAGGTTGTTCACGCCGAAGGTGTTCTGCAGCGAGGTGTACTTGTACAGGTTGTTGAGGACGACTTGC
>DHCMC07803__coassemble_710_pt1 | contig 34322 bp, 25 predicted proteins | sample DHCMC07803__metabat2_low_PE_003 | metagenome-assembled genome bin DHCMC07803
TTATTCTGTGAACGAGGTCGCTTTTTCGACGCCCTGCCGCGGCCCGGGCGATAATGGAGAACCATATACGGCAACCTCCCGCCCCGTCCCGTCGGACGGGGCGTCATGAAAGGCGCGTCCCGTGGACATCATCGAGCTGCTGAAATCCGCGTTCCTGGGCATCGTCGAGGGCATCACCGAGTGGCTGCCCATCTCCTCGACCGGCCATCTCATCCTGGTGGACGAGTTCGTCAAGCTGAACGTGACCGAGGAGTTCTGGAACATGTTCCAGGTCGTCATCCAGCTGGGCGCCATCCTCGCCGTCTGCGTGCTGTTCTTCCATGAGCTGAACCCGTTCTCCCCGTCGAAGGGCGCCGAGGGGCGCCGCAGCACCTGGACCCTGTGGGGCAAGATCGTGCTCGGCTGCATACCCGCGGCGGTCATCGGCATCCCGCTCGACGACTTCATGGAGGCCCATCTCTACAACTCGACGGTCGTGGCGCTGGCCCTCATCGTCTACGGCATCGCCTTCATCGTCATCGAATCCTGGCGCGCCGCCCGCCGCCGCAAGATGATCGAGAGCGGGGAGCTCGTCGTCGGACGTCCGGCCGGCTCGCATTTCGCAGCCCCCTCCGCCCCCGCCGACGATGCGGACGATACGGACTTCGGCCGCATCACCACGCTCGACGACCTGACGTGGAAGACCGCCTTCGGCATCGGGTGCTTCCAGGTCCTCTCGCTCATCCCCGGCACCTCGCGTTCGGGGTCCACCATCATCGGCGGCCTTCTGCTGGGCTGCACGCGCACCGTCGCCTCGAAGTTCACCTTCTTCCTGGCGGTGCCCGTCATGTTCGGCGCGAGCGCGCTCAAGCTGGTGAAGTACCTGCTGGTCGACGGCGGGACCTTCGGCACCGGCGAGCTTGCCATCATGGGCGTCGGCTGCCTGACGGCCTTCGTGGTGTCGCTCATCGCCATCCGCTGGCTCATGGGCTTCGTCCGCCGCCATGACTTCAAGGGCTTCGGCGTCTACCGCATCGTCCTGGGAATCCTGGTGCTCGCCTACTTCTTCGGCATCGCCCCCGCGCTCGGGCTGTAGCCGGATCTCCCGAGCGGTCCGCCCTCAGCGCGGGGAGAGCCCCTGCGCGGCGCAGGCGGCCCGATCGACCGCGTGGGCGGGCTCGATCCCGCGGACGAGCACGTCGCAGACGGCCTCGAGGGACATGAGCCGCAGGTTGTCGGCCGCCTCGACGGAGTCGTAGGCCGCGTGCGGGGTCACGATGACGCGGGGGTGGTGGATGATCCGCGGGTCGGGGTGCGTCTCGTGCGCGATCACGTCGAGCCCGGCGGCGCGGATGGCGCCCGCGTCGAGCGCTTCGATCAGGGCGTCCTCGTCGACGATCTCCCCGCGGGCGGTGTTGACGAGGTACGCGGTCGGCTTCATGAGGGCGAGCTCGCGCGCGCCGATGAGCCCGCGCGTCTCGGGGATGAGCGGGCAGTGGAGGCTCACCACGTCGGATGCCCCCAGCAGCTCATCGAGGGTGCCGGCGCGCTCGCAGCCGTGGGCGGCGAGCTCCTCGGCCGTCTTGGTGGGCGCCCAGACGAGCACGCGCATGCCGAGCGCCCGCGCGATGGGGGCGACCGCCTGCGCGATGCTGCCGAAGAACACGAGGCCGAGCGTGCGCCCCTGGGTGCGGTACGCCTCGTAGCCGGCCTTGGGGTCCCATCCGCCCGCGAGCACGTCGCGGTTCGAGAAGGCGACCTTGCGCATGAGGTCGAGCATGAGGGCGACGGTGTGCGCGGCGACGTCCTCGGCGCAGTAGCCCGGGCAGTTCGCGACGACGACGCCGTGGTCGGCAAGGCGCGCGAGGTCGAGATGGTTGAGGCCGATGGACATGCTCGCGACGACGCGGACCCCGGCGGCGACGGCCTCGTCCACCGTGTCCTTGATGACCGGGGCGAACTCGCCGATCAGCCCGGAGCAGCCCGCCAGCTGGTCGGCCGTCGGCGCCGCGAGCGGCTCATGCGCGCATCCCACGAGCTCGATGCGGTCGCGCATACCCCAGCCGTCGAGGATCTCGTCAGCCCGGCGGGTATCGCCGTCGAGCGTGTAGTACAGCACCCGGTGCGCCATGTCGTCAACCTTTCTCTCGCGCTCCGACCATCTTACCGCGGGGACGGTGACCCCTTTGGTGATCCCTTTGGGGACGGGGTCGTTTTGCACCGCCCCGACCCCTTTGGGGACGGGGTCAAAAGAGGTCACCACGCAGCTGTCCTGATCCCTTTGGGGACGGGGTCGTTTTGGACGTGACCCCTTTACCCCTTTGGGGACGGGGTCGTTTTGCACCGCCCCTACAGGTGCGATTGCGCCGCGTCCGGGCGCGCGGGCTGCGCACACGTAAGCTGCACAGCCGTGCCCGCACGGGCGGGTATACTGGTCAGGCTCAAGATCTCGCCCGCCGCAGCGGGCGACCGGACCTCAGGAGTCGCGTATGCCCCAGCAGCTACCGTGGGAGAGAAACATGCAGGCGGCAGCCCGGTCGGGGGCGCCCCGACCCGTCACGGGGGCGCAGGTCCCCCCGCCGGCTCCCGCCCCCGCGCCCGACGCGCCGGCCTACGAGGAGGTCCCGCTCGACGTCTACGACGCCCCGGCCCCGGCTCCCGCAAGGCCCGTCGTGGACATCGAGGGGCTGAACCCGGCTCAGAAGGAGGCGGTCCTCACCACCGAGGGTCCGCTGCTCGTGCTCGCGGGGGCCGGCTCGGGCAAGACGCGCGTGCTCACCTTCCGCATCGCCCACATGATCGCCGACCTGGGCGTGCGGCCGTGGCAGATCCTCGCCATCACCTTCACCAACAAGGCCGCCGCGGAGATGCGCGAGCGCCTTCAGGCCCTGCTGCCGGACGGCACGCGCGGCATGTGGGTGTGCACCTTCCACGCCATGTGCGTGCGCATGCTGCGCGAGGATGCGGACCTGCTGGGCTACACCGGCCAGTTCACCATCTACGATGACGACGACTCCCGCCGCCTGGTGCGCGACATCATGGCCTCGATGGAGATCGATCAGAAGCAGTACCCCATCAACATGATCCGCTCCAAGATCTCGGCGGCGAAGAACGCCATGGTCGGGCCCGAGGAGCTCGCGCACCGTGCGGACGACCCGCGCACCGAGAAGGCCGCCCGCGTCTACGCGGAGCTCGAGCGCCGTCTGCGCGCGGCGAACGCCATGGACTTCGACGACCTGCTCGTGCGCGCGCTCGAGCTGCTGCGTACCCGCCCCGAGGTGCTCGAGAAGTACCAGGACCGCTTCCGCTACATCTCGGTGGACGAGTACCAGGACACCAACCACGTCCAGTACGAGATCGCCAACCTGCTCGCCGCCAAGTACCACAACCTCATGGTCGTGGGCGACGACGACCAGTCGATCTACTCCTGGCGCGGCGCGGACATCTCCAACATCCTCGACTTCGAGAAGGACTTCCCGGACGCCAAGGTGGTCAAGCTCGAGCAGAACTACCGCTCCACGGGGCACATCCTCGCCGCGGCGAACGCCGTGGTGCGCCACAACTCGCAGCGCAAGGACAAGCGCCTGTTCACCGATGCGGGGGACGGCGAGAAGATCCAGGCCTACCAGGCGAGCGACGAGCGCGACGAGGGCCGCTGGATCGCATCGGAGATCGACAAGCTGCACGACGGGGGCGTGGGTTACGACGACACGGCGGTCTTCTACCGCACCAACGCCCAGTCCCGCATCCTCGAGGACATGTTCCTGCGTGCCGGCGTGCCCTACCGCATCGTGGGCGGCACGCGCTTCTTCGACCGCGCGGAGATCCGCGACGTCATGGCGTATCTCAAGATGATCGTGAACCCCGCCGACGAGATGAGCGTCAAGCGCGTGATCAACACGCCGCGCCGCGGGATCGGCTCCACGTCCATCGCCAAGATCGAGGCGCTCGCGGCGGAGAACCGCTGCTCGTTCTTCCAGGCGTGCGAGCTCGCATGCGCCGAGACCGGGATGTTCTCCGCCAAGGTCCGCCGCGGCCTGGGGGAGTTCGTGTCCGTGGTGCGCGAAGGGCGCCGCATGGACGGGGAGCTCAAGGACGTGGTGGAGGCCATCGTCGACCGTGCGGGCCTCGTGCAGGCCTTCCGCGCGGAGGGCACCATGGAGGCGGAGAGCCGCGCGGAGAACATCCAGGAGTTCCTGGGCGTGGCCGCCGAGTTCGAGGAGACCCACGAGGATACTGAGGGCACGCTCGAGAGCCTGGAGGAGCTGCGCGCCGCCGGCATCTCGGACCTGCCGGCTGGGGCGGGCACATTCGGCGAATCCGCCGGTGCCGCGTCGGGCGCACCCGCGCCCGCGCCCGCCGCTCGCGATGCGCGCGACGCGTCCGACCGGGCCGACCCGCTCGATGCGCTCGCGGCGCCGCTGACGAGCGCGCAGGAGGCGCTGGCGTCCCTGATCGCCGGCAACGCAATGGCCGCCGCACCCGCGGAGCCCGCCCACGCCTCCCAGGTCGCGGACGAGATCGAGCGCACCTACGGGCCGCTCGCCTGCGCGGCGCTGCCCGCCCTCCTCGAGTGGCTCGCCCTCCGCTCCGACCTCGACGCGCTGTCCGGGCAGTCGAGCGCCGTCACCATGATGACCGTGCACTCCGCGAAGGGCCTGGAGTTCCCGGCGGTGTTCGTCGCCGGTATGGAGGAGGGCATCTTCCCGCATGTCGCGGGCTTCGCCGCCGCGGACGACCCCGCCAAGCTCGAGGAGGAGCGCCGCCTCGCCTACGTCGCCATCACGCGCGCCCGCAAGCGGCTGTTCCTCACCTATGCCGCCACGCGCCGCACCTACGGTTCCACGCAGGCCAACCCCCGCTCGCGCTTCGTGAACGAGATCCCTGAGGAGCACATCGAGTTCTCCGGTATCGGTTCGTCGGGGTTCGAGGGCACGGGCTGGGAGAAGCGCGGCGATCGCCGCGGTACCTTCGGGTCCGGCCAGGGGTCGAGCATGTACGGCGGGCGGGTCTTCGGCTCGTACACGCGCTCCACGGGGTCGGGCGGTATGTCCCGTCACACGGGCATCAGCCCGGACGCCGGCCTCAAGCCCGCCACGTTCGGCAGCGGGACCCCGCGCCCGGCGCGCGCCGCGTCGGCGCCGAAGGTCGAGCAGCGCCGCCCGGATGCGGCGCGGGCCGCGGAGACCTTCGCCCCGGGCGACACCGTGAGCCATAAGACCTTCGGCACGGGCACCGTGATCTCGGCCGAGGGCGATATGATCGAGGTGCAGTTCGACAAGAGCGGCAAGACCAAGAAGCTCATGAAGGGCTTCGCCCCGATCGTCAAACTGAGCTAGTCAGGAGGTCAGCTGTGGCAGAGCATGAGAACGTACAGCCGATTGTAGCGGTCTGCTCGATCGACGGCACCTGCAGCGTTCCGGCGCCCGCATCGGATGCGGAGCGCGTCGAGCGGGAGTCCGCCGCGTATCAGGAGGCCGTGCGGGGCTTCCATGCGGTCGACGTGCCGGCGATCGAGGCCATGATCGCCGAGCGTTGGGATTTCTACCTGTACGTCGGCCGGGTGACCTGCCGCTGGTGCCGCAGGCTCATCCCGGTGATGGCGCCCGTGTTCGCAAAGCGTGCTATCGATGTCTTCTACCTCGATAGCACGGACAGCCAGACGGACGAGGGGCTGTCCGCGTTCAGGGACCGTTACGGGGTGACCTGGGTGCCGACGGTGCTGCACTTCGACGCAGCGGGTTCGGTGCGCGGCCTCGAGGTCGATCTCGACGTGGACGACGACACGCTGCGCGAGGCGCTCGAGCGCGAGCTCGCCTGCGGCTTCAGCGGGGCCCGCTAACCCGTCCCCAAATGGCCTCCTGCGACAGAACGTGCCAGCGCCAAATGACGCATGTGGGGACGGGGTCATTTTGATTCATGTTCGAGTTCGTTGGGGGACGGGTTCGTTCCAACCCATCAGTTGCCGTGCAGGCCGCCCATGGGTTGGAACGAGCCAGTCCCCAAATGGCCCCCACATGACCTCCCAGGACAACTGACGCCTCGCGCGCAGGTTCCGTCCCCAAAGGCGCCAGCGTGCCAGCTCAAAGCGCTTGTAAACCACTTTTTACTGCGTCGCATGCCCTTGTCGGCTACGTTGGGGGGCGTCGGATGGGCAGCGAGGGAACGGAAGGCGCATGGACATCGGCAACCAGATCAGAGAACGGCGCGCGCGGCTCGGACTCTCGCAGGATGAGCTCGCGCAGAAGCTGTACGTGAGCCGCGTCACGATTAGCCACTGGGAAACGGGCAAGACCCTGCCGGACGTCCAGAGCATGCTGCTCTTCGCGAACCTCTTCGACACCACGATCGACGAGCTGGTGAGAGGAGACGTGGACGAGATGCACGAGATGGTGAAGAGAAGCGAGCGGAGGGCGAAGGTCTTCGCGGTGGCGCTGGCGACGGTCGAGGTCATCGTGATCACGGCGCTCGCCGTGACGGCGGTGGCGGGGCGCGAATACCTGGAGCCCGTGCTGCGCCTGCTGCTCGCCGTGCTGGTGCTGGCGTTTTCGATCGCTGTGCTCGTCGCGCGCCGCGGAGCCGGTGCCGAGGACGCAAAAAGCGCCGCCGATCTTCTCGGCGCGGCGACGGGCGACCCGATCGAGGCGGCGCGCGAAAGCGGCGCCTCGATCGGGATGCGGCTCGTGCTCCAGGTGCTCGCGGGGCTCGCGGTCGGCATCGGGGTGCTCGTGGCGGGCGATGTCCTGCTCGATCCGCAGGAGTTCTGTAAGCTCTTAATCGTCCTCACCGTCGTTGCGGCGCTCGCGGGTTCATTCGTCCTGGGGCGCTTCGCGCGCCCGGTGTGGACGGCCGCTATCCTACCGGCGCTTTGGGTCGCAGGCGCTGTGGCCTTGGGTGCGGCGACGGGCGGCCTCGCGTCGCCTCGGGACTGGCTTGCCGTCGCGGGCGGCGCGGTCGTGCTGCTCGTGTTCTGGACGGCCGCCCGAAAGCGCCGGGGATAGCGGGACTTCTGAAGGGTGCGCCTAACGTGTGCGGGATGCTCTTCTCAACAGGTGCGTCATTTCCTATCACATGAGGCTTTTGCCCGCATCCCAGGCGCCGCCGACCTCTTCACCCACTACGCGGTATGTCATGTGCGCAGCGTCGTAGACGAGCGGCTTGAATTTGCCGAAATCGATCTTGCCGTCTTCACCAAGGATGCTTTCATCAATGAGCGTGTTCACGATTCTGCCCACGATGCGTGCGCCATGTTCGTCACCTTGGATCTCGGTGACTTCGCATTCCATGGTGAGAGGGTACTCCTCAATGACCGGGGCGTCGACGTGCTCGGATTTAGTAAAGGTGAGGCCGCTTCTTTCTTCCTTATTGACCTTACTGCCTGTGGCGATGCCGAAGTAATCGGCGGTGACAACATGCGCCGCGTCTGCTGGAGCGACTGTGAATGCGCCCTTTTTGACTATGTTCGCAGTGGACTTGTGGTCGCCGATGTTGAAGCAGATCTCATGTCGGCTGCACTCTCCCGCCCATGCGGCGTTCATGGCGTTTGGAACACCATGTTCATCGTAGCTCGCGATGATGAACACCGATTGCGGGAACAGCTCGCCCGCGCTTCCCAAGCTCTTCTTCATGGCGCCGATCTCCTTTCGATATGGTGTTTCGCCTTACAAGACAGTATCGTTATCAACTATGTAATAAACTAGTACCCACTTTGAATACAGGTACTTACCAGTAAGTAAGCGCATTTCTGAAATCATGACAGCGCGAGGCCGTGAGTGCTGCACGATGAAGGAAGGAGGGCTTGTGGCGAAGAACATCGCTGATGCCCGGTATGAAGAGACCGGGTACAGCTACACTATGTCGCTCATCCAAGGTAAGCACAAGGCGGCGATTCTCTATTGCTTGATGGAGTACGAACCGGTGCGCTTCAACGAGATGCGACGATACTTGGGCGGCATTGCCGATAAGACGCTCTCGTCGAACCTCAAGGAACTGGAGCGTGATGGGCTTGTGTCGCGTCGCGAGTTCCCTCAGATTCCGCCTCGGGTCGAGTACACGCTTACCTCTCTCGGCGCATCGCTCATGGAGGTTCTTGATCAGCTGTGCCTCTGGGGCGAGCGGCACATGGGGCATAGCGTGGATAACGCGTCGTAATGCGGACTCTCTTTACGGCTAGGGCTTCACGGTCAGGGTACCCGCGGGGCATGACGGTAAAACAGGGGAATGAACGACTGTGGCTGGCGCTCTTTGGGACGTTGGCGATGGATCCGTTGGGGACCTTACTTCCGATGCGCTATTGCTAACGGAAGCGAAGTGCGATCCACTTCCGTTAATTTGAGGTTAGCGGAAGCGAATGATTTTTAACTTCCGCTAAAGCGTCGACGTCAGTCGGGCGGGTATGCGCATGCGGCGCGCTGCGCCCGATGGGTCCACGCCTCCGTGCGGTAGGCGAGCGCGAGCGCGCCTGCCGTCTGCCGGGATATGGGACAAAACGGCTGGGGGCCGCGGTATCATGTGCTGCACGTGGTAAATCCGAGAAAGGGGGCCGAGGATGGCCGAAGAGCTGTTCGTGGGTATCGACGTGGGCGGAACGACCGTCAAGGAGGGCCTGGTCAACCGCGAGGGCAAGATCCTGTCCAAGTTGAGCGTGCCCACGCCGCCGCTGGTGGACGAGGCCGGCTACGCCGCGGTCATCGACGGCATCAAGAGCCTGCTCGACGCCCAGGACGGCGACGTCGTCCTCAAGGGCATCGGACTTGCGGTTCCGGCCCCGGTCCCCGATGACGGCGACGTCAAGCTCATCGCCAACGCCTCGATCGACCTCCAGGGGCTCGGCGCGGCGCTCAGGGACGCGTTCGGCGGCGCCGCCGTCGCGTTCGTGAACGATGCCAACGCGGCCGCGCTCGGCGAGATGTGGCGCGGTTCGGCGCTCGGCCATCGCAGTATGGCGCTCGTGACGCTCGGCACGGGCATCGGCGCCGGCGTCGTCGTCGACGGCAAGGTCATCGGCGGCGCCAACGGTGCGGGCGGCGAGGTCGGCCACACCTGCGTGAACCCCGCCGAGGAGCGCGTGTGCGGCTGCGGGCGTCACGGCTGCCTCGAGCAGTACGCGTCTGCGACCGGCGTCGTGAACACCTACAAGATGGAGTGCGAGAAGCGCGGGACCCAGCCCGTCGAGCTCGCCGGTCCCTCCGACTCCAAGAGCGTGTTCGACGCCTATCAGGCGGGGGATGAGGCGGCAGCGGCGGCGGTCGACACCATGGTCGAGTATCTCGGCCTGGCGCTCGCCAACCTCGCGTGCACGGTCGACACCGAGGCCATCGTGCTCGGCGGCGGCCTGTCCGCCGCGGGCGACCTGTTCCTGGGCAAGCTCGTGGAGCGCTTCAAGCACTACACCCTGTCGGTGTGCGCCGACACCCCGATCGAGATCGCCTCGCTCGGCAACGACGCCGGGCTCATCGGCGCCGCATACGCCGGCCTGATGGAGGCGTGAGGGGCCGCCGACCCGTTCGCCCGCACATAGGGCGGGGATGCCGGACGAGCGCTCCCCGCACGGACATGGGAGGCCCTCCGCTCGCCTGCGAGCGGAGGGCCGGGTCCGAAGCCGCATGGCGATACATGCGCCGATGAAGAGGGAGCCCGGTCCGCGATCGCGGACCGGGCTCCCTCGCGCTGCGCTGCCCGCCCGGGGCCCCGCAGCCTAGCTGATGAGCGAGATGAGCTTGAGCACCAGGTCGACGGTGCCCACGTTGTAGCCTGCCGCGGCATAGCGACCCGTCAGGTTGCCGGCGTCGTCGGCGACGGCGAGGATGATCAGCGGCAGCTTCTCGGGATTGGTGAACATGCGGCGCGCCAGGCGCTCCGGCAGCTCGGAGAAGTTGTCGTAGGCGACCGTCGTGCGAGGAAGCACGGGCAGCGTGCGGGCGAGTGTGGGGTCGGAGAGCTCCTCGGCATCGCGCACGGCGAGCACGATGGGCACGCCCGCAGCGTCCAGGCGTCCGGACTGCTCGCGCATCTCGTTGAGCAGGTGCTCGGTGGGCTCCATGCCCGGCTCGAGGAACGCCACGATAACGTGCTTGGCAGCCGTCTCGCCCGCTGCGGCGATGCGGCAGCAATCGACCGCGGCGCCTTCGGCATCGGCGAGCGCGAACGCGTCGAGCTTGATGTCCTGCAGCATCTCGGAGACGTCCGGCTCGCGCAGCTTGAGCTGGATGGGGGTGCCGTCGTAGTCGGAGGTCACCTCGAAGGCGCGCTCCGCGGCGTGGACGTCGCCGTTGGGCAGGCGCACGGCGGTGGTGAGGCGGTACTCGCCGAGCGGCATCTTCACGCGGCAGACACCGTCCTCGAACGGGGCCTTGCCCCACAGGTCGAGCACCTTGAAGCCCTGGGCCGCCTTGCCGCTCACCGCGGTGAAGTGCAGGTAGCGGGCGATGCTCCAGGTCTGGAAGTAACCGGGCGCCGGGTCGGCGTCGCTGGCGAACAGGACCTCGAAGCCCTCCTCGGCATGCTCCACGGGCACGAAGGAGCCGTGGGCGAAGTACTCGATCCCCGCATCGATGGGGTTGATGCGGGCCGCGATGCCGAAGCTGCGGCAGATCGCCACGAACAGCGAGCGGCGGGTGACGGCGCTCGCCTGGCCGGACACGAGGGCGCCGCGCGGCGTGCCCACGTAGCGCTTGGTGTGCTCGCGGGAGGTGAAGGAGGTGTTCTCGCAGATCCAGTCCCATACGCGCAGCGGGTCGGCGACGAAGCCGCGGACCGTCCCGGCGTCGAAGTGCGCGCGGATGAAGGCGCGGTATGCGGAGAGGTGCTCGAAGTGGGCGCGCGGGCACAGGACGTAGCGCTCGTAGAGCCCCTGCGCCTCGACCGGGTCCCCGACCCCCTCGCGTGCGAGGTAGGCGAGGGCGTCGTCGCGGACCGCGCGGCCGCCCTGGATGTGGTCCTCCAGGATGTCGGCCGACAGGTCGCGGAAGTCCTTGGACGTGAGCGTGGCGAGCAGGGCCGCGCGGTCGGCTCCGTCGTCGACGGCCAGGAAGCGCTCGACCTCGGGGGCGTTGGCGAAGGCCTGCTCGAAGTAGGGCAGGCAGCCGTCCGCGTCGTGCCCGCAGGCGCGGGCGATCTCGCGGGCGCGCTCAACGCTGCCGGCGACGCGCTCGGTGCGCATGCGGTCGGCCTCGCGCTTGCGGGCGCGCCCGCGCTCGACCTGCTCGGGCGTGAGCGGGTGGGAGGGGGCGGGGTGGTCGGCCGGCGCATGGACGTCGAAGTCGACCCAGTCGGTGTCGCCGTGCACGGTCTCGCCCAGCGTGAGCTCGAGGTCGTGGCAGGCGGCGGTGTCGATGATGGCCTCCGCCATCCCGTCGCCCGTGGTGGCGACCACGCGCAGGGTGCCCTCGCCGACCACGATGCGGGCCGTGCCCGCCTCATCGCTCGTGAGGTGCGCGATGTCGTGCCACGCGGCCTCGTTCACCAGGCGCAGGCGCACCGAGGCGCCCTCCACGGGCGCGCCGGCGGCGTCGAGGACGCGCACGGAGAGCAGCACGCAGGGGGCGTAGGACTCGGTCAGGTTCACGATCACCTGGCTGCCCTCGCGGGCGAGCAGGTGCGCGTCGCGCTCGAAGTCGCAGCCGAAGTCGTCGAACAGGCGCGTGTGGACGAGCATGGCGCGTCCGGACGCCGCCGTGAACCAGCCGCGGTCGAGCTCCTCCTCCGGCTCGCAGGCGCCCAGGTAGTGCCAGGCGCCGCCGGCGTAGGCCTCGACCCAGGCGTGGTTGTCGTCGCAGTGCGCCCACCAGGGCGTGTAGAGCTGGCGCGCGGGGATGCCGTTGGCGCGCAGCGCGGTCACGAGGTAGGTCGACTCCTCGCCGCAGCGACCGTCACCCGAGGCGAGCACGCCGAGCGGGCCCAGCGTGCGGCCGTCGGATGCCTGGTAGGTGGCCGTCTCGCAGCACCAGTAGTTGGTCTCCACGACGGCGCGGTAGGCGTCAAGGCCGCGCAGGCGGTCGGCGAGCGCAGCGCGGAAGACGGGCCAGGCGTCGGCGAGCGGCTCGTTGTTGACGCGCGGGCTCGCGACGTACTGGACGAAGATATCCTCGGGGATGTCCGCGCACCACGGGGAGGTGCGGCGCAGCTCGCACGCCTGGCGGGCGAACGAGGCGAACAGCTCGAACCCGGCGTCGAACACGTCGGTCAGCGGCAGGGTGCCGTAGTAGCTCCTGATGAGCGTGCGGACGTCCGCGTCGTCGATGGCGGCGAGCCCCGCCTCGATGTCGCGGGAGATGGGGGAGAGCACCTCGCGGCGGGCGTCGAAGCGCTCCTGCGCGTGGGCGGCGAACGAATCGGAGAGGACGGTCATCCCTCACGCCTCCTTGATCGTGACGGCGAGCACGGTGTCGACGGGGTCGGGCAGCACCGGGGAGGGGCCGAGGTCGGCGAAGGCGATATCGGGGTAGTCGCTGTGGACCCAGCTGGTCGACAGCGGCACCTCCGTGCCGTCGCGCAGCAGGCGGATCTTCTCGATGCGGTCCTTGGGGACACCCATGAGGGGCACCGGGCCGAGTGCGTTCTCGTACAGGTGGAAGTAATACGTGTCGCCGGAGCGGGTGACGCGCCCGTACTCGGGGCGGTCGACCTCGATGGGCCCGCCCGCGGCGCGCCCGCCGCCGTAGATGCTCGCACCGTTGCGGTCCATCCAACGGCCGATCTCGTCCAAGATGGCGAGCGACTCGTCGGGGATGCGTCCGGTCGCGTCCGGGCCGACGTTCAAGATCATGTTGCCGCCCTTGGAGACGCACTCCACGAGCTTGTGGACGAGCAGGTCGGCGGGCTTGAAGTTGCGGTCCGTGGCGAAGTAGCCCCAGTTGTCGTTCATCGTGATGCAGGCCTCCCACGCGAGGGGCCTGCCCTCGACGTCGAACAGGCCGTTGGGCGGGATGATGCGCTCGGGCGTGACGAAGTCGCCGTGGTAGGGCGTGGGGTCGCACTGGGCGAGCGAGCCGAAGCCCTCGCCGGAGACCTCGATGCGGTTGTTGACGATCACGTCGGGCTGCAGCTCGCGCACCATGCTCATGAGCTCGGTGCCGCGCCAGGCCTCGCCGCGCAGGTCGTCGTAGGAGAAGTCGAACCACAGCAGGTCGAGCTTGCCGTAGCGGGTGCACAGCTCGCGCACCTGCTCGTGCATGTAGTCGAGGTAGCGGTCGAACACGCGGTGCTCGTTGGAGCCGGCCACCGGGTCATGGCGCAGCGGCGCCTGCCGGTCGCCGTACTGGGGGAAGTCGGGGTGGTGCCAGTCGATGAGCGAGTAGTACAGGCCCACGCGGATCCCCTCGGCGCGGAAGGCCTCGAGGTAGTCGGCGACGATGTCGCGCCCGTAGGGCGTGTTGGTGGACTTGAAATCGGTGGTGGCGGTGTCGAACAGGCAGAAGCCGTCGTGGTGCTTGGCGGTGAGGACGGCGTAGCGCATGCCGGCGCGCTTGGCGGCGCGCGCCCAGGCGCGGGCGTCGAGCGCATACGGGTCGAACTCCTCGAAGTAGGGGAGGTAGAGCTCCTCAGGCATCTCCTCGGTGCTGCGCAGCCACTCCCCGCGCGCGGGGATGGAGTACAGGCCGAAGTGGATGAACATTCCGAAGCGGTCGTGCAGATACCACTTCATGCGCTCGTCGTACCGAGCGCGGTCGAACCGGTACGCCAACATTTCCTCCATCTGATCGATTTGACCGTTATGACCGGTATGGAAAAAATATTTCCTCGCCGTGAACGGTCGGTTTCCAGCGCCTGAACGGTTACCCCGCTTGCGCAACTCCTCGCGCTCCGTGATGATAAAGCAGTACCATGAGCGTGCGGGCACAGTATAGCGGTACTCGCAAGGTCGCTGACAGGGCATCGCCGCTTTTGGTATCCCTACACTAAATGCGCCCACACCGCATGGAGGTAGCAAGGCGCGAAAGGAGTGTCCTATGGACAAAGAGAGCAAGAACATGGCGCGTTCCGAGCACAACGTGACCCGTCGCGGGTTCGTCGGCGCCGCCGCCGCGACCGCCGCAACGGTCGCCGGGCTCGGGCTTGCCGGCTGCGGCGGCGGTGGTGAGACGACCACCGATTCCGGCTCGGCTTCCACCGACTCCAACGTCGAGATCATCGAGGCGGACGAGGAGGGCTTCGTCGTCCGCGCCGAGAAGACCGACGGCAAGGCGCCGAAGAACGAGTGCATCCTCGCCTTCGAGGGCGAGTTCCAGGAGATGCACCCCATGGACTGGTCCGACAGCAACTCCGGCAACGTCGTGTACTACATCTACGACTCCCTGTACGACCTGGACGAGAACTACGAGCCCGTCCCGCGTGCCGCTGAGTCCTACGAGGTCTCCGACGACGCCTGCACCTACACCTTCCACCTGCGCGAGGGCATCACCTTCACCGACGGCGCGGCGCTCAACGCCGACGCGGTCGTGAGCAACTACCAGGCCGCCATCGACCCGGCCAACAATTGGCGCCGTCGCCGCACCTTCATCGAGACCATCGATGAGACCACCGAGATCCCGCGCGTCGACTCCTGCACCGCCGTGGACGAGCTCACCGTGCAGTTCCACCTGCCCGAGCCCTACGCGCCGTTCATGAACTCCATGACGCAGTTCTACCTCATCAGCCCCAACGTCGTGAACGACTCCAGCTTCGACTACTCCAAGCAGTCCGCCGGTTCGGGCCCCTACATGCTGGAGGAGTACGCCCAGGGCGACCACGTCTCCATCGTGCGCAACGAGGATTACTGGGGCGAGGCCCCCTCGATCGACCGCATCGACTTCCGCGTCGTGCCCGAGGCCGGCTCCCGTATCGCCGCCCTGCAGACCGGTGAGGCCACGGCCATCTACCCGATGCCGACCGACCAGGTCGCCACGGTGCGCTCCGCCGGCGACATCAACATGGTCTCGATCCCGTCGACGACCATGCGCTACGTCACGCTCAACACCAACTACGAGCCGCTGTCCGACGTCCGCGTGCGCCAGGCCCTGAACTACGCCTTCGACCAGGAGGAGTACTGCCGCGTCATGTACTCCGGCGCCGCCACCCCCGCGACCTCGGTCCTGCCCGAGATCGTCCCGGGCTACAAGGCCCAGACCCCCTACGAGGTCGATCTCGACAAGGCCAAGAGCCTGCTCGAGGAGGCCGGCTACGCTGACGGCTTCGAGGTCGATATCATCGGCGACAACTCCACCCAGGAGACCAAGGGCATGACCTTCGTCATGCAGCAGCTCGAGAACATCGGCGTCACCGTCAACGTGAAGCCCAACGAGGCCGCCACGAACGCCGAGCTCGCCGCCGCCCCCGAGGACGAGACCACGCTCCACATGTGGTACGTCAACTGGGCTCAGTCCGACGCCGACGGCTTCATGCGCTCGCTGCTCTCCACCGCCATGATCCCGCCCACCGGCTACAACACCGCCTTCTGGAAGAACGAGGAGTTCGACTCCGAGCTCGAGGCCGGCAACGCCGCCCCGACCGAGGACGAGCAGAACCAGCACTACGGCACCTGCCAGGACATCGTCTGGCCGGAGTGCCCGTGGCTGTACCTCGCCAGCGACAACACCCTCCTGTCCTACAAGGCCTACCTGAACGGCATCAAGTACGTGCCGCAGGGCATCGACGTCATCCACGCTACGCTGAACGTCTAGACCGAGTATCACGAGTCCCAGTCGAACACTAGGTTGTAGCTGACCGCCAGCCCCCGCCGCACGCGAGGGCTGGCGGTCACGTTACCGGGTTGGAAACGCAAGGGAGGGAGCCACATGGGGAAGTACGTCGTCAAGCGAATCCTGAGCATGATTCCGCTCCTATTCGTCATCTCCATCATCATCTTCATGTTCATTCACCTGATCCCGGGTGACGCTGCGCGCCAGGTCGCCGGCGCGACCGCCACGGCGGGCGAGGTCGAGGCCGTCCGCAAGCAGCTCGGTCTCGACCAGCCGCTGGTGCCGCAGTACATCCAGTGGGTCACCGGGATCCTTCAGGGCGATCTTGGCGTGTCGTACACGAACAACACGACCGTCGCCGAGCTGTTCGCCCCCCGTCTGCCGATCACCATCTACCTGACCATCTGCTCGATCACCTGGTCGGTGCTGTTCGGCATCATCATCGGCGTCGTCGCCGCCATCAACCGCGGCCGCGCGCTCGACCTCATCGGCATGCTCATCGCCATCGCCGGCATCTCGCTGCCCAACTTCTGGCTGGGCCTGCAGCTCATGCAGATCTTCTCCGTGAACCTGGGCATCTTCCCCACGGGCGGCCTCGAGGACTGGAGGGGCTACATCCTGCCCTCCGTCGCCATGGGCGCCGGCATCATGGCGATCCTCGCGCGCGTGACGCGCTCCTCCATGATCGAGAACCTCGGCAAGGACTACATCCGCACCGCGCGCGCCAAGGGCCTGCCCGAGCCGCGCGTCATCATGGTGCACGCGTTCAAGAATTCCTCGATCGACATCATCACCGTCACCGCCCTGCAGATCGGCGCGCTCATCGCCGGCTCCGTCGTGGTCGAGACCGTGTTCTCCATCCCGGGCCTGGGCCGTCTGCTCGTCGACTCCATCGGCTTCCGCGACTACGAGGTGGTGCAGGCGCTCATCCTGTTCTTCTCCTTCGAGTACATGGTGATCAACCTGCTGGCGGACGTCCTGTACGCCGTCATCAACCCGCGCGTGAGATACGAGTAGGAGGCGAACATGGCTGATACCAAGCAAGCGACCGCGGGCACCGTCGCAGCCGAGGAGCTGCCGAAGGCCCAGAACCCCACGGTCCAGTTCATCAAGAAGTTCCTGCGCCGCAAGACGGCCGTCGCCGGTCTGGCGTTCATCATCTTCATCCTGATCCTCGCGGTGATCGGTCCCTCCATCACCCCGTACGATCCGAACGCCTACGACTACAGCGCGATCCTGGCGAGCCCGTCGCCCACCCATATCTGGGGCACCGACGAGTTCGGCCGCGACGTGTTCAGCCGCATCATCGCCGGCACGCAGCTGTCGCTCGGCACGGCGCTCACCGCGTCGGTCCTGGGCACCGCCGGCGGCGTCGTGCTCGGCCTGATCGCGGGCTTCTTCGGCGGCATCATCGACTCGATCATCATGCGCATCTGCGACGTCATGTTCGCGTTTCCGTCGATCCTGCTCGCCATCGCCATCGTGGCCATCATCGGCCCGGGCATCACCAACATCATGATCGGCCTCGCGGTGTTCACGGTCCCCTCGTTCGCGCGCATCATCCGCGGCGCGGTCCTCGAGGTCCGCGGCGAGCTGTACGTCGAGGTCGCCCAGTCCATCGGCTGCAGCCCCGTGCGCACCATGTTCGTGCACATCTTCCCGGGCACCATGCAGGCGCTCATCGTCAACTTCACGATGAACGTGGGCGGCTCGATCCTGTCCGCCTCCTCCCTGTCGTTCCTCGGCTTCGGCGCGAGCGTGACGCAGGCCGAGTGGGGCGCGATCCTGTCCCAGGGCCGCAACTACCTGGCGATCGCCCCGCACCTGGTCCTGTTCCCCGGCCTGGTGATCTTCCTGACGGTTCTCGCCTTCAACCTGTTCGGCGACGGCCTGCGCGACACGCTCGATCCCAAGCTGAACTAGGAGGTTTCCATGGCTGAAAAACTGTTGGAGGTCAAGGACCTCAAGACGGAATTCAAGCGCGGGAAGAAGGAATGGATCACCGCCGTGAACGGCGTCTCCTTCGACGTCCACGCGGGCGAGATCGTCGGCCTGGTGGGCGAGTCGGGCTGCGGCAAGTCGGTGACCTCGCTGTCCGTGATGCGCCTGCACAACAAGCTGTCCACGCGCATCACCGGCGATATCGTGTTCGGCGGCAAGCATATCCTCGACCTCCCCGAGGCCGAGATGCAGTCCATCCGCGGCAACGAGATCTCGATGATCTTCCAGGAGCCCATGAGCGCGCTCGATCCCATCATGCGCATCGAGAACCAGCTCATCGAGGCGATCTCGCTGCACAACAAGGGCCTCTCCAAGGACGAGGTCCATCAGCGCTGCGTGTCCGCCCTGAAGCTCGTGGGTATCCCCGAGCCGGAGATGACGCTGCGCAACTACCCGCACGAGCTGTCGGGCGGCATGTGCCAGCGCGTCATGATCGCCATGGCCATGTCGTGCGAGCCCAAGCTGCTCATCGCCGACGAGCCGACCACCGCGCTCGACGTCACCATCCAGGCGCAGATCCTCGCCCTCATGGAGGACATCCGCAACAAGCGCAACACCGGCATCCTCATGATCACGCACGACCTCGGCGTCGTGGCCGAGACCTGCAGCCGCGTCATCGTCATGTACGCCGGCAACATCGTCGAGGAGGCCCCGGTCAAGGAGCTGTTCGCCAACCCGCAGCACCCCTACACCCAGGGTCTGATCGAGTCCGTGCCCAAGCTGGGCAGCCGCGTGCACCGTCTGCCCTCCATCCCCGGCTCCGTGCCCGACCTCGCGGCCATGCCCTCCGGCTGCCGCTTCGCGCCGCGCTGCAAGTACGCGCAGCCGTCGTGCTCCGAGAAGCTGCCCGACCTCGTCCAGGTGGGCGAGAACCATCGGTGCGCCTGCCCGTTCCACGCCAACGCTCGAAAGGGGGCCTAAGCTATGGGAGCAACCGCTGCTGAGCCCCTGCTGTCCGTCAAGAACCTGTCCAAGCGCTTCCCCGTCGGCAAGACGTTCTTCGGCAAGCCCAACAAGTGGGTGCACGCCGTTAACAACGTGAGCTTCGACATCATGCCGGGCGAGACCTTCTCGCTCGTGGGTGAGTCGGGCTGCGGCAAGTCGACCACGAGCCGCCTCATCAACCGCCTGATCACCCCCGATGAGGGGCAGATCATCTTCGACGGCCAGGACATCGCCAAGATCTCCGCCAAGGAGATGCGCCCGCTGCGCTCCAAGATGCAGATGGTGTTCCAGGACCCCTACGGGTCGCTGAACCCCCGCATGAAGGTGCAGGACATCATCGCCGAGCCGCTGCTCGTGCACACCAACCTGAGCCCCGGCGAGCGCCTGAAGCGCGTCCACGAGCTGCTCGAGGTCGTCGGCCTGCCGGCCACCCACGGCGAGCGCTACCCGCACGAGTTCTCCGGCGGCCAGCGCCAGCGCATCGGCATCGCCCGCGCCCTGTCGGTGAGCCCCAAGCTCATCATGGCCGACGAGCCCGTCTCCGCGCTCGACGTGTCCATCCAGGCCCAGGTGCTGAACCTGCTGCGCGACGTCCAGGAGCAGTACAACCTCACGTACCTGTTCATCTCCCACGACCTCGCCGTCGTCGAGATGATCTCGGACCGCATCGGCGTCATGTACCTCGGCACCATCATGGAGGTCGCGCCCAACGAGGAGCTCTACTCCAACCCGCAGCACCCCTACACGCAGGCGCTGCTGTCGGCCGTGCCCATCCCCGATCCCACGATCGAGAAGAAGCACGTCCTCATCGAGGGCGACCTGCCGAGCCCCACGAACATCCCGAGCGGCTGCCCGTTCCATACGCGCTGCCCGCACGCCACGGAGAAGTGCTCCGCGGAGGTGCCGCCGACCAAGGAGGTCAAGCCCGGTCACTTCGTGAACTGCCACTATCCCGGCCGCGAGCTGTAGGCCGAGGGCATCCCGTCCATATGACGCGCTCAGGCGGCGCGCATCCCGTCCGGGGTGCGCGCCGCTTCTCGGTTCGGCGGGTGCGCCGTTGTGCGACAATCATCAGTCCCAGGGAAGATGGAGACGAAAGGTGCGCGTCGTGGATCAACGGCTTACGGTCAGGCAGTCGCTCGTGGTGGGCGTCACGCTGTTCTCGATGTTCTTCGGGGCGGGGAACCTCATCCTGCCGCCGCTCATCGGCTTGCAGGCGGGTGCCGAGGCGGTCCCGGCGACCCTCGGCTTCCTCGTCGCGGGGATCGGCCTTCCGGTGCTCGGCATCGTGGCGGTGGCGCTCGCCGGCACGGCGCGCGAGCTCGCCGGGCGCGTGCACCCGGCGTTCGCCCGCGGCTTCGTCGCGGCAGTCTACCTCGCCATCGGGCCGTGCCTGGCCATCCCGCGCACCTCGTCCACCGCGTTCGAGATGCTCCAGCCGCTGCTGCCCGCCGACATGCCGGTCGATGCGGCGCGCCTCGCGTTCTCGGTCGCCTTCTTCGCGGCGGCCTACCTGCTCGCGATGCACCCGGGGCGCCTCACGCGCCTGCTGGGTCGCCTGACGGGCCCGGCGCTCATCCTCCTGATCGTCGCGGTGACCGCCGCGGCGCTGGCCGCCCCGCTGCCGGACCCCGCGCCGGCCGCGAAGGCGTACCGGGCCGTCTCGGCCGTCCAGGGGTTCCTGGACGGCTACCAGACCATGGACCTGCTCGCATCGCTCACCTTCGGGATCGTGATCGCCACGAACATCCGCGAGATGGGCGTGACCGAGCCGCGCCCCCTCATGCGCGCCATCTCCCGCGCCGGGGTGGTCGCGGGCGCGCTCATGGCGCTCATCTACTGCGGCCTGTCGTATGTCGGCGCGGGCATGGCGGCGGAGGTCCCCGGCGCCACCAACGGCGCGACCGTGCTCACGGCGTCGGCGACGGCGCATTTCGGCGCCGCCGGGACCGTGGTGGTCGCCGCGATCTTCCTGCTCGCCTGCCTGAACGTGTGCATCGGCCTCATCAGCTGCTGCGGGACTTACTTCTCCGAGGAGCTGCCGAAGGTGAGCTACCGCGTCTGCGCCCTCGTGTTCGCCGTCTTCTCGTGCGCGGTCTCGAACTTCGGACTCGATGCGATCCTCGCCTTCTCCGTCCCACTGCTGGGCGCGCTGTACCCGGTCGCCATCGTGCTCGTGGTCATGGGCATGCTGCACGGCCCGTGCGACCGCGTCCCGCTCGTGTGGCCCTGCACGGTGGGGGTCGTCGCGGTGGTCAGCGTGGCCGACGCGCTGCGCGACGCCCTGGCGCCGGCGGCGTGGCTGCCGATCGACGCGCTGCCGCTGGCCGGGCTGGGGCTCGCCTGGGTGGCTCCCGCGGTGCTCGCCGCCCTCGCGGGCGCCCTGCTCTCGCGCGCCCGCCGCGTGCCCGCCGCGTAGGGTCCGCCTCTCGCGCAGGGCGTCCCGCGGCCATGGGCCGCAGCGGGGGCGCGCCGGGCCGCATGTTCCGCCCCATGCGCCGCCCTCCCGCAGCCGCGCTCCGCGGGGCGCCTCGCATTTCTCCATGCGAGGCGCATGCGCTGCCACCGATTTGCCCCTCGCGGGCCCGTGCCGCGCACCGTCGTCTCCTCGGCGGTGGATAATGGTGCGTGCGGCGCGGCAGGTGACGCCGGCCATCGCGGGGAGGGGAGCGTGCATGATCGAGGACTACCGCAAGGCGAGGAAGATCGGCGCCAAGCAGGTTCAGGAAGATGTCTCCGCCGGGCGCTACCCGTACCCGGTCGCGCTCTCCGACATCCTGAAGGACGGGGGGTACCAGGGCGAGGTCCCGCTCGGCGTCATGGACATCGACATGGGGCTCATCGCGGGGACCCGTACCCGCGGCCGGCAGAACTCCTTCTCGCGCGGGTTCATGCCCCTGCTCGAGGAGGGGTCGGAGTTCGCCGCCAAGTGGAGTGCGCTCGCGGACTCCCAGCGCGACGAGGGGATCCGCGAGCCCATCATCGTCTACGAGTACCTGCAGCGCTTCTACGTGCAGGAGGGCAACAAGCGGGTCTCGGTGGCGCGGTTCGTGGGCATGCCGACCATCGTGGCGAACGTCACGCGCGTGCTCCCCATGCCGGCCGACACCAAGGAGATGCGCGTGTACCGCGAGTTCCTCCGGTTCTTCGCCGTCTGCCCCGTCTACGGCATCGTGTTCAGCGAGGAGGGGTCCTACGAGCGGCTGGCGGCGTTCGCCGGATTCGACCTCGAGACGCCGTGGCCCGAGGACGCGGTGCGCTCGCTGCGCTCCGCCTACGGGAGCTTCGCCGAGGCGTTCGGGCGGCGCGACGGGGGCTCGCTCGGCATCGCCGCGGGGGACGCCTTCCTGACCTACCTCAAGCTCTACGGCTACGAGCTCGCCGTCTGCGGCTCTCCGACGGAGATCTCCGAACGGCTCTCGCGGATCTGGGGCGAGCTGCGCGTGGCCGCCAGCCGCGAGCCGATCGCGTATCTCGAGACGCCCGGCGCCCCGTCCCGCGCCAAGCTCATCCCGGACCTCAAGGGCCTGGCCAAGAAGGTGCTGCCCGTCACCAAGCCCCTGAGGATCGCCTTCGTGTACGAGCGGGGCCCCGCGACGTCGGGCTGGGCGGCGGCCCACGAGCGCGGCCGGCGCGACCTCGAGGAGCTCTGCGGGGAGACGGTGGAGACCCGCGCCTTCTACGACCGCCGCTCCGACGAGGCCTTCGACCGCGCCGTCGAGGAGGCGGTCGCGGGGGGCGACGACCTCGTCGTCACCAACGTGCCCACGCAGATGCGCCAGGCGCTGCGCGCCGCGCTCGCCCATCCCGGGCTCAAGGTCATGAACTGCTCGGTGAGCCTCTCGCACAGCGCGGTCAGGACCTTCGCCACCAAGACCTACGAGGTCAAGTTCCTGCTGGGGGTGCTGGCGGCGAGCCTTTCGGACAACCACCGCGTGGGGTACGTGGCCGACTCGCCGGTCTTCGGGACGGTGGCGGGCATCAACGCCTTCGCCATCGGCGCGCAGACGGTCGACCCCCACGCGACGGTCTACCTCAAGTGGTACGCCTCGAAGGATTACGATTGGCGGCGCGAGCTCGCCGACAGCGAGGTGCGGATCGTCTGCGCGCGCGACGTCCCCGACCCCGCCGACCCCTCCCAGCCGTGGGGGCTCTACCTCGTCGAGCACGACGGGACCCATGTGCACCTCGCCGAGCCGGTGTGGGAGTGGGGACGGTTCTACCAGCGCATCGTCCAGTCGATCCGCGACGACTCGTGGCGCCGCGAGGGCGACGAGCTGCGCGGGAGGGCCCTCAACTACTGGTGGGGCCTCACGTCGGGGGTGATGGACGTCCGCGTGGACGCGGCGGTGCCCGCGCGCCAGCGGGCGCTGGTGGAGCTGTTCCGGCAGGGCCTGCTGGGCGGGCAGCTGCATCCCTTCTCCGGGGAGCTCAAGAGCCAGCGGGGGCTCGTCCAACCCGAGGGGTCGGGGCGCCTCGCGAGCGATGCCATCGCGCGGATGGCGTGGCTGAACGAGAACGTCGTGGGGCGCCTGCCGGTGGAGCGGGAGCTTTCCGAGCGCGCGCTCGACGAGGTGACGGTGAGCGGCGTCATCCCGCTCGACCCGACGGCGGCCGCCCGGCGCGAGGCCAAGCGATGAGGATCCTCGCCGTCTCGGACGAGGAGGAGCCGTGGCTCACGAGCCGCTCGTGCCGTGAGCGGCTGGGCGACATCGACCTGGTCGTGTCGTGCGGGGACCTGCCGGCGCGCTATCTCGAGCATATCGAGACGCTGCTCAACGTCCCGCTCGCGTATGTGTGGGGGAACCACGATGCGGGCTACCTGGAGCATCCGCCGCAGGGATGCGTCTCCATCGAGGGGCGGCTCTGCGATTTCCGCGGCCTGCGCATCATGGGCCTCGGGGGATCCATGCGGTACAGCGACCGCAGCTTCGGGTTCACCGAGCAGCAGATGCGCCTGAGGATCGGCAAGCTGGCCCTGCTCGCGCGGGCGACGGGCGGCTTGGACCTGCTGGTGACGCATGCGCCCGCCCGGGGGTACGGGGACCTGGAGGACCTGCCGCATCGGGGGTTCGAGTCGTTCTCGTACTACGTGGACAAGCTGAGGCCGCTCTACATGCTCCACGGCCACGTGCACCTGAACTACGGCCGCATCGCCCGCGCGAGGACCCATCCCTGCGGGACGCGCATCGTCAACGCGTTCGGATCGCAGGTCATCGAGATCCCCGACGGCGACCTGCGCGAGCGCGAGCCCTTCCTGGTGCCGAGCATCGGGTGAGGCCGCCGGCCGCGCCGGGATGCGGTCAGGCGCAGATGAGCCCCGTGTCGCGCCCCACCTCGGCGCGCCGCTCAGCCTCGAGCCCGTCGTCGCAGATGAGGGCCGTCAGGTCGCGGAGCCGGTAGAAGGCGTAGAAGTCGCGGCGGCCCGCCTTGCTCGCGTCGGCGACGGCGTAGCGCTCCCGCGCGCGGTCGAAGGCGAGGCGCTGCAGGCGGCCCTCGTCGATGTCGGAGGTGAACAGCGAGCCTCCCGCCACCCCGTTGGTGCCGATGAAGGCGCGGTCGATGCCGAGCGATGAGACGGCGTCCTCCGCCATGCCGCCGACGAAGCAGCCGGTGCGCTCGCGGAACAGCCCTCCCACGAGGTAGAGCTCGCGGGAACGGTCCCCCTCGAGCAGCTTGAAGACGGCGAGGCTGTTGGTGATCACGCGCAGGCGCCCGGCGGGGAGATGGGGGACCATCTGCTCGACGGTGGTCCCGGCCCCGAGGAAGACGGACTCGCCCTCGCGGATGAGCTGCGCGGCGCACGCGGCGACGCGGGCCTTCTGCTGCATATGCAGGTGACGCTTCTCCAGATGCGAGTACTCGTGCATGACGGGGATACCGCTCGTCGTGAACGAGGCCGCCAGGCCGCTCGGGAGGCGCGCCCCGCCGTAGACCCGCTCGACCATCTTGCGCTCGGAGAGCTCCTCCAGGTCGCGGCGGATCGTCATCTCGGAGACGTCCAGCGCGCGGGCGATGTCGCCCACCGATTCGGTGCCGTTCTCGGCGAGGCGCCGGACGATCTGCTCCTGTCGCTGTGCCTTGAGCATCTCCCACCTCCTTGAACGTATTTCAACATGTTCGCACACATCCGAACGCCTCACAGCCGAACGGTCGGTTTGCGGCGGCGAGCGGCGCGCGTACACGCCCTCTGCACGGATGAACATGCGACGCGGTGCCGGATGTTCGGGCACAGACCCCGGCAACGGAAGGGAGAATTTGACAAATAGCAGGTAGAAGGCATGGAAATAAAAACCGGCCCACCGGGGGCGCCCGCGGGGCCCGCAGAGTTCGGACGCTTGCCGAGCCGCCCGCCGCCGCGCCGCCCGCGCGTGCTACAGTCTTGCCAAGGCAATCACAAACTCTCACATATCCGAACACCGGAGGGGGTTTGACGGCGCGCAGGGGGCATGCCGCGCGCCGGGGGAGCATCGGGTGCGCATCCGGCACCCGATCGAGAGGGGGAGTACCATGAGTACCTTCGACACCGAACTCGTCGATCGCTTCGAGGCGCTCTACGGAGGCGGGCGCGCTCTCGCGCACGTCCACGCGCCCGCGCGCAGCGAGATCGCCGGCAACCACACCGACCACGAGGGCGGCCATGTGGTCGCGGGCGCCCTGGACGTCTCCATCGAGGGCGTGGCGGCGCTCAACGGGACCTCGACCGTGCGGGTGGCCAGCGACGGCTACGAGCCCTTCGAGCTCGACCTGACCGATCTGGAGCCCCGCGTGGCCGAGCAGGTGAGCACCGCGGGCCTCGTCCGCGGCATGGCCCACGAGCTCCAGCTGACCGGGCGCACCCCCCAGGGATTCGACCTGGTGATGACGAGCGATATCCCCGGGGGCTCCGGCCTGTCCTCGTCCGCCGCGCTCGAGCTGGCGGTCGGCCGCGTGATGGAGACCCTGTGGGAGGGCGACCCCGTGACGCCCACGGCCATGGCGCAGGCGGCGCAGCGCGCCGAGAACGTCTACTTCGGCAAGCCCTGCGGCCTCATGGACCAGCTGTCCGAGGCCCTCGGCGGCATCGCGCACATCGACTTCGCCGACCCCGCGAACCCGGTCTCCGAGAAGCTCGACTTCGACTTCGCCGACAAGGGCTACGCGCTGTGCCTGGCCTACATGGGCACCGACCACTCCGTGTCCACGGCCGACTACGCCGCCGTCCCCGGCGAGATGCAGTCGGTCGCCGCCGAGTTCGGCTGCACGCGCCTGTGCGAGGTCCCCATCGAGGACTTCGACGGCCACGTGAACGAGCTGCGCGCCAAGCTGGGCGACCGCGCGGTGCTGCGCGCCCTGCACTACTACATCGAGAACCGCCTTGTCGTCGAGCGCTGGGACGCCCTGTGCGCGGGCGACATCGACACCTTCCTCGACCTCACCCGCCGCTCCGGGGCGAGTTCGGGCATGTACCTGCAGAACGTCGCCAACGGCGGCACCGACCAGCCGGCCATGGTGGCCCTGGCGCTGGCGGAGCGCCTGCTGGGCGACGAGGGCGCCGTGCGCATCCACGGCGGCGGCTTCGGCGGGTCCATCCAGGCCTTCGTGCCGCTCGACCGCGTCGACTCCTTCATCGCCGGCATGGACGGCTGGCTGGGCGAGGGCAACTGCCGCAGCTACCGCATCAGCAACGAGGGGGCGTACGCGCAATGGCTGTAGGAAACGGGTCCGCGTACGGCGCGGAGCAGCTGGCGCACGATGTCAGCAAGCTCGTCGGGTACGCGGTGAGCACGGGCCTGGTGCACCCCGGCGACGCCATGTGGGCCTACAACACGGTGCTGGAGGCGGTGGGGGCCCAGGGCCCCGCCGCGCCCGACGCCGCGGAGCTGCTGGCGGACGCCTACGTCTGCGCCCCGACCGCCGACCTCGCGCAGGCCGGCCCGGTGAGCGCCTTCGTGTCCCCGCAGGAGGGCTTCGACCTCGAGGGCACGGTGGGCCGCATCGCCGCGGCGGGCATCGCCGCCGGCTGCGAGGAGGACACCCCGTCGGGGGCCGACCGCATCGCCACGCGCGTGATGAACGTCCTCATGCCGCGCCCCTCCGAGGTCGCCCGCCGCTTCGCGGACGAGTACGCGGCCGGCGGCCCGCAGGCCGCGACCGACTGGTTCTACCGGATGAGCTGCGACAGCCGCTACGTGCGCCGCGCCGCCATCGCCAAAAACGTCGCCTGGACGTCGCCCACCGAGTGGGGCGAGCTCGAGATCACCATCAACCTCTCCAAGCCCGAGAAGGACCCCAAGGCCATCGCCGCCGCGGGAGCCGCCCCGGCGACGGGCGAGGTCTACCCGGCCTGCCAGCTGTGCATGGAGAACGAGGGCTATCCCGGCCGCGGCGCCGGCGCGGCCCACGGCGCGCACCCGGCCCGCCAGAACCTGCGCATCCTGCCCATCACGCTGGGCGGCGAGCACTGGGGCCTGCAGTACAGCCCGTACGCGTACTTCGACGAGCACTGCATCGCCATGAGCGCCGAGCACCGCCTCATGCACGTGGACCGACAGAACATGGGGCGCCTCCTCGATTTCGTGGACCTGTTCGGGCACTACTTCATCGGCTCCAACGCCGACCTGCCCATCGTGGGCGGCTCCATCCTGTCGCACGACCACTTCCAGGGCGGGCGGCACGTGTTCCCCATGATGAAGGCGCCGGCCTCCGAGACCTTCGTCATGCCGGGCTTCGCCGGCGTCGCCTGCGAGGTCGTGCGCTGGCCCATGAGCGTGCTGCGCCTGCGCGCCGCCGACCGCGAGGCGCTGCTCGACGCCGCCGCGCACGTGCTGGAGGTCTGGCGCGGGTACAGCGATGCGGAGGCGGGCGTCGTCGCCTGGACCGAGGAGGGCGGCGAGCGCGTCGCGCACAACACCATCACGCCCGTCGCCTGCAAGGACGGCGACGAGTACGTGCTGTACCTCGCCCTGCGCTGCAACATCGCGACCGACGAGCACCCGCTCGGCGTGTTCCACCCCCATGCGGAATGGCACCACATCAAGAAGGAGAACATCGGCCTCATCGAGGTCATGGGCCTGGCGATCCTGCCCGCCCGCCTGGTGGACGAGCTCGCCGCGGTCAAGGGCCATCTGCTCGCGCATGCGGGGGACGCCGATACGGCGGCGCTCGCGGACGAGCTCGCGGCCGATCCGCTGTCCGCCTCGCACGCCACCTGGGCGCTCGAGCTCGCGGCGGCGCACCCCGACATCGCCGAGGACACCGCCGAGCAGATCATCCGCGACGGCGTGAGCGACGTCTTCGGCCACGTCCTCGCCGACGCCGGCGTGTTCAAGTGGGACGAAGCCGGCCGCGCGGCGCAGGAGCGCTTCATCGACGCGCTCTGATCGATTCGCATATCCCTCTCTCCATTGCGCTCCGTGTTCGATGCCCCGACACGGAGCGCTTTTCCGTGGCAAGTTGGGGCCGGGTTCAAACTTGTCGCGACAAGTTTGAACCCGGCCCCAACTTGCCACCCACGGGTTTGTCTCACGAAGCGACCTCTAACTGAGACAAACCCATGGGCACAATGTGGCGCCCTACCCTTCGGGGGCGTGCGTCACGTCGGCCTATTCGTCCACGCGGACGAAATGGTAGCTGCGGGCCATGTAGAGCGCCGAGCCGACGGGCAGGGGCAGGCCCATGTCCATAAGCGCGGCGGCGGGGTATACGACACCGGAGCTGACCTCGCGGTAGCGCGCGGTGCGCTCCAGGCCGCGAGGCACGACGTATTTGGCCTCGCCGTAGCCCTCGGCGCGCGCGACCACGACGTTCACGACGGCCTCCGAGCCGTCCTCGGCGGCGAACTCCCACGCGTACAGGTCGGCGGTCGCCGGATCGCTCAGGCGGTAGTACAGGCCCTCGCGCACGATGCGCTCCATGCCGCGGTAGCGCTCGATCTGCTCGCGGATGAGCTCGCAGGCGCGCTCGGGCAGCTCGAGCAGATCGAGCTCGTAGCCGAAGCCGCCGCCCGCCATGGCGATAAGGCCGCGCGCCGACAGCGACACGGTGCGGCCATTGACCTCGTTGGGACAGGCCGAGACGTGTGCCCCCACGGTGGAGCACGGATAGCCGAACGACGTGCCGTACTGGATGGTCATGCGGTCGTGTCCGTCGGTGTTGTCGCTCGTCCAGATCTGGGGCGTGTAGTGCAGCATGCCGGCGTCAAAGCGTCCGCCGCCGGCGGCACAGCCCTCGATGAGCAGGTCGGGGTAGCGTTGGACCAGGCGCTCGAGCACGTCATACAGGCCGAGGTAGTAGTCGTAGACGACGCGGCCCTGATCGGTGGTCGCATGCGAGTAGATGTCCACCAGGCTGCGATTGAAGTCCCACTTGAGGTACTCGATGTTGCCCTGGTCGAGCACGCGGCAGATCTGCTCGAAGACGTTGTCGCGCACCTCGGCGCGGGAGAAATCGAGCACGAGCTGGTCGCGCCCGAGCGCGGGCTGCTTGCCCGGGACGGCGAGCGCCCAGTTGGGATGCTCACGGAAGAGCTGGGAGTCCTCGTTGACCATCTCGGGTTCCACCCAGATGCCAAACCTGATGCCCAGGGTGTTGATGCGCTCGATGAGCTGTCCCAGCGTGCCGCCGAGCTTCTCCTCGTTGACGGTCCAGTCGCCGAGCGAGCGGTAGTCGTCCTTGCGCTCGGCAAACCAGCCGTCGTCCATGACGAGCATGTCCATGCCGAGCTCAGCGGCCTTGGAGGCAAGGCGCACCAGCTCGTCGCCGGTGAAATCGAAGTAGTGCGCCTCCCAGCTGTTGACCAGAATCGGACGCGGGCGGTCGCGCCAGGCGCCGCGGCACACGTGCGTGCGGATGCAGCGGTGCAGGTTGTGCGAGATGCGCTCCAGGCCGCGATCCGAGTAGGTCATGATGACCTCGGGCGCCACGAGCTGCTCGCCCGCCTCCAACGGATAGGAGAACAGCTCGTCGGACAGACCCATCTGCATGCGAATCTGCTGGTATTGGGTCTGCTCGACCTCGGCCTTGAAGTTGCCGCTGTAGACAAACGACATGGACCAGCCGCGGCCCGCCGTCTCCGTCGCGTCGCGGTCGCACACGATCATGAACGGGTTGTACTGGTGCGAGGATTGGCCGCGACGGCTGCCGACGCTGAACGATCCCGGGCGCACTTCGTGGCGGTCGAGCTTTCGCTCCATGCAGTGCTGGCCGTTGAAGGTCATGACATCGAAGTCGCCGTGGACGAAATCGAGGCAGGCGGTTTGCAGCTTCTCGACGACCACGCGCTGCGCGCCCGTGTTGCGCACGATCGCGGCGCGCGTGATGATGTCGAGCTCGGGCAGCACGCCGTAGAGCAACTCGACCTCGACGCCGCAGCGCGCATCGGCAAGGGTCACCGACAGGGTCTGCGCCCCGTCGGCCTCGGCGTCGGCGTAGACGGCGGGCAAGCCGGGCAGGCCGTACTTGCCCGCGCGGATTTCGTGGCGCGCATAGCGCAGGTCGCACCCGAATGTGCCCTCGCCGTCGCGCATGACGAACACGGGGCTGCGCAGGTCGCCGTTGCCCTGGAAGGGGAACTCCTGGGGCAGGACGTCCAGCGAGTAGGTGCGCGTCCCGGCCTCGTGCGGGCTTGTACAGCATCCGCTGCGGTCCGCATAGGTGAGCAGGTAGTCCATGGTGCCCTCGGCGCGCGCGCCAAAGTACAGGTGTAGCAGGTAGCCGAATCGGTCCGCCTGCATCTGATAGGTCGTGTTGCGCGTGTGCAGCGTGAAGGTGCGGGTGGCCTCGTCGAAAAGAATGGGCATCGGTCTCGCTCGATTCCTTCTGATCGGATTTGGTCGGGCTTGGAGTCGCGCGACATCGGAGTCGCGCGGCAGGTATTGTACGGCACTTGGGTCCCGCGAGCGGGACCCAAGGCGAAGGGGTCATAAGCTACATGAGCGGTGCATATGTCGCATTATGTGCAGGTCATGTCGCAAAAGCGCTATTTGACCGCACCGTTGGTGACGCCGCCGATGATCTGCTTCTGCGCCACGATGTAGAAGACGATCATCGGGAGCATGGCGAGCAGGTAGGAGGCGAACGCCAGGTTGTAGTTCGTGGAGAACGCGGTCTGGAAGTTCATCTGCGCGAGCGGCAGCGTGTTGACGCCCTGGCCGCCCATGATGACGAGCGGGGTCATGACGTCGTTCCACACGGCCAGGCCGGTGATGACGGCGACGGTGGCGTGCATGGGCTTCATGAGCGGGAAGATGACCTTCCAGTAGGTGCTCCAGGTCGAGGCACCGTCCATGCGCGCGGCCTCCTCCAGCGCGATGGGGATGTTACGCAGGTAGCCGGTGTAGAGCATCATGTTCATGGGCATGTAGAACACGATGTAGAGGATCATGACGCCCACCATGTTGTCCAGATGCATGACGGCGGTCTGCTTGACGAGCGGCATCATCAGAATCGCGAAGGGCACGTACATGCCGGCGATGATGAAGTAGTAGCTCGCCTTGTAGACCCGGCTGCGGTCCATGTTGCGGCCGATCGCGTAGGCGGCGAGGCTGTGGACGAGGATGGAGGCGACCACGGCCACGACGGTGATGATCAGCGAGTTCAGGAAGGAGTTGAAGAAGTCCGTCACCTGGATGGCCTCGATGAAGTTGTCGAGGCTCCAGTGGCTCGGCAAAGACAGGATGCCCGCGATGTCGTTCGTCATCTCGGTGGGATCCTTGAAGGCGATGACCACCGCCATATACAGCGGGAAGATGATGGTGATAAGACCGATGATGAGAAGGATGGTCACAGGCCAGTTAGCCCGTTCCTTGACTTTTCCCTTAGCCATTAGAGCTGCTCCTCCTTACTGTTCAAGAACTTCGTCTGCAGGATGGAGACCACGGCGATGAGGATGAAGAAGATCACCGCGTTGGCGCACTGGTAGCCGAACTGGCCGCCGGACAGGCCGTTGTTGTAGATAAGGTAGGAGATGGACTCCGTGGACTGCGCCGGGCCGCCGGAGGTCATGGCGACGATCTGATCGAAGACCATCAGCATGTCCTTCATGACGAGCACCATGTTGGTGGTGACGGACGGCATGATGAGCGGGAACGTGATGTAGCGGAACTTGTCCCAGCCCGTCGCGCCGTCGAGCGCGCCGGCCTCGTAGACGTCCTCGGGCACCGAGGACAGACCGGTGATGTAGATGATGGTGGTCTGCGCGCAGGCCTGCCACACGAGCACGACCACGATCGCGACCCATGCCCAGTCCGAGCTCGCCAGAATCGACTCGGTACCGGTGATGGCGGGCACGATGTAGGTGAAGAAGTAGCTGAACACGTAACCCACGACCAGGCCGCCGAGGATGCGGGGCACGAAGTACACGCCGCGCAGGGCGCTCTTGAACCTGATCTTGCTCGACAACCCGATGGCGAGCATGAGGGAGATGACGTTGGTGAGCAGGGTTGCCACCACCGCCACCTTGAAGGTGAACAGGTAGGAGTTCAGGATACGGGTATCGGTGAACATGTCCATGTAGTTCTGCAGGCCCACGATGTTGAAGGCGCCGTAGCCCTTCGAGTCCGTGAAGCTGTACAGAAAGCCCGTGATGAGCGGGAACGTATTGAATGCGCAGAAGATCACAAGGACGGGGATCAGGATCGCCATGAACGTCTTGTTGCGACCCGACCCGACCTTGGTTGCCGTTGATGCCATGCTTCCTCCTTACTCCTGAGCTGCGGCTTGGACCTTGCGAATGACGCTGCGGTTGTAGCGCTGCCAGTCGTTGTCCCACTTCGTGAGGAACGCGTCGACGTCCTTGTTGAGCAGCATCGTCTGGAGCTGAGCGTCGCAGCCCATGGCGGAGGGATAGGAGTGGTCGAGGTAGTCGAGCACGCGACCCTCCTCGATCCAGGGAGCCACGTCGTCAAAGAGAGGATCGAGCTCGAAGGTGCCCTCCAGGCAGGGGATGGCGCGCTGGTCGTCGATGTAGGTCTGGACGTTTTCGGCCTGTGACAGGAAGTTGATGACCTCGTAGACGGCATCTTTGTGCTCGCAGGTCTCGGCCACGCACCACTGCAGGTCGACGCCCGAGACCACCACGCGGTCATCGGCGTTTTCTGCCGACGGCATGGGGAACATGCCGATGTTCATGTCGGGGTTCACCGACAGGATCTGCGGCACGGCGAAGCTGCCGCAGGGGTACATGGCGGACTGCCCGCGCGCGAAGGCGGTGCAGGCGTCGTTGTAGGCGTAGGCGAACGGGCCGGGCTCGGCGTAGTCGAGCAGCTCGAGCATGCGCTCGGCAGGCTCGCGGTAGTAGTCGGCGAACTTTGCGTTGCCGAGGTTGACCTGGTAGTTGAGGTCAGAGGGGACCATGTTGGCCGTGATGGAGTTCCAAGGCGACAGGATGGTCCAGGTGTCCAGGTAGCCCAGGTAGATGGGATAGACATCCGGCTCCTCGGACTGGATCTGTTTGAACAGCGCGATCAGCTCGTCCCAGGTCTCGGGGATGGTCCAGCCGTGCTCAGCGAACATGTCCTTGTTGTAGAGCATGCCCGCGGCGTTTGCCACGAACGGCACGCCGTAGATGCCCTCCATGGGCACGTAGGTGACGCTGTCCAAGATGTTGATGTAGGCGTCCTGCACGTCCTCGATGGCGGGGCAGTCCGACACGTCGGCCAAGATGTTGGAGTCGGTGAAGTTGGCGTAGTCGCCGTCGCCGCCGATGCCGATGACATCGGGATAGTTCTCGCGCACGAAGCGCGTCTTCATGATGGTCACGGCGTCGGCCGGGCTCGTGATGTTGAGGTAGATGTCGTCGTGCGAGGCGTTGAAATCCTCCATGAGCTGCTCGAAGATGCTCACGGCCTCCTGCTTGTAGCTGACGATCTCCACCTCGATCTTGCCGTCGGCGCGCTGGGTGGTGCAGCCGCTGAACAGCAGGCCTGCCGCTCCGGCCGCAACGCCGCCCAGGAGGGCGCGACGTGAAACGGGTTTGCTCAGCATGCGTCTAGCCTCCTTCCTCGCTTAGTGGACGATCGCGAGCTCGGACTGCTTGTCGAACACGTGGACCTTGTCGAGGTCGAACGCGACCTCGATGCGGCTCCCGACGCGCGCGGGGTTGCCGGACGAGACATGGCTGGACACGGTGCCGCCGTCGACGTCCGCGTAGATCATGGCCTCGGAGCCCAGCAGCTCGTACACGGTGACCGTGGCCGCGATCCGCTCGGAGAGCGTGCGGTCGGCGGGGTGCTCGTTGGAGTCGACGACGTCCTCGGGGCGGATGCCCAGCACGACGACCTTGCCCACGTAGCCCTTCTCCTTCAGGACCCTGCCCTTGGCGTCGGGCAGGGTGATGGCGTTCCCGCCGAAGGCGAGGGTGACCTTCCCGGCCGTCTCGCCCACGGTCGCGTCGATGAAGTTCATCTGCGGGGAGCCGATGAAGCCGGCGACGAACAGGTTGCAGGGCTCGGAGTAGAGCTTGGCGGGCGAATCGACCTGCTGCATGACGCCGTCCTTCATGACGACGATGCGGGTCCCGAGCGTCATGGCCTCGGTCTGGTCGTGCGTGACGTAGATGATGGTGGCGCCCAGGCGCTGATGCAGCTTGGAGATCTCGGCGCGCATCTGGACGCGCAGCTTGGCGTCCAGGTTCGACAGGGGCTCGTCCATGAGGTAGACCTTGGGGTTGCGGCAGATGGCGCGGCCCATGGCGACGCGCTGGCGCTGGCCGCCCGAGAGCGCCGAGGGCTTGCGGTCGAG
>DHCMC07803__coassemble_722_pt1 | contig 33077 bp, 31 predicted proteins | sample DHCMC07803__metabat2_low_PE_003 | metagenome-assembled genome bin DHCMC07803
CAGCTTGTCGAGGTCGAGGATGCGGGCGGTCTCGCGGACGGCCTTGTCGATCTCATCGGGGCTCGCCTTGCGCAGCTTCATGGGGAACGCCATGTTGTCGTACACGGTCATATGCGGGTAGAGCGCGTAGTTCTGGAACACCATGGCGATGTCGCGGTCCTTGGGTTCGACGTCGTTGACCACGCGGCCGTCGATCTTCAGGGTGCCGGAGGTGATGTCCTCGAGGCCTGCGATCATGCGCAGGGTGGTGGACTTCCCGCATCCCGAGGGGCCGACGAAGATGATGAACTCCTTGTCGGCGATCTCGAGGTTGAAGTCCTTGACGCCCTCGTACCCGTTCGGATATTTCTTCCCAACGTGCTCAAGAGAGAGTTCTGCCATTGCTTGAAACCCCTTCCTGTATGCCCGCCGCGCCCGCGTGCGGACAGTCCGTACTGCGGACCTTATAGTAAAGTGCCACTATGCGTCGTTTTAGAGCTATAGAGATATGCAACCATATCAAATGCGATATCCTGCAGGTAGATGAACTGAATCGATGGTGAAGAATCGGTGCCGGTTTCGGTAAACGGTTGAATTACCCCGCTCAAGGTAATCTTATGTTTCTGTATACGTCTTGATATTGCTCTATCTACCTGCGATAGCTGGCTTTTTCCTGAGTATCTAGCAATATGTAGGTAAATATAGATATGTACGTTAATTTAGTTGCACGAAATGCGTGTACAATCTATGACGATCTGCGCCGCCTTTCGCCGCGGCCGGGGTCCGCACAGGAAGGGGGCCCGCGTATGCCGGCTCATGAGCTCGTCTCATCCACATTCTCCCGAGGCAAGTACATCGACCTCATGCCGTACCAGTACGGGCGCGAGGTCTGCACGCCGGGCCATGCGTTCGGCCCGTTCCGCCGCAGCCACTACCTGTTCCACTACATCATCTCGGGGTGCGGGACGCTCGCGGCGTCCGACGAGTCGGGCAACCAGACGGTCTACCGCCTGCAGGCGGGGGAGGGGTTCATGATCTTCCCGGGGCAGACCAACACCTACTATGCGGACATGGACGACCCCTGGGAGTACATCTGGGTCGAGTTCGACGGGATCCGGGTGAAGGAGTCTCTGGCCTTCGCGGGGTTCGCCGAGTCCTCGCCCATCTACCGCTCGGGGAACGACGACCTGCGCAACACGATGGAGCAGGAGATGCGGTATCTGGTCGACCATCAGGACGCGTCCGCGTTCTGCCTGATCGGCCACACCTACCTGTTCCTCGACGGCCTGCTCCGCTCGATCGTCGCCCCCCGGACCGCGTCGACCAGCAAGCTGCAGGACCTCTACATCCGGGAGGCCATGAGCTATATCGAGCAGAACTACCAGAACGGCATCACGGTCGAGGACATCGCGCGGCAGACGGGTCTCAACCGCAGCTATTTCGGCAAGATCTTCAAGAGCGTGACGGACAAGTCCCCCCAGCAGTACCTGATCGACTACCGCATGACCAAGGCGGCGCAGCTGCTCAAGCTCACCGCGCTGTCGGTGGGCGAGGTCGGCCGCGCGGTCGGCTACCCCAACCAGCTCCATTTCTCGCGCGCGTTCAAGGGCGCCTTCGGGCTATGCCCGCGCGAGTGGCGCCGGGTGAACACGCACGCCTGAGCCCGCCGGCCGCATCTGCCCCCTAGCCTGTTCCCATGGCCGAGACGGCCGCCGCGGCGTGCCGCGGAAGCCGCCGGCCGGCGCCTTCCATACGTGCTACGATTACCTGAGCTGTGTTTCGTGACGCATTGGAGGGAATCCATGAGCAACGTCCTCGTCTTCGGGCATCAGAATCCGGATAACGACGCCATCATGTCGTCGGTCGTCCTCGCCCAGCTCCTCAACCAGGTGAACTTCAACGGCTGCACCTACCAGGCGTGCTGCCTGGGCCCGCTGCCCGCCGAGTCCGCCAAGCTCCTCGCCGACCTCGGCGTCGCCGAGCCGCTGCCGCTCGACGCCATCGAGCCGGCCGACGAGCCCCAGCAGGTCATCCTGACCGACCACAACGAGGTGGGCCAGACGGTCGCCGGGATCGAGAACGCCCAGATCGTCGGCGTGGTCGACCATCACCGCTTCGGCGGCTTCACCACCGCCGCCCCGCTCACCATCGTGGCCATGCCCTGGGGTTCCAGCTGCACCATCGTCGCCAAGCTGTTCGAGGTGCTCGGGCAGCAGCCGACCGACGCCCAGGCGCGCCTGCTGCTGTCGGCCATGATGACCGACACGCTCATGCTCAAGAGCCCCACCACCACCGACATCGACCGCGCGGTCGCCGCCAAGCTCGGCGAGCAGCTCGGCGTCGACCCGGTCAAGTTCGGCATGGAGGTCTTCCTCTCCCGCCCGTCCGGCTCCTTCACGCCCGAGCAGATGGTCGGCAACGACATCAAGCTGTTCGAGGTCGGCGCGTCCAAGCTGCTCATCGGCCAGTACGAGACCGTGGACAAGAGCCGCGCGCTCGGCATGGTGCCCGAGATCCGCGAGGCCATGCGCGCCTACCAGGCCGGCAAGGGCGCGGACGGCATCGTCCTGTGCATCACCGACATCATGGAGGAGGGCTCCCAGGTCCTGTTCGAGGGCGAGACCGCCGTCGCGCAGAAGGGCCTCGGGATCGAGGACGTCGCCGAGGGCGTGTGGATGCCCGGCGTGCTCTCCCGCAAGAAGCAGGTGGCCGCTCCCATCCTCGCCGCGGCGGAGTAGGCCGCGGGCCCGGACGACGGCACCGCATCCGCGCCTGCGTCCCGCCCTGTGCGGGCCGCGGTGCGCGAGCCGTCGCGGATGAGGGGCGCCCCTGCGGGCGACCTGTGGATTCCCCGTGGTTCGGGTCGGCGGATACCCCCCGTCGCGCGGCAGCGGGGGTACAACGGATTCAGATGAAACGGCGTGGCGCCCGATCGGGTGCCGCGCCTTATTTGAGACCAGGGCGCGCGGCTCCGTCTTCGGCCGCCGCGTCCGCGACCGCGAAGGAGCGACGGCACCGACATGGGAAAGCGCACGCGCAAAAACCTCAGGCACACGGCCGCGAAGGCGGTCGAGCGCAAGGCGCTTGCCGTGGACGCGCCCGCCGCGCCCGCCCCGCTCATCAGCGACCGGCAGCGCCGCAGGCTGGAGCGCCGCAGCGTGCTCGACCGCATCACCTCCAACGGCACCGTGTCCGCCATGGTGATGATCGCCGCGGCCGTCGCGGCGGTCGTCTGCGCCAACACCGACGCGTACTTCGCGCTCCACGAGTGGTTCGCGCTCCCGGTCACGGTCGCGATCGGCGGCTGGGAGTTCTCCTTGAGCTTCGAGCTGTTCGTGAACGACTTCCTCATGGCGGTGTTCTTCCTGCTCGTGGGTATCGAGCTCAAGTACGAGATGACCGTCGGGGAGCTCAGGCGCCCCCGTCAGGCGATGCTGCCCATGCTCGCCGCGGTGGGCGGCGTGGTCGTCCCCGCGTGCATCTACGGGTTCGTGAACCGCGGCGGCGCGGTCTACGGCTGGGCGATCCCCATGGCGACCGACATCGCCTTCGCGCTCGGCGTGCTCTCCCTGCTGGGGAGCCGGGTGCCGCCGGCGATCAAGGTGTTCTTCTCGACCCTCGCCATCGCCGACGACCTGCTCGCCATCGCGGCCATCGCCATCTTCTACGGCCATGCGCCGAGCCTGGGCTGGCTCGCCGCGGCGGCTGCGGTGACCGGGGCGCTCGCGCTGCTCAACGCGCGGAGGCACTACCGGCTCGCCCCGTACCTGGCGCTCGGCCTCGTGCTGTGGTTCTGCCTGTTCCAGTCCGGCGTCCACGCGACGCTCGCGGGCGTGATCCTGGCCTTCACCATCCCGGCCCGCTCCGACGTCGACGCCGGGGGCCTGGTGTCCTGGCTCGGCGCCAAGCTGCCCGAGCTCGACGACCGCTTCGATGACGAGGCGCACATCCTCGGCCAGCACGACTTCACCCATGCGGTGTCGGGCGTCGAGCGGGTGATGCACCGCGTGACGCCGCCGCTGCAGCGCCTGGAGCACTACATCTCCACGCCGGTGAACTTCCTGATCCTGCCGCTGTTCGCGTTCGTGAACGCGCAGGTGCGCCTCGTGGGGGTCGACCTGGGCGCCCTCGTGGTCGACCCGGTCGCGGTCGGCGTGTACCTGGGCATGATGCTGGGCAAGCCGGTGGGTATCGCGGGGGTGACCTTCATCCTCGTCAAGGCCGGTCTCGCGGAGCTGCCGCGCGGCGTGCGCTGGCCCCATATCGTGGGGGTGGGGATCCTGGGCGGCATCGGCTTCACCATGTCGATCCTCATCGCGGGGCTCGCGTTCACCGAGATTCCGGCCGAGCTGCTGGCCGCCAAGACGGCGATCCTCGTCGGCTCGGTTTCAGCGGCCCTGCTGGGCCTGGCCTACATGCACCTGGTCTGTCGGGGGAGGGCCGCGCGCTGACCCCGGGCCCGCGCGGCCTTGCGGGCCCGGGGCTGCCCCGGACCGGCTCGACGGCCCCGGCGGGCGCGGCGGGGCCGGCGGGCTTTCCGACCGCCGGGCGCCGCGGCCGCGCGCGTCGCCGGGGCGTCAGCCCGCGAGCCGCGCGCGGATGGCCTCGACCTGGCGTATGGCGCGGTTGACGCGGTAGCGGGCGTCGTCGATCTGCCCTTGGACGTAGAGGTCGACGAAGGGGTTGTCGAGGAACACGTCGGCGGCGCCGACGAACCCTCCGGTCTCGATGCCCCAGCCGCTCGCGCCCTCGACGTCGCGCAGCTCGCGCACGAAGTCCGCGAGCGCGTCGCGGGCGGACTCGAGCTCGTCCTGCGCCCGCGACATCTTGCCGCGCTTGACCATCGACGAGAGGAACCCGCCCGCGAAGATGTCGAACGCGCCCCAGTTGCCGGCGGAGTGCAGGTACTCCTCGGCGCGATGCAGGTGCTCGAGCGCGACGTCGGCGGCCTCGATGGCCTGACGGCGCTCCCGGTCCCGGTCGGCGTCCATGTGCGTGCTCCCTTCCGGCTGACCGCCCCTGAGCGGCGCCTACTCGACCGTCCCGTACATGCTTCCCCAGCCGTGCGCGGCGAGCGCCGAGTTCAGCTGGTCGCAGAGGCGCCGGCGGTCGTAGACGCCGGGCGGCAGCAGGGTCACGATCTCCATGAGGTCGGGCGCGAGGTCGAGGATCTCGGCCTGGACCACCAGGTCGAGGCGGTCGACCGTCTCGCGGCCGGCGTACATGCCGTCGACCAGGCGCTGCAGGTCGCCGAACTCCTCAGCTTGTATGGAACCGAGCCTCATGTGGCCTCCTCGCGCTCGTGTGCTCGGCGTCTAATCTACCACGGAAGCCGCGTCGCGGGCGCCGGCGGCCGCGGCCGGGCACGACGCGGGGGACCGCCCTGCCTGTCGTCACGGCTTCGACGCCGGCCGCGGCCGGCGCACGACGCGGGGCCGCGCCGCGCGCCGGCCCCTCCCGCGCTTCTGGCGTTTTCGCCGTCTCGCGCGGGGACACACGACGGAAACACGCATGCAGGTATACTTACTCCCTGTTTGTACCGCGGCGTCCGGCCCGCCGACTCGGGGCCGCTCGTCTGAAGGGAAGAGGGAGCCCGCCATGCAAACCATGTACGAGAAGATGGAGACAGCCGAGCTCGATGCGGCGATCGCCCAGCTCGAGGCAGAGGTCGCGGAGGTGAAGGCGAAGGGCCTCGCGCTCGACATGGCGCGCGGCAAGCCCTCGCCCGCTCAGGTCGACATCTCCCGCCCGATGCTTGACATCCTGAGCAGCACCGCCGACCTCACCGACGAGGGCGTCGACTGCTCCAACTACGGTTGCTTCGAGGGCATCCCCTCCGCGCGCCGCCTGGCCGGCGAGTTCCTCGGCGTGCCCGCCGAGCAGACCATCGTGCTGGGCTCCTCGAGCCTGAACATCATGCAGTCGGTCCTCATCCACTACTGGGAGAAGGGCGTCCCCGGCCACACCCCCTGGAGCAAGCTCGACCGCGTGAAGTTCCTGTGTCCCGCCCCCGGCTACGACCGCCACTTCGGCATCACCCAGGACCTGGGTATCGAGAACGTCCCCGTGCGCATGACCGAGACCGGCCCCGATATGGACGAGGTCGAGCGCCTCGTGGCCGCCGACGACTCCATCAAGGGCATGTTCTGCGTGCCCAAGTACTCCAACCCCACGGGCATCACCTACTCCGAGGAGACGGTGCACCGCCTCGCGACGATGAAGGCCGCGCCCGACTTCCGTATCGTGTGGGACAACGCCTACGCGGTGCACGACCTCACCGACGAGCCCGACGTCCTCGCCAACGTGTTCGACTTCGCGCGCGAGGCGGGCACCGAGGACCGCATCCTCGCGGTGGCGTCGACCTCCAAGATCACCTTCCCGGGCGCCGGCATCGCCTTCTTCGGGTCGAGCCCGGCCAACGTCGCCGAGGTCGCGAGCACCCTCAAGGTCGGCCTCATCAGCGCCGACAAGCTCAACCAGCTGCGCCACGTGCGCTTCCTCCCCACCCTCGAGGCGGTGCGCGCCCACATGCGCAAGCACGCCGAGTTCCTGCGCCCGCGCTTCGCGTGCGTCGAGGAGAAGCTCGAGCAGGGGCTCGCGGGGACCGGCTGCGGCTCCTGGTCGCATCCCAACGGCGGGTACTTCGTGTCCTTCGACGGCCCCGAGGGCACCGCGAAGCGCGTCGGCGCCCTGTGCGCCGAGATGGGCGTGAAGCTCACCCCGGCGGGCGCCACGTGGCCCGGCGGGCACGACCCGTACGATTCGAACATCCGCATCGCGCCGACCTACCCGTCGGTGGAGGAGCTCTCCGCGGCGCTCGACGTGCTGGTGCTGGCCGTCAAGCTCGCCTCCGCCGAGGTCGCGCGCGCTGCCCGCGCCTGATCCGGGGCCTGGCGGCGGGCGCCCGGCGGCATGATGCGCCAGAGCATGGCACGGGGGCCGTCCCGCCTGCCGCCATCCGCCGCCATGGCGGCGGGGCCGCCCGCCCGGTGCCGGCCGGTATGACCGATGACGAGAAGAGGAGCGACGCTGGCTATGGCCGACGACGAGTTTTTCGATGACGAGCAGGAGCTGATGGATGCCGTCGGGCGCCCCGCGGAGGGCGACGCTGCCCCCGCGACCGCGCCCGCCGCGCCGGCGGGCGACGACGGCCGCCCCGCCCCGCCCCCGTTCTGGATGGTCCTCGTCATCGCGGCCGTGGCGCTCGCCCTCGGCGGGGTCGTCGGCTACCTGCTGGGGGCCTCGAGCGCCCTCGCCTCGCTCGAGGCGCTGGGTGCAGACGAGATCCAGCAGACCTATGCGACGGACGGCGGGGCGTCGTCCGAGGGCGCCTCCGACGCGCTGCCGGAGGGGCACCCGCAGCTCGACATCGCGGAGGACGGCACGGCGACGCTCGCCGACGGCGGCTCCGCCGCGTGATGCCCGCGTCGCCCGGCGGCGCGGCGGATGCCGGCGGACGGGCCGGCGGGAAGGGGGACAGATGGCGTTCGATGGGCAGCAGACCAGGCGGGCCCGGGTCGCGGTCGCCGTTGCGGCGCTCGCGATCGCGGCGGCCGTCGGCGCCGCAGCGGTCTCGGGGGCCCTCTCGGGGTCGGGCGCCCCGTCCGACGGGGACGCGGGGTCCGCGCAAGCCGCGTCTTCGGGTGGGGCGGGCGCCGCGCAGGGCGCGACGTCGGACGAGCACGACATGAGCCATGTCGACCTCACGTACCGGACGACCCTCGACCAGCTCGAGGGGCAGTACGAGGCCGACCCGTCGAACCCCTCGGCCCTGCTGAACCTCGCCAACGGCTACTTCGACTGGGGCGTGGCCGCCATGGGCGTCGCCGCCGACGACGAGGACGCGGGACACGTGGCGGACTTGTTCAACCATGCCATCGAGCGCTACGATGAGTACCTCGAGGTCAACCCCGGGTCGAAGTCGGTCGAGGTGGACCGCGCCATCTCGATCTTCTACGCCGGCGACGCGGACCGCGCCATCGCGACGCTGGAGGAGTTCACCGCTGCGGACGACTCCTTCGGACCCGCCTGGGCCAATCTCGGCATGTTCTACGAGAGCGCGGGGCGCGCGCAGGATGCCCGTGCGGCGTATGAGCGCGCCGTCGCCTGCGACCCGGACGACGCCTACGGCGTCAGGACCTATGCCCAGCAGCGTCTCGACGCCCTGCAGGGGACGGACTCGTAGACCCGCGGCGTGCCGCGCCCCGCGCCCGCCGCGCACCCGTTCCATCGGATACACGACAAAGGGAGCCAGACATGGAACTCGGAATCACCATCACCCCCACGCCGGAGCGCTACCTCATCGCGATCGCCGGCGAGATCGACATCTCCAACGCGGACGCCCTGCGCGACCGCATCGACCTGGCGCTCGAGCAGCCCACGGCCAAGGTGACGCTCGATTTCGCCGGGGTGTCCTACATCGACTCGACCGGCATCGGCGTGCTCGTGGGGGCCGCCCATCACGCCGCCGAGCGCGAGAAGGGTTTCGAGGTCGTGAACGCCCAGCCGAACGTGATGCGCGTCGCCCAGCTGCTCGGCGTCGACGCCGAGATCGGCATCACCGGGGCGTAAGGGGCCGCGCCCCCGCGCGGCGCGCCCGCCGGGCGGGAGGCCGTCTCAACTGCAAAGCATCTGTCAGCGGCGCGTGCGCATTTCGCGCAGCGCGGGCCGTCGCCGGATGCGGCGCGGTATACTGCTGCAGTCGATCGGAGCGCGTCCCGCGGAAACGGGCCGCGCGCATACCCAACCTGGAGGTCACCCGTGCCTAGTATCGGTGGAACCGAGCTGGTAATCATCTTGGTGTTTGCCTTCCTGCTGTTCGGTCCGGACAAGCTCCCGCAGATGGGCCGCACCATCGGCCGCGCCCTGCGCCAGTTCCGCGAGACCCAGCAGAAGCTGACCAACGTCGTCCAGACGGAGGTCGTGGACCCCATGGCCGCCGCCGCCAACGCGCCCAAGAAGGGCTCCAAGCCCGCGGCCGCCGCGGACGACGACGATGCGGACATCGAGTCCCCGTCCGGCGCCGCCGCCGAGCCGCGCCGCAAGGAGACCTTCGCCGAGCGCCGCGCGCGCCTGGCTGCCGAGAAGGCCCAGCGCGAGGGTTCCTCCGAGGACGCGTCCGCCGAGCCGTCGACCGACGGTGCCGTCGCCGCCGAGGCCCCGGAGGCGGATGGCGCCGGCGCGCCGGCCGTCGAGGCCGTGTCCGCCGAGGCGTCCGCCGAGCCCGCGCCCGCGGACGAGGAGCCCGCCGAGCCCGAGATCACCACCGAGGACCTCTACGCCCGCCGTCCGCGCCGCCATCGCGCCGCCAAGGCCGCCGGGGACGCGCCCGCCGAGCCCGCCTCCGATGACGCCGCCGGCGACGCCTCGGAGCCCGCTGCCGATTCCGAGGAAGGGGGCGAGCGCTGATGCCCATCGGACCCGCGCGCATGCCGCTTCTCGACCATCTGGGAGAGCTGCGGCGCCGTCTCACCATCATCGTCGTGTCCGTCATCGTGGCCACCGTGGTCATGTACTTCGCCACGCCGGTCATCGTCGACATCCTGAGCGACCCCATCATCCCCGCGCTGCCCGAGGGCACGCCGCTGGTCATCACCTCGTCGCTCGGCGGCTTCGCCATCAAGTTCGGTATCGCCATCAAGGTCGCCGTGGTCATGTGCACCCCGATGATCGTCTGGCAGATCCTGGCGTTCTTCCTGCCGGCGCTCAAGCCCAACGAGCGCAAGTGGGTCGTCCCCACGCTGCTCACGGCGACGGCGCTGTTCTTCGTCGGAGCGGTCTTCTGCTACCTGTTCATCGTCCCCGCGGCGTTCGAGTGGCTCGTGTCCGAGACGACCTCCATCGCCACGGTCCTGCCCAACCTCGAGGACTACATCAACATCGAGATCCTGCTGATGATCGGCTTCGGCGTTGCCTTCGAGCTCCCGCTGTTCGTCTTCTACCTCGCGGTGTTCCATATCGTCCCGTACGCCGCGTTCCGCTCCGCGTGGCGCTACATCTACGTCGGCATGCTCGTGGTCTCCGCGTCCATCACCCCGGACGCGAGCCCGGTCACGCTGCTGTTCATGTACGCGGCGATGCTCACGCTCTACGAGGCGTCGCTCGCGGTGACGCGCGTGGTGATCGTGGCGCGCGAGGGCAAGAAGGGCCTCACCACGAGCCGCATCTCGCTCTCCGACGACGAGGACGAGTAGGCGGGCCGCATGCACGAGCTCGGACTGGTCTCCGGGATCCTGGATATCGTGCTCGATACGGCGCGCGGGGCGGGTGCCTCGCGCGTCGTTTCCGTATCGCTGCGCATCGGCGACATGGCGGAGGTCAACGACGAGTCGCTCGCGTTCGCGTGGGAGGTCCTGCGCGATGACGACCCGCTGACGGCCGAGGCGTCGCTTGAGGTGGAGTACGTGCATCCGAGAAGCGTCTGCGGCGCGTGCGGCGCGTCGTTCGGGCACGACCGGTTCCATCTGCGCTGCCCGGTCTGCGGCAGCCGCGAGACGCGCCTCGTCGCCGGCAGGGAGATGGACATCGCCTCGATGGAGATCGAGACGGACGACTGAGGGCGCATCCGGCGGCGCCCCCGAGGTGCATCCCGGGGCGTGCCCGCGCCCCGTCATCGGGCGGTCCGGCCCCGCCCGCCCCGCCGGTCGATGCGGGGTTCCGCGGATCCGTTCCGAGCGGGTCCGCATGACATCGACGCATGCGCACCGGGGCCGTGTCGCCGGTGCGTCGCCACGATACCGGGGAGGGGTCGCCATGGCTGAGAAGACGGTCGACATCAACAGCTCCATCATGTCGCGCAACGAGCGGCTGGCGGGCGAGCTGCGCGCGCGGTTCGCGGGGGCGGGCACCTATGTGGTGAACGTGCTGTCGAGCCCCGGCTCCGGCAAGAGCTCGACGATCCTCGCCACGAACGAGCGCCTGGCATCGGCATGGGGCATGCGCTGCGCCGTGATCGAGGGCGATATCGCGAGCGATGTGGACGCCCGGCTCATGAAGGCCGCGGGCATGCCCGCCATCCAGATCAACACCGGCGGGCTGTGCCATCTGGAGGGCAACATGATCCGCCAGGCGGTAGACGCGCTCGATGGCGCGGTGGGGCTCGACGCGCTCGATGTCATCTTCATCGAGAACGTGGGCAACCTCGTGTGCCCCGTGGATTTCGACCTGGGGGAGAACCTCTCCGTCATGATCCTGTCGGTGCCCGAGGGCGACGACAAGCCGCTCAAGTACCCGGGTATCTTCCAGCATGCCGGGGCGCTGCTCCTCAACAAGATCGACGTGGCGCCGGCCTTCGACTTCGACCTCGAGGGGTACGGCCGCGTGCTCGACGACCTGAACCCCACGGCGCCCCGCTTCGAGGTGAGCGCGACGCGCGGCACCGGGATGGATGCGTGGGCGGGCTGGCTCGCCGCGCAGGTCGAGGCGGCGCGCAGCGGGGGCCCGAGCCGACGTTGACCGAGGCCCCGTGTGGGGCGCGGTCGGCGTGCCCGTCACCGGGGGTGATATGACGAGCGGCGGACCTCGCGTCGGTGTCCACGGATGTCGGGACGAGCGGAGCCGTTGCGGGTCCTCGCATCGATGTCCACGGGTGTCGGATGAGCGGCGCGGTTCCGCAGCCCCCGCGTAGTCTCCCTTGAACGTCAAGATGTATATAACTCGTTCTGTTTACGCAAATGATGCATAGAGATATGCGGCCGTTCCGTGCCGGTGGGGCTGGTGACGGATGTTCTGGCACGGTTTGCCCGTTTGGGGGAGGCCCGTGGTGCCGGAAGCGCTTGAAAGGGCTCCGATGGGGCTGCACGACGACGGGCTCGCCTCCGGAACCGGTGCCGTGACGGCCGGATTCGCGGTGTCGGGGCGCATATGGCCGCCGCCGAGGGCGGCCTCCGTTCGTCGTGCGGCCCCCAGGCTCTATTCATCGCGATTCCGATCCCACCTTCCTGCCCCCAAACGGCGATTCTCTGCCACGTCCCGCCAACCGAGCCTGACAGGACCGGTATTTCCGGTCCGCGACCCGGTGTTCGCCCGCCCTCCGACATGTGCCCGCGCGGCATCCGTATGCGCCGAAGGGGGTCGGTTGATTCGCAAACGTCCGCGCTTTGTGGTACGTTGCGTAGACAAACTCACCGCCTCCCGGCGCGCCGCCCGGGGCGCACGCATACGTTAGGAGCCTCGCATGAAGCTCGTCATCACCGAGAAGAACGACGCCGCGCAGCAGATCGCGCGCCTGCTGTGCAGCGTCGGCAAGCCCAAGGCCGACAAGATCTACAGCACGCCCGTCTACCGCTTCGACGTCGACGGCGAGGAGTGGGTCACCATCGGCCTGCGCGGGCACATCCTGGCGCCGGACTTCCCCACGGAGCTCAAGTTCGACGGGAACCTCGGCTGGTACGCCGTCTCGCAGGAGGGCGAGGTGCTGCCCGCCGACGTGCCCGACGGCCTGCCGCGGCCTCCCTACGAGTCCAAGCGCAAGCCGTTCTTGAAGGACGGCATCGACATCAAGGGCTGGAAGGTGCCGAGCCTTCCCTACCTCGTCTGGGCGCCCATCGAGAAGCTGCCCGCCGAGAAGGAGATCATCCGCGCCCTCAAGAACCTCGCCAAGAAGGCGGACTCCGTGGTGATCGGCACGGACTTCGACCGCGAGGGCGAGCTCATCGGCTCGGACGCCCTCGCCATGGTGCGCGACGTCGCGCCCGACGTCCCCGTGTCGCGCGCCCGCTACTCGGCGTTCACCAAGGCCGAGATCGACCATGCCTTCGCGAACCTCGTCGAGCTCGACCAGAACCTGGCCGACGCGGGCGAGTCCCGCCAGTACATCGACCTCATCTGGGGCGCCGCCCTCACGCGCTACCTCACCATGGCGAAGTTCGGCGGCTTCGGCAACGTGCGCTCCGCCGGCCGCGTGCAGACGCCCACCCTGGCGCTCGTCGTCGAGCGCGAGCGGGAGCGCCTGGCGTTCAAGCCCGAGGACTTCTGGGTCATCGGCGGCGAGGCGCGCCCCGCGGGCGCGGGCGACGACGAGGCGTTCAAGATCTCGCACGCGAACGGGCGCTTCACGGACCGCGAGGCCGCCGAGACCGCCTTCTCGCATGTCGAGGGCGCGACGACCGGCACCGTGACCGAGGTCGTCAAGAAGAGCCGCACCCAGCGCCCGCCCGCGCCGTTCAACACGACGTCGCTGCAGGCCGCCGCGGCCGCCGAGGGCATCAGCCCGGCGCGCACCATGCGCATCGCCGAGAGCCTCTACATGGACGGCCTCATCTCCTACCCGCGCGTCGACAACACCGTCTACCCGCGCTCGCTCGACCTGCGCGCCACCGTGAAGGCGATCGCCGAGGTCCCGCAGTACGCGCCCGCCTGCCGCGAGCTGCTCGCGCGCGAGAAGCTCACCGCGACGCGCGGCAAGACCGAGACCACCGACCACCCGCCCATCTACCCCACGGCGCCGGCCGACCCCGCGAAGCTCGAGCCCGCGCAGTGGAAGCTCTACAACCTCATCGCCCGCCGCTTCCTGGCCACGCTGTCGGACGCGGCGGTGATCGAGGGGACCAAGATCTCCATCGACGTGGCGGGGGAGCCGTTCCAGGCCTCGGGCGACGTGCTCAAGGTGCCGGGCTTCCGCGCGGTGTACCCCTTCGGCCTGAAGCGCGACGAGCAGCTGCCCGCGCTCGAGCAGGGCGACGCGGTCGACGTGCGCGAGATGCAGCTCGAGGCCAAGCAGACCGAGCCGCCGGCGCGCTACAGCCAGGGCCGCCTGGTCCAGGAGATGGAGAAGCGCGGCCTGGGCACCAAGTCCACGCGCGCGAGCATCATCGAGCGCCTCTATCAGGTGAAGTACTTCAAGGGCCAGCCGAGCGGGCCCATCGAGCCGAGCCAGCTGGGCATGGCGATCATCGACGCGCTGCACACCTACGCGCCGCGCATCACCACGCCCGACATGACGAGCGAGCTCGAAGAGGACATGACGCACGTGGCGGAGGGGCGCGACACGCAGGAGCAGGTCGTCCAGCACTCCCGCGCCCTGCTCGCCGGCATGCTCGACGCGCTGATCGAGCACAAGGATGACCTGGGCGAGGCGATCTCCGACGCCGTGACGGCCGACGCGCGCGTGGGCGCATGCCCCAAGTGCGGCAAGGACCTCGTCATGAAGACGAGCGCCAAGACGCGCGGGAGCTTCATCGGCTGCATGGGGTGGCCGGACTGCGACGTGACCTACCCGGTCCCCTCCGGCGTGCGCGTGAGCCCGCTCGAGGGCGAGGCGGCGGTGTGCCCCGAGTGCGGCGCCCCGCGCATCAAGTGCCAGCCGTTCCGGCAGAAGGCCTACGAGGTCTGCGTGAACCCCAAGTGCCCCACCAACTACGAGCCCGACCTCAAGGTGGGCGAGTGCAGCGTGTGCGCCGAGGCGGGCCGCCACGGCGACCTGATCGCGCACAAGTCCGAGAAGAGCGGCAAGCGCTTCATCCGCTGCACCAACTACGACGACTGCGGGGTCTCCTACCCGCTGCCGGCGCGCGGCAAGCTCGAGGCGACCGGCGAGGTCTGCGAGCACTGCGGCGCCCCGATCGTGGTGGTCCAGACCGCCCGCGGCCCGTGGCGCATCTGCGTGAACATGGACTGCCCGGGTAAGGAGAAGAAGCCCGCGCGCGGCCGCGGGACGAAGAAGACGACGAAGAAGGCGTCGACCGCCAAGAAGGCGTCGACCGCCAAGAAGACGTCGACCGCGAAGAAGGCCGGCGCCAAGAAGGCGGCCGCGAAGAAGACCTCCTAGGCAGTCTGCCGCGCCGCTCCGCCCGCCCGGGCGGGCCGTCATGTCGCCCGGACGCATTCTGGACGTCGCTGGCAGTCAGGTAGCTGCGGCGCGGGACGGCGCGGGACGGTGCGCGGGCTCCGTCCGCGCGTCGGAAGGTCAGAAGGAGTAGCTCGTGTCGTAGGTGAGCTCGCTGCCCACGGGCAGGTCCCCCGTGCTCTGTACGAGGATGGCGTGGCCGCCGAAGGCGGTCGAGCCCAGGCTGCCCTCGAGCGCGTACACGGCGAGTCCCTCGTCGGTCAGGAAGAAGTTCCCCTCGGTGCCCGCGATGTCCTCGATCGACGCCGACAGCTCCCCGTCCGTCAGGATGTCGCTCGGATTCGCGGCGAGGAAGGCGCGGATGCCCTCATCCGCCATGACGCGCAGGTCGTCCGGCGTGTACCCGAGCGCGTCGGCGATGCTCAGCTGCTCGCCGGTCTCGAGGTCGAAGAACGCCCCGCTCATGAAGCGCGTCCCGTGCGCCCCTCCGTAGAACCCGTAGGTGTCGGTCCTCGTGGCGACGATGCCGTCGGCGATCGAGGTGACCTCGATGACGCGGCCGTGGTCCTGCTGCTCGCCCGAGTCGTAGGTCCAGGCCTCGGCGGCCGCGCGGGAGTCCGCGACCTCCTGCGCGAAGCGCTCGTTCAGCACCTCGACGCCCGCGGGCGTCTCGCCGCCCTCCGCCTCGATGACCGGGTGGGACCAGCGCGCGTTCACGGTGAATTCCGTGCCGGGGCCCTGCGAGGACGCGAGGACGGAGGTCTCCTCCTGCTGGGCGACGGTGTAGCTCGCGGCGGCGCCGTCGTCCGCGGAGTCGCCGCCCCCGTCCTCGACGGCCGCCTCGAGCTCGTCGAGCACCCGCTGCGTCTCGTCGAGCCCGGCCACGGTCGCCTCATAGGTCTGCTGGTCGCTCGCGAACCCGTACAGCGGCACGTTCAGATCGACCTCGTAGCCGGCGATGGCGGCGTTCGTCTCGTCCGCGGACGCCTCCGCGCCGTTCAGGTAGCTGCGCGCGCCGTTCTGGGAGAACACGTGGTCGACGGTCGTCTCCGGGGAGAAGTCCGTCCCGTCGTAGGCGAGGTAGCGCACCGTGAGGCTCTCCTCGGCGTCGTCCTGGCGGTACTCCGACTCATCGCGCGCGATCGAGCGCAGGGCGGGCTCGCCGTCGTGCGTGAACGTCTGGAGGAAGAAGTAGCCGCCGTTGGTGGTCTCGAGGCTGCCCGGCTCGTCGTAGACGAGCTCGATGGACCCCTCGTCGGGCCGGTACGCCCAGACCTCGACGACGAAGCCCTCGAGCTGGCGGTCGAGGTACCCGGCGATATCCTTGCTCTCGAAGTCCCCGTTGCGGTTGTACGCGAGCAGGAGCTCCTCGGTGCCGTCGCCGTCGAAGTCGATGAGGCGCGCGACGCACAGGCCGCATGCCATGCAATCGCCCGTGTCGGAGGTGATGACCTGCGGGTCGCCGTAGGCGTCGAGGTACTCGCGGCATTTCTGCCAGTACAGCTCGTAGGCGCCCGGCTTCTCGTCGGCGTCCCCGGCGGGCGGGCCGACGACGATCTCGTCGTCGGCGTCGGGGTTGTCGGGCTCGTAGTCGGCGGGGAAGTCCCGCTGCCCGCCGTCGCCGTCGATGATGGCGACGCGCCAGGCGCCGGGTTCGACGTCGCCGAAGTCCGCGATCTGGAAGCCGCCGTCGCCGTCGACGTCGATGCGGTGGGGCGTCGTCTCGACGGAGGCGAGCGCCTCGTCGTCCGCGTCGGGCTGGATGAGGGCCACGCTGTAGGTGGTGAGCGGCGTGCCGCTCGCATCCTGCGGGCGGATGCGCGTGGTGGAGGATACGGGGACCGGGTCGGACTGGCCGTAGGCGACCGAGGCGGGGGAGCCGCCGAGGAACGCGACGGCGCCGATGACGAGGGCGAGCAGGACGGCGACGGCCACGACGATGCCGACGACGACCCCGCGGCCCGCCTTGGGCGCGGGCCCCGCGGGGGCGGGTGCGGGGGAGGGCTCTGCGGGAGCGGGCGGGACGGGAGGCGTCTGCTCCGGGGGAGCGGGAGGGACGGGGGCTGCCTGCTGGGGCGGCGCGCCGGGGGCGGGGACCGCCTGCTGGGGCGGCGCGCCGGCGGGGTCCGCCGCCTGCCGCGCGGCGCCGTCGGCCTGCCCCGGGGTCTGGGCGGCGGGGTTCGCCGCCGGGGCCGGCGCCGGGGCGCCGCAGCGGGCGCAGAATCGTGCCCCTTCCTTCAGCTCGCTTCCGCATCGGGTGCAGAACATGGTGGGCCTCCTATCGGGATCCGGTTGCCTGCACCCATGATACGGCAGCCCGCGGCCCCATGGTGCGGGCCGCGGTCGCGCGGTCGCGGCGGCCGTCCGCCCGGCGGCGCCGCGCGCCGGCTGACGCCGTCGGGGCGAGGGGCCCCGGTGCCTCTTGGAGGCCGCTTGCCCCCGCGGCCCGCTCCCGGTCCCGCGGCGCGGCGATGCCGCGCGCCCCGGCCGCCCGGATCCCGAGGGCGCCCCGCCCGGCCCGCGAGGCCGCCATCGCCCCCGCCCGCCCCTCCGTCGGGCCGTCCGCACCGTGGGGTATGATGGAGGGCACGGAAGACGACCCGTACGCACCCGAGGCGCAGGAGGAGCAATGGAGCAGAAGCAGGCACGCAGGGGGGACCGCCCCGCCCCGGGGGCGTTCGTCACCCTCGAGGGCATCGACGGCGCCGGGAAGTCCACGCAGGCCCGCCTCATCGCGGCGGCGCTCGAGCGCTCCGGCCGCGACGTCCTCAGCCTGCGCGAGCCCGGCGGCTCCGCCATCTCCGAGAAGATCCGCGCCCTGCTGCTCGACCCCGCAAACGCCGGGATGGGGGACACCTGCGAGCTGCTGCTGTACGAGGCGGCGCGCGCCCAGCTCGTGCACGAGGTCGTCGGCCCCGCGCTCGCCGAGGGCAGGGTCGTCGTCTGCGACCGCTTCTACGATTCCACCACCGCCTACCAGGGCTTCGCGGGCAGCGTCCCGCGCGAGGTCGCCGAGCGCGCCAACGGGCTCGCCGTGGGCTCCTGCCACCCCGACATCACCCTCGTGTTCGACCTGGACCCCGACCTCGCGGCCGCGCGCATGGCCGGCCGCGCCGGGGCGCCCGACCGCATGGAGGCCAAGGGGCTCGCCTATCAGCGCCGCGTGGCCGAGGGCTTCCGCGCCATCGCGCGGGAGGAGCCGGGCCGCGTGCGGTTGGTGGACGCCGCGCAGCCGGTCGACGCGGTGTTCGCCTGCGCCCTGGCCGAGCTCGCGTCTGCGGGGCTGCCGGTCACGGCGGAGGCCGCGCGCGAGGCCATCGCCGCCGTGGGCTGGGAGCGCGCATGAGCGCCCCGGCCGCGCACGACCGCGCCCATGCCGCGCCGCTCGGCGAGCGCGCGGGCGGCCTGCTCTCCCGCCTCGATACCCAGCCGCGCGTCCGCGACTTCCTCCGCCGCGCCGTCGAGACCGGCCGCGCGAGCCATGCGTACCTGTTCGTGGGCGCCCCCGGCTCGGGCAAGCTCGACGCCGCCTGGGCGCTGGCCCAGGCGCTGCTGTGCGAGGAGGGCGGCTGCGGCGCGTGCGACTCCTGCGTCCGCGTCGCGCGCCGCACCCATCCCGACGTGCACGTGTACGCCCCCGAGAGCGCGACGGGCTACCTCGTCGCCCAGGTGCGCGAGCTCCTCGAGGACGTCGCGCTCGCCCCGATCCGCGCCCGGCGCAAGGTCTACATCGTCGACCGCGCCGAGCAGCTGCGCGCGAGCTCGGCGAACGCCCTGCTGAAGACCCTCGAGGAGCCCCCCGCTAACGTCGTGTTCATCCTGCTCGGCACCTCGACCGACGCGCTGCTTCCCACCATCGTCTCGCGCTGCCAGTGCGTGCCGTTCCGGATGCTGTCGAGCGAGCGGGCGGTCGGGGCCGTCGCCCATGCGACGGGCCTGCCCGAGGCGCGCTGCCGCACGGCGCTCGCCGTCGCCGGCAGCCCGGCGCGCGCAGCGGAGTTCCTCAAGAGCGCCGAGCGCCAGGAGGCGCGCCGGCAGATGCTGCGGGCCGTCGACGCCCTCCTGCGGGCGGACGAGGCCGACATCCTGCTCTCCGCGCGCGACCTCATGGGCGTCATCAAGGCGCCGCTCGCGGACGTCAAGTCCACGCAGCGGGCCGTGCTCGACCAGAACGCCGACTACCTCTCGCGTGGAGCATTGAAGCAGCTCGAGGAGAGGAACAAGCGCGAACTCACCGCCCGCGAGCGTTCGGGTATCATGGAGGCGCTGGCGAGCGTGCGCTCCCTGCTGCGCGACGTGCTCACGGATGTCGAGGGCGTCGGCGGCGAGCCCGTGAACGAGGATTTCTCCGAGACCGTCGGGCGCCTCGCCCGCGCGACCACCGTGGCGGGCGCCGTCCGCGCGCTCGCGGCGGTCGACGCCGCCGAGCGGCGCATCGCCCGCAACGTAACCCCCCAGCTGGCCGTCGAGGTCATGCTCTTCGATATCAGGAAGGCGCTCCTATGCCGGTAGTTGTCCCCGTCAAGTTCGCATACGCCTCGCGCGACCTGTGGTTCGACCCCGTCGGGCTCGAGATCGAGCAGGGCGACCACGCCATCTGCTCCACCGAGCGCGGCACCGAGATCGGCCTGGTGACGGCCGACCCCTTCGAGGTCCCCGCCGCGGAGCTCGCCGCCCCGCTCAAACCCGTCCTCGGCATCGCCTCGGACGCCGACCTCGACCGCGCCGACGAGCTCGCGCGCCGCGGCGACGACGCGATGGCCGACTTCCGCGAGCTCGTGAAGAAGAACGGCCTCGACATGAAGCCGGTGGGCGTCGAGTTCCTGTTCGGCGGCGAGAAGGCGGTGTTCTACTTCGCCGCGGAGGACCGCGTGGACTTCCGCCAGCTCGTGAAGGACCTCTCCAGCCGCTTCCGCATGCGCGTCGACATGCGCCAGATCGGCGTTCGCGACGAGACGCGCCTGGTGGGCGGCTACGCGCATTGCGGGCAGGAGCTGTGCTGCGCGCGCTTCGGCGGCCAGTTCGAGCCGGTGTCCATCCGCATGGCCAAGGAGCAGGACCTCCCGCTCAACTCCTCGAAGATCTCGGGCGTCTGCGGCCGTCTCATGTGCTGCCTGCGCTACGAGTTCGAGGCCTACAAGGACTTCAAGAGCCGCGCCCCCAAGAAGAAGGCGCTCATCGACACGCCGCTCGGCCGCGCGCGCATCCAGGAGTACGACACGCCCAAGGAGCAGCTGGTGCTGCGCTTGGAGAACGGCAAGGTCTTCCGCGTGAGCCTCTCGGACATGACCTGCTCGGACGAGTGCAGGAAGCGCGCGGCCGACCAGGGGTGCACCGCGCGCCCCGATACCGTCACCCGCTCCGTGCTCGACCGGATCGAGTCGCCGGAGATGCGCCTCGCGCTCATGGAGCTCGACCGCGAGATGGGCGTCGACGTGGGCGACGGCCTCGACCGCGCCGACCGCATCGTGGCGAGCGGCCCGACCCCGCGCCGCAAGAGGCAGCGCGAGGAGGAGGCCGCCAAGTTCGAGGCGGCCGGGGGCCGCGGCGGGCGCGGCCGCGGCCGCGGGGCGCAGGGGTCGTCCGCCCCGTCCCCGGACGGGCGCGGCCAGAGCGGCGAGCAGGGTTCCTCCCGCCGTCGCCGCCGCAGGTCGCAGGCGGGCGCCGAGGGCGCGGCCCCCGCGCCGGCGGCAACCGAGGGCGCCCAGGCCCAGGGTTCCGCCAACCCGCAGCGCCGTCGCCGTCGCCATCTTTCCGCCGAGGAGCGCGACGAGGCCTTCCGCAGCGCCGCCGCGCGCGACCGTGCGGCGTCCCCCGGCTCCGGCGGGGACGCCCCCGCGTCCGAGGGCGCCGCGCCGGCGGGCGAGCAGGCCGCCCCGTCCCGTTCGCGCCGTCGCCGCCACAAGTCCGCCCCCGGCGCCTCCCGCGGGGAATCCGGGCGCGGCGCGACCTCGGTCAAGCCCGATGTCCCCTCCGTCGCCGACCAGGTCTCCAGCGGCGAGGTCAAGGTGACCCGCCGTCGGCCGGGGGACGGCGGCGGGGCCGCGCGCCCCGCCCGCGACGACGCACCGCGCCCCGAGTCCGGTGCGGCGGACGCGCCCGAGAAGAAGCGCCGTCGCCGCCGTCGCTCGCGCAAGCCCCGCTCCGGTGGGGAGGGCGCGTCCGGCGCCCCCGAGGCCGGCGGCTCCGCGGAGTGATATGACCGACGCCGAGGAAAGGACCCTCGCCCGCCCGGATGCGGGGAGGGTCCTTTCCTATGCCGGTAAGGTTCCGGTCGGGGCGTGCGGGGACGGCGGCGGGTCGGATGAGGGGTGCGCGGCCCCGTGGATCGCCTGCATGCGCGAGGCGGTGCTCGAGGCCCTGTCGCCCACGCGCTGCGCCGGATGCGAGCGCCCCGGGGACCTCGTCTGCGAGCGGTGCCTGCGCGGGCTCGACCTCATCGACCCCGCCCGGTCCTGCCTGCGCTGCGGCGCGCCGCTCGGCGACCTCGTCTGCACGGAGTGCGACGCCGGGTCTGAGGAGGCTGCCGGCCCCGGTCGCCGGCCCGGGGCGCCCGCGGGACGCGGGTCCTTCGCCTTCGAGCGCTGCCTCGCCATGGCCGCTTTCTCCGGGCCGCTGCCGCGGATCGTCCGCGCCTACAAGGACGGCGGGGAGCGCCGCCTCGCCCCGGTGCTCGCCGACCTCCTGCTCGACTGCCTCCTGCATGCCGAGCAGGCGGCTCCCGGGCGGTACGGGGGGATCGCGGGCGCCGCCGATGCGCTCGCGTTCGTGCCGGCGACCGCCGCCGCCTACACCCGGCGCGGGTTCGACCACATGGAGCTCGTCGCGCGCCCGCTCGCGGATGGGTGCGGGCTCGCGCTGCTCGATGCGCTCGCCAAGCACGGCGACGCGGACCAGCGGGCCCTCGGGCGGGCGGGCCGCCGTGCGGCGGGGCGGGGCGCCTACGAGGTCGTCGCCCCGGTGCGCGGGCTCTCCATCCTGCTGGTCGACGACGTGATGACCACGGGCGCCACCCTCGACGCCGCCGCCTCCGCCCTGCTGGACGCCGGCGCCTGCCGCGTCGACGCCCTCGTGCTGGCGCGCGTCTGCGGGGGATGAGGGCGCCCGCGACGGCCTTTGCGCCCGTCCCCCGCCCGCCGCCGGGCCCGTCCGCCCCCGCGCGTCCCCGTCCCGGCGCGCACCGTCCGGGCGCCCGCACGCCCCGCCCCGCAGCCGCTCTACTCCTATGGTGCGCGACCTGCTATAATGCCGCTCGTTCCTACCAGGCTGTGGTTGCGGGGGCCGCCGCGCGGACGTGCGGTGGCCCCTTAGTCCAAGGCAGACGCGGTCGAAGGGATCCACGTAAGCGTCCGCGTGCGCGCGGCGCGATCATGGCGCGTCCTAGAGGTAAGTCGCACCGTCCGTAGACCTGTTTTCGGGGCATGGGAGCCCCGCGGGCGAGCGGGTCAGTCGTGAAGGCGGCCGCGGCCGCCCGAGCAAACGCCCCGGTGCGCAGGTGTGGGGTCAAAGACCAGGTCAGCTGGGGGAACATCGGAAACTCGCGCGCCGGGGCCGGACGGTCCCGGCGATGCGGCGCCCCCGCGCCGCGAACTGAGGGATGGAGACACACGTGATGGAGAAGGCCGCTCATCTGCGGACCGGGCGCATGGCCGCCTTGGTCCTGTCGCTGCTGCTCGGGGTGTGCCTGAGCGGATGCTCGCTGCTCACGCCGTCGCGCACCGAGGCCGCGCGGAACCGCGAGCAGGTCGCCCCGGCGCTCGACGCCTCCTCCCTCGTCGAAGAGGGCGTGCTCACCGTCGCCCTCGACACCGCGGACGCCCCGCAGGGCATGACCGGCACCGACGGCGAGGTCACCGGCTACTACGCCGACGTTGCCCGCGCGCTCGCGCAGCGCCTCGGCCTGAAGGTGGCCTTCGTCTCCGCCACAAGCGCCTCCAACTCCCTGCCCGACGGCAGCGCGGACATCTTCCTGGGCGCCGCCGCCTCCGCCTCCGACGACGAGGTCACCGTGTTCGGGAGCTGCCTGGAGGACGCCCCCGCCCTGTTCGTGAAGGACGTCGACGCGGCGACCGTGTCCGCAGGCACCCTGTCGACCATGACCGTCGGAGTGCAGACCTCCTCCGCCGCGGCCGACGCGCTCGCCAAGGCGGGCGTCACCGCCGAGCAGAAGGCGTACGCCAACGTGAACGAGTGCTTCGACGCGCTGGCCTCGGGCGAGGTCGACTGCGTCGCCTGCGACGCCACCGCCGGCGCCTACCTCGCCCGCGCGTACGAGGGCGTGGGCTTCGCCGGCACCCTGGGCGCGGTCTCGGTGTCCGGCGTCGCGGTCCTGTCCTCCGCCTCCGACCTCTCCGACGAGGTGAGCACCGCGTTCGAGGAGATCGCCTCGGACGGCACCCTCTCGGCGGTCCACGCCCGGTGGTACGGCTCGCTGCCCTCCTCGCTGTCCGACACCCTCGTGAACGGCGTGACGCTGAGCGAGGACGACGGGCAGGACGCCCCCGCGGACACCCCGGCCTCCTCCTCCGACTCCTCCTCCGAGGTCGACCTCTCCGACATCAACCGGTTCGACGGATAGGACGCGCCGCATGGCGCGGACGCCCCGGGGCGCCGGGACCCGGGTCCGGCGGGTCGCCCCGCCCCCGGGTCCCGGCGCCCTTCGCGTGCGCGGCATACTCGAAACCGGCCGCGGTCGCGGGCACGTATCGGTGTCCGGCGGGGCTTCCGTCGCCAGCGGCCGCGCCGCGGTCGCCGTGTACCCCACCCGGTTTAGTGGGTACAACGAAGGTACGTCCTATTCCCGGATAGAAAAGGAGCCACGTATGGATATCAAGGTTTCTGGGCGCAAGACCACAGTTACCGATGCTCTGCGTGCGCGCGTCGACGAGAAGGTCGGCGAGGCTTGTAAGGTGTTCGACATCGACCCCATGACCGTCGACGTCGTGCTTCGCTATGAGAAGAACCCCTCCAACCCCAATCCCGCCATCGTCGAGGTCACGGTCCGCGCCCGCGGCTCGGTGATCCGCGTGGCCGAGCACGGGGCGGACATGTACGCCGCCATCGACGCCTCCGCCGACAAGGTGGCGCGCCAGCTCCGCAAGTTCAAGACCAAGGTCGTCGACCGCCGCCAGCAGGGGCCGTCGGCAGCCGAGGTCGCCCCGGTCGAGCCCGTCGAGGACCTGGCGGACCTGCTCATCCCGGAGGACGCGGACGACCAGCTGGTCCGCGAGAAGGTCATCGACATCACCCCCATGACCGAGGAGCAGGCCCTCGTCCAGACCGACCTTCTGGGCCATGACTTCTACGTGTTCGAGAACGCGACGACCGGCCTCATCAATGTGGTCTATCACCGTAAGAATGGTGGATACGGCATCATCAAGCCCAAGATCGAGGGCATCGACGGGTAGAATGGCAACCATGTGCATGTAGGTTGCGAACGGCGGCCGTCCCATGCGGGGCGGCCGTTTTTTGCCGAACGCGAAAGGGCGGGCATGAACAGCATTCCCACGGGTTCCGGCCACGCGCGCCGTGCGAGGATCGTCGTCGATACCTGTGCCGACCTCACCCCCGAGATCGCCGCGTCGCTCGATGTCGACATCCTCGGGTTCCCGTACATCCTCGACGGCGAGGAGCATACCGACGACATCTGGACCTCCATCACCCCGAAGGAGTTCTACGACAAGCTGCGCGCCGGCTCGCAGGCCTCCACGTCCGCCGTCTCGCTCGGGCGCTACCTGGAGTTCTTCACCCAGTGCGCCGAGGAGGGCACGCCCACGGTCTACCTGTGCTTCACCTCCGCGCTCTCCAGCAGCTACAGCTCCGCGGTCACCGCCGCCGAGCAGGTGGTCGCCGAGCATCCCGGCTTCGAGCTGTACGTGGTCGACAACGCCCTGCCGTGCGCCTGCGGCGAGCTGCTCGCGCTCGAGGCGGTCCGCCAGCGCGCCGCCGGCCTCACCGCCAAGGAGCTCGCGGCATGGGCCGATCAGGCCAAGACCTGCGTCCACGGTTACTTCACCCTGGACTCGTTCGACTCCCTCGCGGCGGGTGGGCGCATCCCCCCGACCGCGGCGCAGCTCTCGAGCAAGCTCGACATCAAGCCCGAGCTGTCCTTCGACCTCGCCGGGTCGCTCACGCTGATCGGCGTGAACCGCGGCCGCAAGAAGGCGCTGAAGGCGCTCATCAAGTCGTTCAAGGAGAACTACATCGCCGACCCCGCCATGCCCATCACGATCGTCTCGGCCGACGCCGAGAAGGACGCCGACTGGGTCGAGGCGGCGGTGCGCCGCGAGGAGGGCTGCGAGAACGTCACGGTCATCCGCGGCTCGGTGGGCCCCACCATCGGCGCCCATGTGGGCCCCGGCATGGTCGCGCTCATCTTCTGGGGTCGCGACCGCGCCGAGTCCGTCTCGCTCTCCGACCGCATCGCGCGCAAGGTCCGCGGGGCGTAGGCGGTCCCCCGGCATCCCGCCGGATGCCGCCCCGCCTCCCGGCCCGCCGCGTCGCCCCGGGTGCCGCGGCGCGCCCAACCCGACGTCACACAACCCATAGGACAGGAGTTCATACATGGCAGACAAGAAGCTGAAGGTCGCCTTCATCGGCACCGGCATCATGGGGGCGCCCATCGCCGGGCACATCATGGACGCCGGCTACGACGTCACGGTCTACAACCGCACCCGCGCCAAGACGGATGCGCTCGTGGCGCGCGGCGCCCGCTGGGCGGACACCCCCGCCGAGGCCGCCGCGGACGCGGACGCGGTGTTCACCATGGTCGGGTTCCCGACGGACGTCGAGGAGCTCTACCTCTCGGGCGAGGGCCTGCTCACCTGCGCCAAGGAGGGCGCCTACCTCATCGACCTCACCACGAGCTCGCCGGAGCTGGCGCGCGACATCGCCGAGGCGGCCGAGACCATGGGCAAGCACGCCTTCGACTGCCCGGTGACCGGCGGCGAGGCGGGCGCGCAGGCGGGCACCCTCACGCTGATCGTCGGCGCCACCGAGGCGGACATCGCCCCCGTGCGCGAGCTGCTCGAGGCCTTCTCCTCCAAGATCTTCTGCTTCGGCGGCCCCGGCAAGGGCCAGGCCGCCAAGCTCGCCAACCAGGTGTCGCTCGCGGCCTCCATGGTGGGCATGGCCGACGCCCTGTCCTTCGCCCAGCAGTGCGACCTCGACCTCGCCCTCACGCGCGAGATGATCCTCGGCGGCACCGGCGCCTCCGGCGCCATGCAGCAGCTCGCCCCCAAGTCGCTCGACGGCGACTGGAGGCCCGGCTTCATGGTCAAGCACTTCCTGAAGGACCTCGGCCTCGCCCTGCAGGCAGCCGAGGAGAAGGAGATCGCGCTGCCCGGCGCGGACACCGCCTTCACGCTGTACGACATGCTCGAGGCCATCGGCGGCGGGGATCTGGGCACCCAGGCGATCACCCTGCTGTACCAGGAGGAGTCCGAGGCGGTCGCCGCCGGGCTCGACTGGTCGCTGTACACCTCCGCCCACGAGCACGACGAGGAGTGCGGCTGCGGCCACGACCACGGCCACGACCACGAGTGCGGCTGCGGGCACGAGCACGGCCACGACCACGAGTGCTGCGGGGGCCATGGCCACGGCCACGACGGCTCCTGCGGCTGCGGCCACGACCACGGCGAGAGCGAGTAGCCCGGCATGTGGGCCTTCTACATCTGCGCGCTGCTGCTGCTGTTCTTCGGCATCTACATCGGCTTCATCCTGGGGAGCTCCTGGGGCGAGCGCGCGGTGACGGCTGCGGACTACTGGAAGATGAACGCGGCCGCGATCCTGGCGGCGGTGCTCGCGGGCTTCGTGCTCGCGGGCGTGCCGCTGCTCTACGGCGCGATCGTCGGCGTGCTCGCGGGATGCATCGCGGGCCTCAAGATGTCGTTCGGCGAGTCCTCGGGACCGTGGCGCTGGCTCGACCGCTTCATGAACGTGAACCGGTCCCACCGGGAGACGGCCGAGAAGGGCACGGGCGAGGAGCGCCGCCGGCGCCGTCGCGCGGGGGAGCGGGGCCCCGACCTCATATCGGTGGCGCCCGACCGCCCCTCGTCGGAGGCCGAGCGGGGCGGGGCCGACGCGGCGCGCGGCCGCGCGAGGAAGAACGGAACCACGAAGGATGCGAGGTAGAGTTATGGCAACGGAGCAGGTTCAGGAGCTTTCCGCGGAGGAGGCGGAGCGTCTCGCGTCGGTCGAGGCCGACCGCGACGCCCTCGCGGCGCTGGTCGAGGATCTCGCGGGGCACAGCCGCCGCAAGCGCCAGCTGTCCGCGCGCGTGGTGAACCTCGTGGCCCAGCGCGAGCCGGAGCTGCTCGCCCCCTATATCCCGGACCTCGTCGACGCGCTGTACCGCCCCGAGGCGCAGACCCGCTGGGAGGTGCTCGACGCGCTGACCCTGCTGGTCCCCGCGCACGCCAAGGAGGTCGGCGCGGCGTACGACGGCGCGGAGGCCGCCCTGTTCGACGAGATCTCCGCCACGCTGCGCCTATCCGCCTTCCGCATGCTGTGCACCTGGGGCGCCACCGACCGCGGCCGCTCCAAGAAGGTCTGGCCGGTCATCGACGAGGCCATCCAGTGCTACCACGGGGACCTCGAGTACCGCGATATGCTGGGCTGCCTGCATGAGTTCGCCCAGGGCAAGATCGAGGGGGGCGTCGCCGGGGAGCTCGCCGGCCGCCTGCAGTTCGACGCGGAGAACGGCAAGGGCAGCTATCTCAAGGCGCGCTCGTCCGAGATCTACGACATGCTGGTCAAGCGGTTCAAGCTCGACCATCCGCAGAAGCGCGCCCGCACCGTCTCCAAGTCCGAGGACATGGACGACGACGAATAGGGACCGAGGGCGCGGCCGCCGGGGCTCGGCGGCCGCGCCGTCTTTTCATGCCGAACCACGAAGAAGGAGAGCCATCGCATGGGTCTGATTCAGAAGGAGGACGACGAGGAGCGCGAGGTCATCGAGGGGGTCGAGATCATCGAGCGGTCGGACGTCCCCGACGACCTGCCGCAGGCGGACTACGACCTTGTCGCGGGCGAGAGCGCCGAGGACATCGCCGCGGGCTCCGCGGACGAGACCGGCGACGGGACCGGCCATGCCGAACCCGCCGCCGAGGGCGATGGCTCCGAGCAGGAAGACGGGGATGTCGCGGCCGCCGATGACGAGGAGCCGGCGGACGCCTCGGGCGCCGCAGCGTCCCCGTCCCGCCGCGTCCCCGCCCCGCTGGTCGCGGTCGCCGTCGTGGCGGTCATCGCCGCCGCTGCCATCGGCTACCTGGTGGGCTCGGGCTCCTTCGGCAGCAAGGGCGCGGACTCCGCCTCGCTGACCTCCGACCAGCTCGACTGCGTGATCGCCTCCTACACCTACGGCGGCTCCTCGCACGACATCACCGCGCGCCAGGTGATCGAGGCCCAGTACAGCCTCGATGCCGTCGAGCAGGAGGACGGGACCTACCCGACCCCCTCGGCCGACACCGCCCTGTCCTACGCGCGCAACCAGATCCTGCTCGCCGAGGCCGACCAGCGGGGCATCACGGTGAGCGACGAGGAGATGGCCGACTTCGCCGAGCAGTCGCTCGGGACCTCCGATTACGCGACCATGGCCGAGCAGTACCAGCTGTCCGAGGACCAGGCTCGCGAGGTCGTCCGCCAGCAGGTCACCCTCCGCAAGCTCTACGACCAGGTCGTCCCCGAGAGCGACGCCACCGCGCCCACAGTCCCGACCGAGCCCGAAAACGGGGACACGTCGACGCGCTCCAAGGAGTACGCGGACTACATCATCGGTCTGCTGGGCGATGAGTGGGACGCTGAGTCCGGCACCTGGGCATCCGAGGACGGCGACTTTTACGCCGCGCTCTCCGGGACCGACTTCTCGGCCGACTCCGCGAGCTACGAGCAGGCTCTGACCGCGTACTACGTGGCCTACCAGAAGTACGCCGAGCAGAGCAGCGGGTACGCGGAGCAGTGGTCGGAGTTCCAGAACGGGCTGTTCGCCGACGCCGATATCGACCTGTACGGCCTGTTCGCCTAAGGTCCGCGCGTGCGCGCCCCGATAGTGATGAGTTCCTGCCTGCTTGGAGCCCCTTGTCGATACGACGGGGGCTCCAAGCCCGTTTCGGCGTGCATGCGGCTCGCCGAGGGCCTGCGCGCGCGAGCGGGCGAGGGGGCGGTGGCCCCCGTCTGCCCTGAGCTGCTCGGCGGCCTCCCGTGTCCGCGCATGCCCGCGGAGCGGCGGGGGCGGCGCGTCATCGCGCGCGACGGGACCGATGTCACCCGCGCCTACGCCGAGGGATCGGCGCGCTCGGTCGAAATCGCCCGCGAGGCGGGCGCGCGCCTTGCTATCCTGAAGGCGAACAGCCCGTCGTGCGGCAGCGGCCGCATCTACGACGGGACCTTCACGGGCCGGCTCGTGCCGGGTCACGGCACGGCGGCCGAGGCGCTGATGCAGGAGGGGTTGACCGTGGTCGATGAGCGTCTGGTCGGCTATTGCGAGCCGAGTTTCGAGCATCCGGTGGCGATCGTGCTGGGAAGCGGGCTGGGGGCGCTGGCAGACCGCGTGCGCGCGGTGCGGCGCATCCCCTACGACGACATCGAGGGCTTCCCGGATGAGGCGATCCCCGTGGAGGGGCATCGATTCGAGGTGATCGTGGGTACCATCGACGGCGTGCCGGTGGTGGTGTATCCGGGGCGCGTCCATCTCTATCAGGGGTATTCTGCCCTGCAGGTGACCTCCCTCGTCCGTCACGCGCACCGGCTCGGATGCCGGGACATCGTCCTGACCTGCGCGTCGGGGGCGGTCGGGCAGACCCAGCCGGGGACCGTGGGGCTCATCCGCGACCAGCTGAACCTGACCGGGGCGAACCCGCTGGCGAGCGCCGAATGCGTCGCCGCGGCGGAGATCGACGTCCCGTTCATCCCGATGGCGGGCGCCTACTCCAGCTATCTCGCCGAGTTCGCGCGCGCCGCCGCCGAGGAGGCGGGGGTGCGGCTCGTCGAGGGCGTCTACGCCGGCCTGCTCGGACCGACCTACGAGACCGCGGCGGAGGTGCGCGCCCTGTCGGTGCTGGGCGCGGACTTCGTGGGGATGTCCACGGTGTGCGAGGCCATCATGGCGCATGCGCTGGGCATGCAGGTGCTCGGGCTCACGCTCGTCACCAACTACGCGGGACGCGCGGACAACGCGCACGACGAGGTGCTCCGGGTCGCCGATTCCGGCGGGGCGGCGACGACCGAGGTGGTGCTGGGCGTGCTGCGGGCGCTGGGCGGCCGCGGGCAGGCGCTTTCCTCCTGAGGCGACGGGCGCCGGCGGTGCCGGGGCGGGCCCTTCCCGCCCGACGCCCTCCCAGCGTGTTCCTCCTGTGACGGCAAATTCCCGCTTGCGTCTTCGCGGGTTTGCCCGTACTATAGATAACCGCATCCGGCCTCGTGCCGATGCATGGTCAAAGCCAACGTGGCTCAGCTGGTAGAGCAACGCACTCGTAATGCGTGGGTCAGCGGTTCGAATCCGCTCGTTGGCTCCATAGTATTCGACAGGGCCCCGGTGACGGGGCCCTTCTCGTATCCGTGCGGGGCGGCGGATTCGAACCGATGAGGATCGGCTCGCGCGGGCGCCCTTGCAATCGGCCGCCTCCGGCCAGGACGGTTCCCCGGCATGTCCGCGACCGGTTCCCGCCGACGGGGACGGGCGCGCCCGCCGAAGCGTTCCCCCAACGTTTCCCCACCGTTTCAGCAGGTTAACGAGCTGCTTGCCGGCGTGTGAACCACTATTTCATACCAGTGAAAAGAACCAACACATTTTTGAAATCAATATGAACGGAATCGGTTGACCTACTGGATGAAAAGACAAGCTGCCAAAACGAACATGTATATGTGAAATCAATCTCATGCAAATAAAAAACGCAGGTAGTACAATTATTTTTCAGGTAGACGGTCGAAATCCCGCTGCGAACGGTTTAATACAACCGCCCACGCGAAAACACATTGAGAACATGTGGAGGCCTGCTACAATAAGTGACACGTTATGTGGTTACTACCAGTTGCCCTGCAGGGCAGGCAGGGGAGGCGCACGGACGCGCGTCCCGAGAAAGGTGGCATGAGATGATCGGTTTCATCCTCACGGGACATGCTCAGTTCTCGAACGGTTTGGCGAGCGCGATCGACATGGTCGCCGGCGATCAGCCCGCCTTCCAGATCGTCCCCTTCGACGGGGCTCAGGCCGCCACCTACGGTGACGACCTCCGCGGCGCCATCTCCGCCATGCGCGAGGAGACCGACGGCGTCCTGGTCTTCGTCGACCTGCTCGGCGGCACCCCGTTCAACCAGGCCATGATGATCTCCCAGGACATCGCCGATGTCGAGGTCGTCACCGGCACCAACCTCCCCATGCTCATCGAGCTGCTGCTCACACGCGGCGCGGGCTCCACCCTGGCCGAGCTGGCCGATCAGGCTGTCGCCGTGGGCCAGGCCGGCATCGTGCACAAGAAGCTCGAGGCCGCGCCGGCCGAGGGCGACGACCTCGATGACGGCGAGGGCATCTAATGGAGGGCTTCCTCCAGGACGTCCTGGCCTCTTCGGTGGCGCTGCTGATCCTGCTCGCCATCATGGGCGCGATCTACCTCATCTGGACGCAGGTCGGCCTCAAGAAGAAGCGCGACTACTTCAAGGAGCTCCACACCGAGCTCGCTCCCGGTCAGGAGGTCATGTTCGCCGGCGGCATCTTCGGTACGGTCAAGAGCATCGACGGCGACCGCGTGGAGGTCAAGGTCCGCTCCGGTGCCGTCCTCGACGTCTCGCGCTACGCCATCCAGGAGATCGGCGGCAGGTAGCACCCCCCAACGCCCGGTTCTTTTGGGATGCGGGCAGCGGCGAACCGCCGCCCGCCCCTTGCATAGGACAGTCGGAACAGCAAGCAATCGGTATACGAAAGGATGCGAACCAACATGGCAGAGCCCAACATTCTCCTTACCCGCATCGATAACCGTCTTATCCATGGCCAGGTGGCGACCCAGTGGAACTCCACCCTGGGCGCGAACCTCATCCTCGTCGCCAACGACGAGGTGTCCGGCAACACCATGCGCCAGAACCTCATGAAGATGGCGGCCCCGGCCGGCGTCGCCACCCGCTTCTTCTCGCTGCAGCACACCATCGACATCATCTCGAAGGCGTCGCCCAAGCAGAAGATCTTCATCGTGGCCGAGACCCCGCAGGACGTGTTGACGCTCGTCAAGGGCGGGGTGCCTATAAAGAAGGTCAACATCGGCAACATGCACATGTCGGAAGGAAAGCGGCAGGTTGCAACGACGGTCGCCGTTGACGACGCCGACGTCGCCGCTTTCAAGGAGCTGCAGGATTTGGGGGTGGAGTTGGAGATTAGGCGTGTTCCGAGCACGCCGGTCGAGGATTCGTCCAAGCTGTTCGCCTAACGGGGCGCATCCTCCCCGCGGCGGGTCCGCCTGCCGCACACGTACGTGACGTTTCGTATCTATGAACACATTCGAAAGGAGGAGCATAGATGGACGTCTCGATTGTTCAGATCGTTCTGGTCTTCCTGGTCACCTTTGTCGCGGCCATCGATCAGTTCGACTTCCTCGAGTCGCTGTACCAGCCCATCGTCACCGGTGCCATCATCGGCGCCATCCTCGGCGATGTGAACACCGGCCTGATCGTTGGTGGTACGTACCAGCTCATGACCATCGGTAACATGCCGATCGGAGGTGCCCAGCCGCCCAACGCGGTCATCGGCGGTATCATGGCTGCTATCTTCGCCTGCACGCTCGACATGGATCCCGACATGGCCGTCGCTACCGCGATCCCGTTCGCGCTGCTCGGCCAGTACGGCGTGACCCTGTTCTTCACGCTCCGCGCCCCGCTGCTCGAGTTCTTCCGCAGCGCCGCTGAGAAGGCCGACACCAAGGCCATCACCAAGTGGACGGTCGTCTCCGAGATCATCCTCGGTGTGATCTTCGCCGTGATCGTGACCCTGTTCTTCATCGGCGGCCTCGCCGTCGGTCAGCAGATCGTCGACGCGATCCCCGAGTGGGCCAACGTCGGTCTGTCCCAGGCTGGCAACATGATGAAGTTCGTCGGCTTCGCCATCCTGCTCAAGATCATGATGAATCGCGATATGTGGGGCTTCTTCTTCATGGGCTTCGGCCTGGCCCTGATCGCGAGCAACATCGAGGCCATCGCCGGCCCCGCGCTGCTCATCCTCACCCTCATCGGCTTCGGTATCGCTTTCTGGGACTTCCAGCAGCAGACCGAGCTGAAGGGCGCTGTCGCTGACGGAGGTGACTTCACCGATGGCATCTAATGAGTTCGTTGT
>DHCMC07803__coassemble_723_pt1 | contig 33036 bp, 21 predicted proteins | sample DHCMC07803__metabat2_low_PE_003 | metagenome-assembled genome bin DHCMC07803
CCGAGCGCCGTGTAGCTCCCCCAGTACCTGGAGAGCAGGCGCTTCGCCCAGGTCTGGACGGCGGCGATGGCGACGGGGATGAGCGGCACGCAGACGAGCAGCACCGCCGCGGCGAGGGGGCTCACCGGCGCGAGCACCGCGAAGAGCGTGAGGGGCGCGAGCAGGGCGTAGAAGAGCTGCGGGAGGTAGGAGCCGAAGTAGGTCTCGAGCTGGTCGACGCCCTCGACGGAGACCTGCACGACCTCCGAGGTGAGCGCGCGCTCGCGGTACGAGGGGCCGAGCCGCAGGAGCTTCTCGTAGATGACGGGGCGCAGCCGCCGCTTCACCGCGCAGGATGAGCGGAACCCCGCCCACGACGCTCCGGCCGTGCAGAGCGCGCGCACGGCGACGGCGACGAGGGCGACGGCCGCGGTGGCGACGAGGTCGCCGGCCGCCGCCGTCTGCCCGAAGATGCGGCCGAGCAGGCGGCAGACGGCTGTGACCAGGCAGATGTTCGCCACGAGGGCGGTCCACTGGAACCCGACGCCCAGGGCGGTGTAGCGCCTGCTCTCGGGCACCAGCCCCACGAGCCGCCTGTCGATCATCATGCCTTCCCGCCTCCCCGTCCGCCGGCCGGATGCCCTCCGGCCGGATGCCCCGGTCCGGATGCCCTCCGGCCGGATGCCCCGGTCCGGACTCCATCCGGCCGGGGCCCTCTGGCCAGATACCTCGGCCTCGTCGCATCATACAGTTAGGCATAGTAAACTATTTGGTTGAGAATTAGAAGGCGTTAACTATTTTGTCAGAAGCGGGCGGCGCGTGCGGGAAGAGCGAGAGGGGGCCGGGGTGCAGCCGAGTGTTCCCAGGGCGCGGCCGACTGTCCCCGGGTCGCGGCTGGCCGTCCCCGGGGCGAGGCCGGGCGTTCCCAGGGCGCCTGCGGAAACGCTGTCATCTGCCCCGGAGGCACGACATCGTGCCCCGGGAACGCCGCCGTCTGCCCCGGGAAGCGGGAAACGGACCGTCTGGGAGAGAATCGAACGTTTCCCGGGATGCGACGGACTGTTCGCGGGGCATAGCCGGGCGTTCCCGGGGTGCAGCCGGGTGTTTCCGGGCACGACGGACTGCCCCGGGGTACGGCACGCTGCCCACGGCGTGGCGCGGACCACCCTCTACGTCGCCACTTGTCGCCACGACGGGCCGCATCCGGGACACCGCGCGGCGCGTTTGGGGTATCCTTCGGTCGGCACCGAGAGACGGAGGGGACCTATGGAACGCACGGACGCCGCGGCGCGCATTCGGACGGCCTACGGGCAGATGCTGCTGCTCGCCCTGCTCGGCATCCCCATCGGCATCGCGGTGGGCGCCATCTGCGCGCTCTTCGGACGGGTGCTACTCGCCATCACCGCGTTCCGTGAGGCGCACCCCTGGCAGCTCATCCCTTTCCTCGCCGTCGCAGGCATCGCCGTCGCCGCGGCGTACCGGCGCTTCGGCCGCGGGACCGAGCGCGGCATGGGCCTCGTGTTCGCGGTCGCCCATGAGGACGGCGGAGAGGACGAGATCCCGCTGCGCCTGGTCCCCCTCATCATGGTCGGGACCTGGCTGACGCACCTGTTCGGCGGGAGCGCCGGCCGCGAAGGGGTCGCCGTGCAGATCGGCGCCGCCATCGCGCACCGCGCGGAAAGGCTCGTCCCAATCGAGCACGCGGGGCGCGTATTCGTGGTGGCGGGCATGGCCGCCGGGTTCGCCGGGCTGTTCCGGACGCCGCTGGCGGCCTGCGCCTTCGCCCTCGAGGTGCTCGTCGCGGGCAGGCTGGAGTACCGCGCCCTCGCCGCCGCCCTCACGGCGTCGCTCTCCGCGGCCATGACCTCCGGCGCGCTCGGCTTGGAGAAGTTCGAGGTGCCCGTCGACGCCGCGCTCGCGCTCGACGCCCCCGCGCTCCTCCGCCTCGCCGCCGCCGGGCTCGTCTTCGGCGTCGTCGGCGGCGGCTTCGCCTGGCTGCTCGCCTGGGGTAAGCGGCAGGCGGGGCGCATCGTCAACCCGCTCGCACGCATCAGCGTCATCGGCGTCGCGCTGTCGGTCGCGCTGCTCGCGCTCGGCGCCGGACGCTATGCGGGCCTGGGAACGAATCTCATCTCCCTGGCCTTCGAGGACCCCGGCGCGGTCGCTTGCTGGGACTGGGCGCTCAAGTTCCTGCTCACCGTGGCCACCCTTTCAGCCGGGTTCCAAGGGGGCGAGGTGACGCCGCTGTTCTCGATCGGCGCGACGCTCGGCGTGGCGCTCTGCGGTGTCTTGGGGCTTCCCGCCGAGCTCATGGCGGCCCTCGGGTACGCCGCCGTCTTCGGCAGCGCGACCAACACCCTGCTCGCCCCGATCCTCATCGGCGGCGAGGTCTTCGGCTTCGCCAACCTGCCGGCGTTCTTCGTGGTCTGCGCCGTCGCGTACCTCGTCAACCTCGACCGCTCGATCTATTCCGGCCAGCGCCTCGCCCGCTAGGGCCGGCGCTGCGGCGCACGGCCCGCAGCGCCGGCCCCATGCCGGCGAAACGCTTCATCGGAAGCACGTCCCGTCCTGATGGGCTATACTTGTACGAACATGTTTCTGTCCTTGGAGGGCCCATGCGCATCGAACACGTCGCCCTGTACGTCCGCGACCCCGAGGCGGCATGCCGCTTCTTCGAGACCTACCTCGGGGGAACCGCGGGCGCGCCGTACCGCAATGAGACGACCGGCTTCCGATCCTACTTCCTCTCGTTCGACGACGGCGCGCGCCTCGAGATCATGACGCGCCCCGAGCTCGCCGAGGGAGGCGGGCAGCCCTGCCGCGGGTACGCCCACGTCGCGTTCTCGGTGGGCGGCAAGCAGGCTGTCGACGAGCTCACCGAGCGGCTGCGCGCCGACGGGTACGAGGTCGTGAGCGGACCGCGGACCACCGGCGACGGCTATTACGAGAGCTGCGTCGCCACCGTCGAGGGCGCGCTGGTCGAGATCACCGCGTAGCCGCGAGCTACCGGGGGAACCGTCCGCCGAAAGCTCCCTTAAGCTTCGGTTAAGGTTCCTTCACGGAACCCCCTCCCACCTAGAATGGGGACGTCACCGCATGAAGGAGGCCCCCATGACCCGTCCTCGCACCCGCATCCGTCTCCGCATCGTCGCCGCCTGCGCGGCGGCGCTCACCCTGACGGCACCGCTTTCCGGATGCCTCGTGACCGACAACGGCACCGATGTCGGCGACCTGCGCGGCGGGTCCGCCCAGCAGGCGCTCGACGACGCGGCGAACGCCGTGGACGATGCGCGCCAGGATGTCGCCGACGCGTTCGACCGGGCACAGGAGGAGGTCGGCGGCTCGTTCGGCGAGGTGGGGGACGACCTCACGTCCATGTTCGAGAAGCTCGAGGGGTCGCTGGACTCCCTCTCCCAGGCGCCGGAGATCCTGGACGAGGCGTTCGGCAGCGGCAAGGCGCTCTCCGCGGCCGAACGCGTCGTGATCGAGGACGCGCACGGCGGCGGGACGTTGGCCGAGTACTCCGGATCCGAGCAGCTCGCGCAGGTCGCGGAGACGTTCGCGGCGTTCTCGTACGACAGCTGGAAGATCGTGCCCACCAACCCCGGGGACCCCGAGTTCACGCTGCGCCTTTGGCAGCGCGAGACCCGGAAAGCCGGTCAGAGCGCAGAGGACCTGCAGGTCTACGAGGCGCTCGCCATCACCTGCTACCGCGATTCGAACGTGGTCGAGCTCAGCGTGCCCCCGGTCGGCCTCACGATGGACCTCGAGCTCACCGACGCGGACATCGCCGCGCTGCGCGCCCTCGCCTGACGGCGTCGCCGGAAGGACCCCGCCGACCGGGCAACCGTACGGAGGCGGAACGGGACGGGGCCCACGCTCCAGCCGGCGGGCGCCCGGATACAGGGACGGGCCCGCGGGCGGGACTCACGCTCCAGCCGGCAGGCATCCGGGCACAGGGGCGGGCCCACCCCCTCGCCGGCAGGCATCCGGATACGGAAGCGGCCCCCGCGCGCCAGGCGCAAGGGCCGCTTCAGCATGGTGACGCGGTCCGTCTCGACCCCGTCCCCAAACGTTCCGAAGACGCCGGGAGCCTACATCAGACGCAGGCCGACCTCCTTGAGCTGGGCCATGGAGACCTCGCTCGGCGCCGCGGACATGAGGTCGGAGCCGGAGCTCGTCTTGGGGAACGCCATGACGTCGCGGATGGAGTCCGCGCCGGCGAGCAGCATGCACACGCGGTCGAGACCGAGCGCGAAGCCGCCCATCGGGGGCGCGCCGAACTCGAGCGCGTCCATGAGGAAGCCGAACTGCGCGCGGGCGCGCTCCTCGGTGAAGCCCATGAACTCGAGCATCTTGAGCTGCAGCGCGGAATCGTGGATGCGCATGCCGCCGCCGCCCGCCTCGAAGCCGTCCATGACGAAGTCGTAGGTGCAGCTGCCCATGGCGAGCGGGTCGGTCTCCAGCAGGTCGAGCTCGTCGACGTGCGGCAGGGTGAACGGCTGGTGCTCGGCCTCGTAGCGCTTGGCCTCGTCATCCCAGTGGAACAGCGGGAAGTCCACGACCCACAGGAAGTCGTGGCCCTCGCGCGGCACGTCGAGGGCGTCGGCCATGTGGCAGCGCATGCCGCCCAGGATCTCGTCGGAGGCCAGGCGCGGGCCGGCGGCGAACATCACCAGGTCGCCCGGCTCGACGTCGCAGCGGCGGCGCAGCTCGGCCATCTCCTCGTCGGAGAAGAACTTGACGATGGGGCTGTTGATGGAGCCGTCCTCGCGGAACGCGATCCACGCCAGGCCCTTGGCGCCGAAGGTCTCGGCCACCTTGGCGAGCTTGTCGATCTGGGCGCGCGGCCAGGTGCCGGCGCCCTTGGCGTTGATCGCCTTGACGACCTCGCCCCCGGTGTTGGCGGCGCTCGAGAAGACCTTGAACTTGGACCCCGCGAACACGTCGGTGAGGTCGACGAGCGTCATGCCGTAGCGGGTATCGGGCTTGTCGGTGCCGTAGGTGTCCATGGCGTCCCAGAAGGACAGGCGGCGCAGCGGCGTGGGCATCTCGACCCCCACCTGGGCGAACGCGGCGGACAGCACGTCCTCGAGCGCGCCCATCACGTCGTCCTGCTCGACGAAGCTCATCTCGATGTCCACCTGCGTGAACTCGGGCTGGCGGTCGGCGCGCAGGTCCTCGTCGCGGAAGCACTTGGCGACCTGGTAGTAACGCTCGACGCCGCCCACCATGAGCAGCTGCTTCAGCAGCTGCGGGGACTGCGGCAGGGCGTAGAAGCTGCCCGGCTGCAGGCGGGAGGGGACGATGAAGTCGCGCGCGCCCTCGGGCGTGGACTTGAACAGCGCCGGGGTCTCGACCTCCATGAAGGCGCGGTCGTGCAGCGCGGTGCGGATGGCGAAGGTGAAGTCGGAGCGCAGCTTCATGTTGGCCATCATCTCGGGACGGCGCAGGTCGAGGTAGCGGTAGCGCAGGCGCGTGTCCTCGGAGGTCTCGATACCGTCCTCGATCTGGAACGGCGGGGTCTTGGAGCGCCCGAGCACCTCGACCCGGTCGGTCAGGACCTCGATCTCGCCGGTCGGCAGCTTGGGGTTCACGGTGTCGGCATCGCGGGCGATGACGGTGCCGTGCACGAGGATCGGCCACTCCGGGCGCATGGTCTCGGCGGTGTGGAACGCCTCGCCGGCCGCGTGCTCGGGGTCGAAGGTGCACTGCGTGATGCCCTCGCGGTCGCGCAGGTCGCAGAAGATCAGCCCGCCGTGGTCGCGGCGTCGGCTGACCCAACCGGTGAGCGTGACCTCCTCGCCGATGTGCTCGGCGCGCAGCTCACCGCAGGTGCGGGTATGCATGGAATGAATGTCGGCGGGGTTTTGCGTGTGGTCGTGTGCCACGGAAATCCTCCTTTTTGATCTGTGTCGCCCCGTGCCGGTACGGGCGACGTCGTACAGATTCCCGAGCGTGCGTAGACAGCGCATCTCGGGTTTTGCCGCAATACCCCTATAGGGAGCGCGGCTGCATTAGCATACCGGAAATGCCGTGCGGCGCCACGAAAAAGCACGGGTTCTTGCGACTCTTAACAAAGGGGAAGCATTGGCCCGCGCCGGCAGCGACACGCGGCGCAGGCGGGTCTCTCCTTCCCCCGAACCTGCATACAGGTATGCGCAGACGAAGACCCGCATTATTTCAATTAACAAAACCATAGATAATCAAGAATGAATCACCCCGCGTGCGGACGCGGACGCGGGCGCGGGTGTGCCAAACCGTGTACATACGTAAGCTCTGACCTGCAAGTTTCGCCGTGCATCCCGTCAAAAGAACACCCCGGACGACGCTCCCGGCAAAACGAACATCTATCAAAAACTGAATCATATCCGCCCATTATCGTATTGGAATGTATATTTCTATCCTGTTGCATGCATATTTACGCTTGCACATGCACATCAGCAAGTATTAGGATGTGCCACATTCGCAACGAAGCACCCTGTGGAAGGAGCTCTTTTATGAATATCACCCGTAGGCAGTTCGTCCCCCTGGCGGCCGGTGCCGCCGCTGCCATGTTCGGCCTTGCTGGTTGCGGCAGCGAGCCCGCGACCACGGGCAGCGCCCCCGCCGATAACGCCGGCTCCGCCGAGGCCACGTCCGACGGCGAGCTCACCCTGCTGACCGCCGGCACGCTCACGTTTGCCACCTCGCCCGACTACCCGCCGTTCGAGAACCTCGTCGACGGTGAGTACGTCGGCCTCGACATGGATCTTGGCCGCGCGATCGCCGACTATCTCGGCCTCGAGTGCGAGTACACCAACATCGACTTCGACGGCATCGTCCCGGCGATCGTCGCGGGCGGCCAGGCCGACGCCGGCCTGTCGGGCATCTCCATCACCCCGGAGCGCGAGGACCAGGTCGATTTCTCCGAGCCCTACTATATCGACAACCAGGCCGTCGCCGTCATGAGCGACAACACCGCCATCACCGAGGACAACGCCACCGAGGCCTTGAACTCCGAGAACGTGACCATCGCCGTCCAGAGCGGCTCCACCGGCGCCGACCACGCCGCCGAGTTCTTCCCCAACGCCGAGCAGCTGCCGTTCCCTAACTTCACCGACGCCTTCGCCGCCGTCCAGGCCGGCCAGGCCGACGCGGTGTGCGGCAACAGCGCCGTCGTCGAGCAGATGCTCGCCGGCGCCTACTCGGACGAGCACGTCGTCTACTCCTCCGCCACCGGCGAGGAGTACGCCATCGCGGTCTCCAAGGACAACCCCGACCTGCTCGCCGCCATCAACGAAGCGATCGCGGCGCTCCAGGAGGACGGCACCATCGATGAGCTTATCGCTGCCAACATGGGCTAAGCATCTCGCCGAACCCGTCTCATAACCGACTGTACGCATTCGCGACCCCTCCGCTCGCTGGAGGGGCCGCGATTCCCGTTTGAAAAGCGAGGCAAAACCGTGGACACTCCGCGACTATCCCTCCATCGCCTGTTGAGCGCGCTTACGGCGTGCCTGCTCGTCTGCATCTGCGCGCTGGCCATCGCCACGCCGGCATCCGCTATGGAGGCGGTGCGCTGCACCGGCCGTCCCAACTCCGAGGACGATCCCACCGTCATCATGGGCGCCACGCAGTCGCGCATCACCTTCCAGGCGTCCATCGCCGAGGGCGAGGGCGTGACGCAGCTCACCCTGCACATCCCCGACGGGACCGAGTTCAACACCGAGGATTTGGCGGTCACGCTGCTCACCGGGGACGACCTCATGACGCGCAACGAGGTCGCCTACACCGAGACGGTCGACGGCCAGAACCTCACGCTCGCCTTCGACGAGCCGATCGTGCAGGCGGGCCACTTAAACGTCATCGTCTACGACGTGTACTTCCCCACTGCCGGCGGCGACATGCAGGTCGAGGCCACCTACTCCACCGCGGACGACACGAAGGACGCCGCCATCGCCGACATCCCCGTCATCCCGGTCCAGGGCATCTCGACCACCGAGGCGATCTCGCAATGGCTTGAGGGGCAGGCATGGGTCCAGGCGTGGAACTCCAACCGCTTCCTGCGCCTGTTCTTTGACCCAACGCTGCTCGTGACGAGCTTCCCGGTGGTTCTGTCGGGCTTCTTCATGTCCATCGCGATCGTCGCCGTGTCGTTCCCGCTCGCCATCCCCTTCGCGCTCGTCTTGGCGTTCATGCGCCTCTCCAAGTTCCCGGTGTGGCGCGGCATCGCCACGGTCTACGTGAACCTCGTGCGCGGAACGCCGCTGTTCCTGCAGATCTATGTCGCGTTTTTCGGTCTGCCTATGGCGGGCATCAACATTCCCAACTTCCCGCTCGGCGTCATCGTCATGATGCTCAACTCGAGCGCCTACATGTGCGAGATCTTCCGCGCGGGCATCCTGTCCATCAACAAGGGCCAGTCCGAGGCGGCGCGCTCGCTGGGCATGAACCGCCTGCAGACGATGCTCTATGTTGTGCTCCCGCAGATGTTCCGCATCGTGATCCCCAACCTCACCAACGAGTTCATCACACTGTACAAGGACACGTCGCTGCTCGCCGCGGTGGGCATCATGGAGCTCGTCATGTACGCGCGCACCATCGTGGCGTCCACCGGCTCCATCACCCCCTACATCGTGGCTGCCGTGTTCTACCTCGTGATCACCCTGCCGCTCTCCCGCGTCACCCGCTATCTGGAGGAGCGCACGCGCCGCGGCCACGCGCACAAGCGCAAGAGCGCCTCGGAATCCGAACCGACCAAGGAGGCGCAGCATGCCTGATATGGAAAACGCGGTCGCGGCGATCGCTGGCGCCAAGCCGTCCGATAGCGATCCCATCAGTCGCATCGTCGACCTGCATAAGAGCTTTGGCGACGTCGATGTCCTACGCGGCATCTCGCTCGACATTCGCCGCGGCGAGGTGGTTGTCGTGCTCGGCCCGTCCGGATCGGGCAAGTCGACCATGCTGCGCTGCCTGAACCGCCTCGAGGAGCCCACAAGCGGCCAGATCATCTTCGAGGGCGAGGACATCACCGCGCCCAAGGTGAATGTCAACAAGGTGCGCGAGCGCATGGGCATGGTGTTCCAGCAGTTCAACCTGTTCCCGCACCTCGACGCCCTGCACAACGTCATGCTCGCCCAGACCAAGGTGCTCAACCGCTCCGACGACGAGGCAAAGCGCATCGCGGCCGAGCAGCTCGCGCGCGTGGGCCTTGCCGAACGCGCCGATTACTATCCCGATGAGCTGTCCGGTGGCCAGCAGCAGCGCGTCGCCATCGCGCGCGCCCTGGCCATGGACCCGCATGTCATGCTGTTCGACGAGGCGACGAGCGCGCTCGACCCCGAGCTGGTGCGCGGCGTCCTCGACGTCATGCGCGAGCTCGCGCGCGGCGGCATGACCATGGTCGTGGTCACGCACGAGATGGGTTTCGCGCGCGACGTGGCGGACCGCGTCATCTTCATGGACGGCGGCGTCATCGTGGAACAGGGCACGCCCGACGAGGTGTTCAACCACCCCAAGAGCGAGCGCACCCGCGCCTTTTTGGGCGAGGTTTCGCTCAAGTAGCCACGATTCCCGCGACTCCGAATGCACCGAGGGCCGGGCGGCGGATAGGCCGTCCGGCCCTCGTGTTATGTCGGGACGCAAGGGCAGGCGGCGGGAAAGACGCGGCAAGATGTGCTCCGCTCGCGCAAGAGGTGCGCCTCACGGCCCCGGGCGCGTGCGCGCCCCCATTCGATGCACCGCTCATGCATGAAATACACCCTGCACGGCATCTTGGACTTCTGGACTCAAAACTACATGCATAGCCCTAGGGCGCGATTTTTAGGTGCCCCTTCGTACATGAGGAAATACCCACCGATAAAGCCCCAGTTGAGTCCTGCGGCTTTATCAGCGGGTATTTCCCTAGCTACAAGATGGCACCGAAAAACTGCACCCCAGAAAATACTATTCGTCTGGCATCATTTTCTCGAGCGAATTTTGATTCATGGGCACCCCAAACGACCGACGACAATATGCACGTCCGCTTCAAGCCACTCATCAGCCGGTGTTCTGAAGGCCGGCGGAAACACCCGTGACGGTCGCAAGGATCAGGCTCAGGTACTTGGCGCGCGCCTCCTCGGACAGCCCATCGCCCTCGTCGCGCACGATGCGCAGGGCGCGCACCTGCGCGAGCGACAGCACGTCCACGTACGGATCGCGCACGCGCACGGCGCGGCCGAGCACACGCCGGTGCTCGAGCGGCCATTCGTCACCCACGATGGCAAGCACCCAGCGGCGCGTGAGCTGCATCTCGTCATACACCGCGTGCGCCAGGTCGGAACGGTCGCCCAGCGCCAGGTACATCTTGGCGATACGCGTATCGGTCTTGGCGATGGACATCTCCACGTTGTCGATGAACGTCGAGAACAGCGGCCACTCGCGATAGGCGCTTCGCAGCGTTTCCACGTCGCCAAACGCCTCACAGGCGCTGCCCAGGCCGTACCATGCAGCCAGGTTGATGCGCGCCTGGCTCCAGCTGAACACCCAGGGAATGGTACGCAGATCGTCAAGTGACTGCGCGCCGAGGCCGCGCTTTGCCGGACGCGAGCCGATGGGCAGAAGGCCCACTTCGGCCAGAGGCGTCACCACCGAGAACCACGGGGCAAAGTCGGGCGTGCCCAGCAGCGCAAGGTAGCGCTCGTGCGACACGCGGTCGAGCTCGCGCGCCATGTCAAGGTAGCGCTCGGTCATCTCGGTGTTGGCCCGCTCCACCGACGGCGCGGAATTGAGCAGCGTCGCCGCCGCAACGTTCTCCACGTGGCGCTGGGCGAGCACCGGATTGCCGTAGCGCGCGAAGATGACCTCGCCTTGCTCGGTCACCTTGAAGAAGCAACGCACCGAGCCCGCCGGCTGGGCGAGCACCGCACGGTTGGCCGGTCCGCCGCCGCGGCCTACCGCACCGCCGCGGCCGTGCATGAGCACGAGGTCGATATCGTGCTTCTCCGCCCATGCGGCAATGCGCTTCTGCGCAAAGTGCAGGGCGAGCGTGGCGGTCGTGGGGCCGGCGTCCTTGGCCGAATCCGAGTAGCCGAGCATGACCTCCATCCTGCGCCCCGTCTGCGCCAGGCGGGCCTGGACCGCCGGCAGCTCGAGCATGTCATCGAGCACATCGACACAGTGCTCGAGGTCCTCCAGCTGCTCAAACAGCGGGATGACATCGAGTGCCGGCACGTCCGACGCGTGCGCGAACGCCAGGTTCGCGAGCTCGTAGACGTCGGCCACGTTCTGCGCGGACTTGGTAAACGAGATGATGTAGCGGTGCGCCATCTTGGGCGCATAGCGCTTCTGGATTGAGCTGATCGCGCGGAAGGTGTCGAGCACCTCGCGCGTCATGGGCGCCAGGTCGCCGTGGATACCGTGCTCGCGGATGTCCGCAAGCGCGCGGGTGTGCACGAGCGAATGCTGGCGAAACTCCATCTCGACCATATGGAAGCCGAAGGACTCGACCTGCCAGATCAGCGTCTGGACCGGCCCGTACGCCGCGCGCTCGGCACCCGCCGCCGCAAGCGAGCGCTGCACGACGCGCAGGTCGTCCAGCAACTCGTCAGCCGAGGCGTACAGTACGTCCGCGTCGCGCGCGACCGTTCCGTCCAAGCGGTCCGCCATGACAAGCATGACGGCGCGGTGCGGCTCGGACTCCGATATGTCCTTCGCGCGGCTCGTGATGATCTCGCTCATCTCGACCTGATGGTTCCAGAGATTGAGCAGCTCGTCGGACGGTTTGGCGTACCCCGCCTCGAGCGTGAGGTTGCGCCCGACGCGCCGGCACTTGTCCGCAAGCTTCGCGACCATGTGCTTGTAGAACTTCGCGGCAACCTGACGGCTCACCTTGGCGGTAACGTTGGGGTTGCCGTCGCGATCCGACCCAATCCAGCTTCCCGGATGGAAAAACGCCGGGCATACCGGCGGCACGACGCCCGCGCCCTCGCCGAGCACCCAGTCGTCAAAGCGACGGTAGATGCGCGGCACGGTGTCGAACAGCGTATGGTCGAAGATGTCGATGATCGTGTCGGCTTCCTCGACGGGCGTCGGCTTCTTGATGGCCACCGGCGAGGTACGCACGAGGGCATCGATCTCCTGCAGCATATGGCGCTCGTTTTCCACGAGGTCCGACCCGCCGAGTCGCGGGCGCTCGGCAAGCAGCTTGCCGATACGGCGAATCTTGCCTTCCACGGCGCGGCGGCGCGCCTCGGTGGGATGCGCGGTAAATACCGGATGGAACTCGAGCTTGCCCAGCAGCTGCGTGGCGCGGTCGACGCCGACCTCGTCGATCAGCTGCTTGAAGGCGACCGTCAGCTCGTTGGATGGGTCCACGTCCGATTCGATGGACACCAGGCGCTCGCGGTCGTGCAGCGTTTCGACACGGTAGTTTTCCTCGCACAGGTTGGCAAGGTGAAAAAACGACGTGAACGCACGCACGAGCGTCTCGAGCGTCTGGATGGGAAGCTCGTCGACCAGCTCCACGGCGGCGCGAAAGGCGCTGTTGCTGCTGTCGGTGGCGTAGGGCACGCCCTGCTCGTCAACCCGCTCGTTTGCCGCAGCGGTGCCCGGATTGCCCTCGTTGGCGTGGATAGCATGGCGCAGCAGCACGTCAAACAGATCGCAGACCGCGGGATCGTACTCCTTCAGCACACGGCGCTCGAGGCGCAAGATCAGCGCGAGGTTCGCCCGCAGGCTTTCCGGGATCTCGATCTCGGCGAGCGGGCCTGCGGTCATCGCCGTTGCCGTCGCCTCAAGCTCTGCCTTCAGGGACGCACGATCGGTCGCTGGCTGCTCGGTTTCATCCGACATCCGCATACCTCCCCCTCCTCCTGCAAAAGAAGAAACCACCCACCGATGATTCCTGCCTTCTGAAAGAAAGAACACGATAAGAGCACTTGGTCAGTATACGGAAGTCGGACGCGCCGACAACGAGTTTCACAGAGTCAACGCTTTAGCAGACTAAATTGAATTGGAGCGACCGCATCCCTCTTATCTGCAACCCTGGCTCCACTTAGGGATGCGACACCAACTCCCGCCAAGAACGACCGCACCCGAAACAATCGGATGCGGTCGCACATCACACGGAAGAACGGCGCCGTTCAGGCGCGATCCTTATAGCCGGTTAGTTCATACGACGGCGCATGATCCAGACGCCGGCGCCCAAGCAAGCGGCGCTTGCCGTCGCAACGGCCGCCACGGCAGCAAACGAGCTGTCGCCGGTCTTCGGCAGATCGCCGGTCGGCTTCTTGGTGCCAGTCGGCTTCTTGGTGTCGTCGGGACGCTGCGTGGGCTTGTCGGAAGGATCGTCCGTCGGATCCTTGGAAGGATCGGTGCTCGGGTCGGAGGGGTCCGTACCCGGGTCGGTCGCCGGCTCCTCGATCGTGATGATCGCGGGGTCCGAAAGGGTCGTCAGGCCCGCCGCATTGGTGACCTCAACGACATACGTCTTGGCGCCGACCGTATCGGTGTCGACGGCGAGCTGAGCGCTCGTCGCGCCATCGACCGCGGTAAAGGCAGCCAGGTCCTCAACGGACTCGATGGCGCCATCGGCGACGTACCACCGATACGTCAGGGCATCGGAGTCATAGGCCGCCTCGGCGGTGACGGTGAGGTCGTCGGCGGTTGCACCCTGCTCATACGTCGCGGAAGCGGGCTGGGCGGTGATCGTCGGCGCGGACAGCGCGTCGGCATACACGAACGGCTCGACCATGGCGTCGGCATCGGCGTCGTAGTCGCTCGGAACGAAGGGTTCGGTCGTGTCACCGGCAGCAACGTAGTCGCGGATCTCGTCGAGCAGCGTATCGGCCTTCGCATACAGCTGCTCGGTCACAGCCTGGAACGCCTCGTTGGCAAGCGCGGTACGCTCATCGCCCGCGGGCAGCTGCTGCATCGCGGCATCGATCTGCTCCTGCTGATCGATGATGGACTCCTGCAGGACGTCCAGGTAGGCGCGCACGCCCTCCGCAACGGTGCCGCGGTTGGCGTCGGACAGCGTGTTGATGTCCATGAAGACATAATTGAGCACGGTGCCGTCGTAGTCGGTCATACCGTCGGTTTCGGTGTGGGACACGTCGAGCGTCTTGGAATCCGGATAGTACGCCTCGTCGACCTCGGTAAGCAGGGCACCGTACACCGGCAGGAACACGTTGAACTCCGCCGGGGAGGTGGCGATCCACTCGATTGTGGCGATATCGGAGGAGAGGCCCTCGCGAATCTGGAACATATGCGTCTCGGTAGTGCGCTGGCTGCCGACGGCGGCTGAAGCGCCCAGATTAGCGTTCACCGCGGGGCTGTCCGACTGCTCGCCGCGCGCGGCATACGAGCGCAGCGCCGTCATCAGGCTGATCGGCTCGGCAGAATCGCCGGGCTTGAACATGAGCTGCGGGTCGGCAATGCTCTTGACCCTGTCGTTTTCAACCGTATAGTCGGTGCCCTCGACCATATCGACACCGAAGTACAGGCGGCCCTGCACGTAGCGCGGATTCGCCGTGCGGGACTCGCCGTAGCTCTTGGCGACGTTCATCGTGCCGTCGTCGTAGGTCGTGTAGGTGCCGGCCTCCCGGGCGACCTCGACCAGGCGCTCCGAGTGCAGGCACACGGACTCGTCGTCAAGGTCGACCTTGAACTGCAAGCTACCCATGTTGGGATTGCTGGAAAGCACGTCGTCCGGCATAACGATGGCGCACCACTGCGTACCGGAGAGCTGCATGAACACCCAGGTCTCGGCGCTGTCGGCGATGATGATCTGGTTCGCATGGTCCGAGCCGTACTTGTCGACAATCGAACCCAGCAGCTCGACGCCGTCGCGTGCGGACTCGGCCTGACCGAGCACCACGTCGGCGATGTTGAACTCGCCGATGCCCTCGCCACTGTACGGATCGACCACAAGAACAGCGTCGTTGGTATAGGTTGTTTCCGTTGAGGAGAGGGACACGCCGTTTTCGTTTGTGCCCGCCTCGGAATACGGAGCGGGGGTTCCGGTACCGTCCCACTCAGCCGTAGCGTCGCGCACATAGGTGTAGCGATAGGTCGTGCCCTCGAAGGTGTAGTTGAAAGCCGACTCCTCGGAGATATACGTCGGATTCGTCATGGGCTCCTGAACACCGAAGCACTTCGCATAGCGCGTGCCGAAATCCTCGGAACGGCCGACGTGGGTGTCACCTGTCGCCGTCAGGTCGCTGCCCATGTAGATCTGGGTGCAGGCGAGTGCGTCAAGAGGCATCGCCGTCAGCAGTGCTGCAGCGAGCATCCCCCCCCCTGCTACCTTTTGCAACAATCGCCGTACTCTCACATGCGCTCCTTTCCACGCGCCCCGCGGGGCACCCGTTCTTGCCAGCGGTGCAAGCAGGCGCCGTGCATCAGCCAACCATGCAGCGCTCAATATGCGATTCTAGAACTCGTTCGCAGGTGTTTATGCAGACGGTCGGGGTGCGGTATATAAATGGCGCCCTGAAGGTTGCGATGCCACGAGACGGTAAAATGCGAATAAAAAGCAGGTCAACGCTTTAGTCTGATGACTCGCGAAAGCGACTGGCGGATTGTATGCAATATCGCCCATTCAGTTCAGCGCCTATTTATTTTCATTTTGAAGAGCAGCTCATTCATTTTATCCAAGCCATTCGGCTCGGATAAAGCCCGCGAACGCACCCACCGCGCATCGCAAAAAGCAGCGGCCCGCATCACCAGATACGGGCCGTCGAACGGTCTATGCACAACGAAGCCACCCTTGGGCATCGGGCTTACGAGAGCAGGCGGCGCACCGCCTCGACGATCGCGCTGCGGTCGACAAGCTCCTCGTCGTGGCTCACCATGTCGCGGACTTTGACCTTGCCGGCCGCGAGCTCGTCGCCGCCGATGACGGCGATGAGCGCCGCGCCCAGCTTGTCGGCCTGCTTGAACTGGCTCTTCAGCGAGCGCCCCTGGTAATCGGCCTCGGTGCGCAGGCCGGCCGCGCGCAGCTCCGCGCACAGCGCGAAGACCTCCCCGCGCAGCTCCGCCCCCGCGTTGGCGACGTAGATGCACGACGGCGCGTCCGACGCCGGGTCGACGCCGAACGCCTCGAGCGCGAGCATGGCGCGCTCGAAGCCCACCGCGAAGCCGACGCCGGGGGTGGGCTTGCCGCCCTCGAGCTCGACCAGCCCGTCGTAGCGCCCGCCGCCGCCGATCGAGCCCACGCCGGCGCCCGGGGCCTCGACCTCGAACACCGTGCGGGTGTAGTAGTCCAGGCCGCGCACGAGGGTGGGGTCCTCGACGTACGCGATCCCCGCCGCGTCGAGGTAGCGCTTGACCTGCTCGTAGTGGTCGCGGCACTCGTCGCACAGGTTGTCCCGCATGAGCGGGGCGCCCTGCATGACCTCGTGGCAGCGCTCGTTCTTGCAGTCGAAGGCGCGCAGCGGGTTGATCTCGGCGCGCTCGCGGCACTCGTCGCACATCTCGTCGGCATGGTCGAGGATGAACGAGCGCACGGCGTCGCGGTAGGCGGGCCGGCACGCCGGGTCGCCCATCGAGTTGATGAGCAGACGCAGGCGGGACAGGTCGAAGCCCAGGCGGCGGTAGAACTCCATGAGCATGATGATGCACTCGGCGTCGGCGGCCGGGTCGGGCGCGCCGAGCCACTCGATGCCCACCTGGTGGAACTGGCGCAGACGGCCCTTCTGCGGGCGCTCGCCGCGGAACATCGCCTCGGCGTAGTACGCCTTGAACGGGGTGGCTCCCTGCGGGACCAGGTTGTTCTCCACCACCGCGCGCACCACGCCGGCCGTGCCCTCGGGGCGCAGGGCGAGCCGCTGCTTGGCCTTGAGCTTGGCGTCGGTCCCGTCCTCGAGCACGCGGGCGAAGTTCGCACCCGAGAACACGCGGAACATCTCCTTGCGCACCACGTCGGTCGAGGTGCCGATGCCGTGGACGAAGACGTCGAGCTGCTCGATGGCCGGCGTCTCGATCGCGTCGAAGCCGTACGGCTCGAACACCTCGGCGGCCACGCGCTGCATGCGCTGCCACGCGCGCATGTCGCGCCCGATGAGGTCGCGGGTTCCCTCGGCTTTCTGTGCTTGCATATCGTCTCCTGTCAGGCGGCGCCCGCGCGCGGCGCGCGACGGCGCAGGCCGGTCGTTTGTCGGGCACCCATTATAGACGCGAAGCCGCGGCGGCGCGTCCGACAAGGAAGGGTTCGCTGGGGACGGGTTCGTTTCAACCCATGGGTTCGTTGGGGACGGGTTCGCTTCAACCCCCCACCTGTTTCATCCCCATCCCCGGGCGCGACGGCGGACGCCGCGCGGACCGCGCGCTATCATGGGGCCGCACCGCACGAACCGAACCGATTGGGACGACCATGCACCAGTTCCGCAACGACTACTCCGAGGGCGCCGCGCCCGAGATCCTCGACGCCCTCGTCCGCACCAACGGGGAGCAGACCGTCGGCTACGGCGGCGACCCCCACTGCGCCCGCGCGGCCGGCCTCATCCGCGCCGAGATCGGCCAGGGCGATGCCGACGTGCGGTTCGTCCCCGGCGGCACGGCCGCCAACATCCTCGCCGTCTCCGCGCTGACCGAGGAGTTCGAGGGCCCCATCCTCGCCGCCGACGCGCACCCCACCATCCACGAGACAGGCGCCATCGAAGGCTGCGGGCGCCGCCTGCTCGCGACCGACGACCCGCTCGGGCTGCTCACCCCGGATGCCGCCGAGCGCGCGTGGGCGACCGTCACGGCGAACGGCAGCCACAGCACGCGCCCCGGCATGGTCTACATCTCCGATACCACCGAGCTCGGGCACGTCTGGACGCGCGGGGAGTTCGACGCGATCTGCGACTGGGCGCACGGGCACGGCCTCGCCGTGTACGTGGACGGGGCGCGCATCGCGAGCGCCATGACGGCGGACGGCGCCGACCTCGACATCCGCCACCTCGCCGAGCGGGCGGACGCCTTCACCTTGGGCGGGACCAAGAACGGCATGCTGTTCGGCGAGGCCCTCGTGGTGAGCCCCCGCACCGAGCGGGGGCGGCGCGCCATCGACCGCCTGCCCTACCTCACCAAGCGCGCCGGGGCGCTCATGGCCAAGGGACGTCTCATGGGCGTCATGTACGAGGCCGCCTTCGACCCCGCCAACGCCGACGGGTGCGGCACCCTGCCCTACTGGCGCTACGCCGCCCGCGCGAACGCGGCCTCCGTCCGGCTCGCGCGCGGTCTCGCGGCCGCCGGCTTCGAACCGTTGCTGCAGACCGCCGGCAACCAGCAGTTCTTCTGGGTCGATGCCGAGCAGGGCGCGCACCTCGCCGAGCATCTGGGCGCGGAGCTGATGGAAGCCCGCGATCCCGCGGGCGCAGGGCGCGTGCTCGCGCGCCTCGTCACCAGCTGGGCCGCGACGGACGCCAACGTCGACGAGGCGATCGCCTTCGCGCGCACGCTCGCCTCGTAACCGGCGCCGGGGGCCGTCCCGCCCGTCCGCCCGGCGCCTTTGCGGGGCCCCACGACACGGGGCCGTCCGAGCTGTCGTGCTGACAGCGGGAGCCGTCCCGCCTGTCGCGCCCCCACCTGTCGCGATCCGCCGCGCCCGGCCCGCCGGGACCCGCGGGCCGCCGGCCTTATCGGCGGCGCAGCGCCCTGCGCAGGAAGCCGAAGTGCGTCTCCGAGAGCACGATCGAGCAGAAGATGAACGCGAACCCCGCCACGAGGCGCAGGGTCAGCTGCTCGCCGCCGAGCAGCACCGAGAACAGCACCCCGAAGGGGGACTCGAGCGACAGCAGCAGCGACCCGGTCGACGAGGGGACGTGCGCGAGCCCGATGTTCTGCATGAACAGGCCCACGCAGGTGCACCCCAGCGTGAGGAAGGCCAGCACGCCGACGATCTGCGGCGTGAAGTCGCCCGGGGCGGGCAGGGGCTCGGTGGCGAGCGACAGCGCCGCGGACAGCGCCCCCACCCCGAGGAACATCCAGAACGTGAGCACGTTGACGTCCATGTCGCGCCCGAACTTGGCCGCCGCGGCGATCTGGAGGGCGAAGAACACCGCGCCGCCGAGGGTGAGCAGGTCGCCGAAGCTCATGCTGAAGCTGTCGAGCGCAACCAGCCCGATACCCGCCAGGCACATGAACGCCGCCCCCACGTTGTAGCGCGTGAGGCGCTCCCCGCTCGCGAGATAGCTGATGAAGGGGACGAGCACGCAGTAGGTGCCGGTGAGGAAGGCGTTCTTGCCGGCGGTGGTGTAGCCCAGCCCGACGGTCTGCAGGGTGTAGGCGCCCCACATGAGCACGCCCATCGTGAGCCCCGCGAAGAGGTAGCGCGCATTCAGGTGCGCGAGCACGCGCCGCCGGAACAGGGCGAGCATGATGAGGGCGGACGAGCCGAACCGGCACATGAGGAGGAACGACGGCGGTATCGAGTCGAGCGCGTCCTTCACCACGAAGAACGAGAAGCCCCACATGAGCGCCATCGAGGCGAGGACGGCCTTCCAGAACAGCGGCGAGCGGGCCCCGGCGCCGCGCAGCTCGCCCGGGCCGCGGTCCTCGGGCGGAACCGGGGCGTCGGACCCCCAGCCCTGCTCGGGCGCCCCCGGGGCGGCGGGCTCCTCCTCCGGCGCCCGGAGCCTCCCCTGCCCGGACCGGCGTCCGGCGGCAGCGAGCGGGCCCTCCCCGCAGGAAGGGCCCGATCCCTTGAAATCGATGTCATGTCGTGCAGCGGTCTCCATAGCGCAAGAATGTAGCACGCGCCGCCGGCATCCGTCCATCGGTCGCGAGGCCACGTTTCGCCGCGGTTACGCGGCCCGGGCCCCGCGGTCCCCCGTCTACCTCACCTGCGCCACGTGCACCACGTTCGTCGACGTCACGCCGTCGGAGAACGTGATCGAGGTGTCCGGGTCGCCCACGGTGAGCACCGCTACATCGCCCACGCGCACCACGCCGCGCCGCTTGGCGACCTCGAGCGCCGTCCGGACGACGTAGCGCTTGTCGCCGATCTCCCCCTCGGTCACCGGGTCGACGCCCCAGTAGATCGTCATCTTGCGCGTCGCCGCGTCATGCGGCGTGACGGCGAGGATCGGCAGCATCGGGCGGAAGTTCGACACCAGGCGCGCCGAGCGGCCGGACTCGGTGGGGATGATGATGGCGCGGGCCTTCACGTTGAACGCCGTGCTCACGGCCGCGAGGCCGATGGCGCTGTTGATCGCGCGGATGCCCTTCTCGCTCGTATGGATGTCGAGGCGGTTGTGGTCGGGCATGGTCGCCTCGGCGATCATGGCGATGTTCGCCATCATCTTCACCGCCTCGAGCGGGTACCCGCCCGCCGCCGTCTCACCCGACAGCATCGTGGCGTCGGTCCCGTCGTTGATCGCGTTGGCGACGTCGGTGACCTCGGCGCGCGTCGGGCGCGGGTTGCGGATCATGGAGTCGAGCATCTGCGTGGCCGTGATGACCGGCTTGTACGCCTTGTTGCACTTCTGGATGATCTCCTTCTGGATGGTGGGGCAGACCTCGGGGGCGACCTCGACGCCCAGGTCGCCGCGGGCGACCATGATGCCGTCGGCCTCCTTCAGGATGTCGTCGAAGTGGTAGACCGCAAGCGCGCACTCGATCTTGGGGAAGATGTCCACGTTGGCGCCGCCGTGCTCCGCGCACAGGCGCCTGATCTCCCGCACGCCCTCGGCGTCGCGGATGAACGACGCGGCGATGAAATCGATGCCCTCCTCCAGGCCGAACAGGATGTCCTTGCGGTCCTGCTCGGTGATGGTGGGCAGGGACAGCTTGGCGTTCGGGACGTTCACGCCCTTGCGCTCGCCCAGCTCGCCGCCGTTGTCGACCCGGCAGACCATGTCCTGCCCGTCGATGCTTTTCACCGTGAGGCCGATGAGGCCGTCGTCGATCAGGATGGTGCCGCCCGTATGGACCTCGCGCGGGAGCTCCAGGTGGTCGAGGTAGAAATGCTCGGCTGTGCCCAGCAGGTCCTCGGAGGTGGGCGCGGCGGTGACGGTCACCGTGGAGCCGGCCGCGAGCGTCACCTTCGCATGGCCCTCGAGCAGGCCGGTGCGGATCTCGGGGCCCTTGGTGTCGAGCAGGATGCCCACGGGTACGCCGAGCTCGCGCGAGATGCGCTTCACGCGCTCCATGCGCTCGTGCTGCTCCGCATGGCTGCCGTGGGAGAAGTTGAACCGGGCGACGTTCATGCCGGCGCGGATCATCTCGCGCAGGATGTCGTCATCGTCGCAGGCAGGACCCATGGTGCATACGATCTTGGTGCGTTTGTTCATACGGGGTACCTCCGTCTCTCGGCGCTCGATGCGCTCGCGCGCATCTGACAGGACAGCGCCGATGAGGCGGATACGGCCGTCGGCCCCGGCTCCACTCGGCGCACGAGGAGTCGGGTGCCGGCCCCGGTGCCGCCATGGCCGTGACGGGCGGGCGGGTACCGGGCGGGCGCCGGACCGGGTCGCGGGACACCCGGGGGTGCGGCGCACCGTATCTAGATTATCGCACGCACGAGGGGCCCATCCCGTCGCGCGCGCGGGCGGATTGGAATGTCTGGTAAGCGTAACAGCAGCTCAAAGCTATCAAGCATGACGAAATAGTACCTACCGCCACGCGATGCATGACCGAGGGGACATTCTCGCCCGCGGCGGCGGGACGGCCCCGCGCGCCGCGGGGCCTCCGCGTAGGCGGCTGCCGGCGGGGCGGCCTATCCCGCCGACGCCACCGGCGGGACTCCCCCCGGAAGGACGCCCCTCCCCGCCGGGGAAACGCCGCGGCCGACGGCCGCGCTCCCGCGCATGGCCGTCGGCCGCGAGCCGTTCGGATATGGTCGGGCGCGCCCTCCGGACGGGCGCGCCTGCAGGAACCGCTAGGCGCGGCCCACGGAGCCGAGGTTCTCCATGCGGACCTTGACGATCTTGGTGATCTCGGCCATGCCCGCCTGGCCCGGCTTCTTGGGATCGAAGCAGGCGGGGTTCTCGGCCATGTAGGCCATGAAGCCCTTCGTGAAGGCCTGACGCAGCTCGGTGGCGTAGTTGACCTTGCAGATGCCGTTCTTCACGGCCTCGGCAACCTGCTCGTCGGGCACACCGGAGGTGCCGTGCAGCACGAGCGGCACGTCCACGGCGGCGCGGATCGCCTTCACGACGTCCTGCTCGATGTGGGGCTCGGCGGTGTAGACGCCGTGCGAGGTACCCACGCCGATGGCGAGCGAGGTGCAGCCGGTGCGCTCGACGAACTCGCGGGCCTCGTCCGGGTCGGTGTAGGGGCTCTCGCCCTCGACCTCGACGTCGTCCTCCTTGCCGCCGACCTTGCCGAGCTCGGCCTCCACGGGCACGCCCATGGCGGCGCCGGCGTCGGCGACGAGCTTGGTGAGGGCGATGTTGTCCTCGAAGGTCTCGTGCGAGCCGTCGATCATGACGGAGGTGTAGCCGGTGCGCAGGGCCTTCATGCAGCGATCGTAGCCGTCGCCGTGGTCGAGGTGCAGGGCCACGGGGACGCTCGTGCGCTCGGCGGCGGCCTTGACCATGCCGTAGAAGTAATCGAGGCCGGTCATCTTGATGGTGCCGGAGGTCGTCTGCATGATCACGGGGGACTTGGTCTCCTCCGCGGCGGCGAGGACCGCCATGACGAACTCGAGGTTCTCGACGTTGAAGGCGCCGACGGCGTAGTGGTTCCTCTGCGCGTCGAGCAGCATCTCCTTGGTGGTAACGAGCATCGGTTTCGCTCCCTCCTGCCGAACCCCCTCGGGGACGGCCATGCGGCGCCGCGTCCCTCTGACCGGCGCATTCGTTACCTGTATTGTACGAGATGGAGTGCGGCGGCGTTCCGTGCGCCATAAGCGGCTCCTCCCGGCATGGGAAAGGAAAGGAAACCCCCTTCGGCCGCGTCCGCGCGCCCCGTGGCGAGGCCCCCGTCGCGACACAGGGCGACCCCCTGGCGAACGCATGGGTCATACGGTGCGGCCCCTCGATGAATGCGCGCACCACGCGGTACGGCCCCTCGCCATGCTTTCGAATGGAAAGCATGCGAAAGCGGTTTGTTTACCTGAAAGGAAACGAGCGAAAAGCAGAATCTACACAATTCCGCTCTCCCAGCCGGTCGCTGCCCCTGCCCGCTGCACGCAGCGCAAGCCGAGCCCGCGGCCCCTGTCGCAGCCCTCCGTCCGCCGCACGTCCTACAAGCCGGTCCCGCAGCCACGTCCCGACATCGGGAACCGCCCTTCGGAGTGAACCCGTCGGCATCATCCCGGCATTCGGCTCCCGCTGCCACCCCATCGGCGGCATCCCGGCCTGCGCCCCGCCGCATGCCCGGTCGCATCATCCCCGCGTGCAGTTCCGCATGCAGTTTCGCTGTTACCCGCCCCGCCGGCATCATCCCGACGCGCAATCCTTCCGCAATCATCCCGACATGCAACCCTTCCGCTGTAACATCGTTGGTATCACCCGGCCTGAATACACGAAATCGACGCCTATTTCGTGTCTTTCAGCCGGGTGATACCTTAAGAGTTACAGCATAGTCCGAGGGACGGGAGCTACAATACAACTTAGTCCGATGGATGACCGCATACGGTTACGTTGCCTTCAAAAGGACGTCCCCCTTACTCGCTTCCCGCTTCAGCGGTATGCGCGCAAGGCTCCGGCAGGCAGCCCAGCCACCCCTCGCCCATCCGTTCCGGCTCCTCTCGCCCTGCGTTCTTATGCCGCCGTCCCCTCAGCCCCCGCTCAGCTCACGTCGCGCCCCCACCCTGACCCTCTCCGGCACACCGAAGCTCAGGCACTCGACTACTCGTGACCGAGATCCGACCCTGCGAGCACCTCGAGAACATCGGACACCGTGACCACGGTGAAGCTTATCGCGGCATCGGGATTCGACTTCGCCAGAGCCCGCACGACAGGTACGATTTCAGGCCTCCGCGAGATCCCATATGTCGTGAGCTTCTCTGTGAACCGTTCGGCATCGGTGACGTCGGCATGCGAGAGCCGCATCACCGGCATCCCGTACATGGTGAGTTCTGCCTCACGCTGCCGCTCCATCAGAATCGCCTGACCGGATGTCTTGCCCTTGAGCATTCGCTCGTCGTAATACTTCTGTGCACCGTCGACCTCGCCGAGCACCTTCGTTCCGTCCGTGCGGACCCACACGTGATCGACACGGTAGACGCTGCCGGGACACGATGGCTGAGCGAGCTCGACCTGCAATTCGGGCATGGCGAACCCCTGTGTGACCGCCAGCGCCCGCGCCGCACTCTCAGCCCAGCTCTCGCTGCGCGCATCCGCGTACGACAGAACCCCGCGGGCCCTGCGGCAACCGCGCGCGTGTTTTCCCATCTCGATGAATCGCGAGCGGATCTCACGTCTGCTCAACGTACTTTTCCGCAACAATTCATCGCCGACCGCGAGCGCGTCAGCGAACGACATCGCTCGCATGCAGTCGAACGCCGTACGCACGAGTCCGGTTACACGCAACCCCTCCCGCACCGTGACCTCCCCATCGCCCGGCAACCGATGCCGCATGATGCCCTGATTGCGCGAGGGATGTCCGTCATCGTGCGAAACGGTGTGAATCGTGCCGAGCCTGCCATACGAAACGGGAAGGCCCCAAACGAGCGCCGCGGATTCATGGCAGAACACGAGCTCGGGCCTCCGCCTCTGCAGCGCTCGCATCACATGCAGGTCGCGGGCATCCGGGGTGAGCGCATGCCAGTACTCGGCTCGTGCATACACGCCGCGGTGCGGCCGGACCACAGTCCCCCGTTTCCTGCGTCGCTCAAGGGCGGCGCGCATAGAACGCGACGCAGGCTCCGCGCAGGCCCGCCGGCGTTCGGCCTCGTCAAGTAGAACGGCTACCTTGTTTTCCACCGCGCTGCTCATGTCGCACCCCTCCCCCGAGTCGCACCTGCAGGTGACACAGTACATACCCGGTTTGAGACGCCCCGTTGCATGCTGATGGAAGCGGCATGCGGCCCCGCCGTGGTTGCCGCCATCCCCCTGATCCATCCGGCCGAGATGTCTTATGGTTGCCTGCGCTCATTACCGGCTCAGGCCGACCCTGCGCCGCATCCCGCGCCAACAACCGGCACAGGTACCCCGCCTCTATCTCAGCCGCTCCAGCGGTTCGTGCTGTAACTTTTTTGGTATCACCCGGCCTGAATGCACGGAATCGCCGCCCATTTCGTGCATTCAGGCCGGGTGATACTGATGGTGTTACAGCATAAGCGGCGCTCGCGCGCCCCTCGGCAGCTTATCGGAAGGATGATGCGGACGAGAGAGGCAACGGTGGTCGGAAAAGCCGCCCAGAGCGCGGGCGGATTCCGAACCGAGGGCGCCCCGTCGGGCAGGTCATGTCCGCATGCGGCGCACCGCCTTCGATTCCTTTTGCAAAAGCAAAGGATTCGACTGTCGTTTGCTTGCCGTAAGGAAGTTTGGCGCACAATAGAATCTGCACAAAGGGCGGGACGACCACCGCCTCGAGCACCCTGCGTCCCCATGCGAAACCGAAAGGGGCCCGCCATGGCCGAGACCATCCCGCATTCGTTCGCCGAAGAACGCCGCACCGCCATCATGTCGATGCTCGACCGCACGGCCTCCGTGCAGGTTGCGGAGCTCGCACGGACGTTCAAGGTGTCGGCGGTCACCATCCGCGCCGACCTCGACGCCCTCGAGGCGGACGGCAAGCTGCGCCGCACGCACGGCGGCGCGGTCTCGTTGCACAAGACCCTGACCGTCTCCATCCAGGACAAGCGCGTGAACGTCAACGTCGCGGCCAAGCAGGCGATCGCGCGCGCCGCCATCGAGCTGGTCGAGGACGGGGACGCCCTGCTCGTCGATTCGGGCACGACGGCGCTCGAGTTCGTCCGCATGCTCAGCCAGCGCTCCGGGATCACCGTCATCACCGCCGACGTGACCATCGCCGACTTCATCGACGAGAGCCTGCCCGCGGTCGACGCGATCCTGCTCGGCGGCGCGCTGCGCAAGGGCCATCGGTACACGTACGGGCCCCTCACCATGCGCTCGCTGGAGATCATCCACGCCGACAAGGCGATCATCTGCCCGACCGCCATCGTGAGCGGCTGCGGCCTCATGACGAACTACGCCCAGATGGCCGAGGTCAAAAGCGGCATGATGAACGCCTCGCGGGAACGCATCGTGCTGGCGGACGCAAGCAAGCTCGACGGCCAGGGGCTGTTCCGGTTCGCCTCGATCGCCGACGTGGACACCGTCGTGGTGGACGCGGACCCCGACGGCGTCCTCTCGAACGAGATCGCCTCGCTGCCCGAGGCCTCGCCGCACCCGGCCCTCATCGTCGCATAGCAGCCGCGCCGCCCGCATGCGCCCGCGCGGGCGGCGCGACCGAACGCGCAGGGCGCCTCCGACCGGGACGTCCCGTCGGAGGCGCCCCGCCTCATGACCGTTTGCGCCCCGGCGCCCCTACAGCTCGGAGATCTCCACGGCGCCGTGGATCTCGTCCCAGCTCTCCATGACCAGGTGCCCGGTCTGCGGGTCCATGGCGTTCAGCGTGCCGCAGGTGTTGCCGCAGCGCAGGACCTCCTCCGCATCCGAACCGGCGGCGATGGCGTGGGCGAAGCCCGCGATCGTGGAGTCACCCGAGCCGGTGGCGTTCACCGCGTCGATGCGCGGCGCACGGGCGCGCAGCGTGCGGCCGTCGTGGAAGGCGACCGAGCCGGCGGCGCCCATGCTCACCACGACCCAGTCGATGCCCGCGAAGCGCTCGTCCGCAGCGAGGGTCGCGCGGAGCTCATCGAGGTCATCGGGGCAAAACGAGGTGCCCAGAAGCCCGTTGACCTCGGTCAGGTTGGGCTTCACGAGGGTCGGCTTGACATCGGAGGCGAGCGCGGCGTCGAGCGCGGCGCCCGAGGTGTCGAGCAGGACCGGCACGCCGGCCTCGCGCGCGATGCGGACCAGGTCGGCGTAGCATCCCGCCGGCACGCCCTTGGGCAGGGACCCCGACAGGGTCACGCACGAGGCGCCCGCCACCAGATCGCGGTAGTTGCCCATGAAGGCCCCGAGCTCCTCGGCGCTCACCGTGGGGCCGCTCTCCAGCAGCTCGGTCTGGTTGCCGTCGTGCAGCAGCGCGATGCAGGTGCGGCTCTCCCCCGCGATGGGCGTGAAGCGGCGCGGGATGCCGTCGGCGTCCATCAGGTCGCCCAGGTAGGCACCCGAATGCCCGCCGAGCAGGCCGGTCGCCACGACGTCATCGCCCAGCTGGACGAGGACGCGGCTCACGTTCAGCCCCTTGCCACCGGCGGTCTTCGCCGCCGTCACGCGGTTGACGTCGTCGATCACGAGATGGTCGACCGTGTAGCGGGTATCGATCGAGGGGTTCATGGTGACGGTGAGAATCATGTGCATCCCTTTCTTTGGGCAGGTGACGGCCGCGGACGGGCCGGGGATCCCCGCGCGCGTCGTCCGGCGCTGCTGCAATTGTACCGTTGACGGGTTCGTACGCGGCGGCTCGGCCGCAGGCGGTCCGACCGCGCCCGCAAGCAAACGAAAGCGCCCTGGCCGGCCGCTGAGGCGGGAGCCCCGCCCAGCTCGACACCGACGCGGGCGCCCCGGCAAACCGGTCGCCGGCCGCGGGCGACCGCCAGCCGCGGGCCCCGCCCCCCGAGCCGGCGCCCGCAGCGACCGCGCCGGTCGCCGGCCGCGAGCCCTGCGGCCCCGATACGCGAACCCCCCGCCCCGAGGCCGCCGCATCGCCTCGCACGCGGTATAATGTCCGAAGGATTTTCCCAGCTCACGGTAAAGGAACAACCATGATCAGCACCGCTCCCTTCGGCACCGCCCCCGACGGCTCCGCCGTCACCCGTTTCGAGATCTCCGGCGGCGGCATCGCCGTCCGCATCATGGATTTCGGCGCCACCATCGTGGGGATCGACGTCCCCGATGCGCACGGGGCGAGCGCCGACATCGTCCTCGGGTACCCGACGGTCGACGGCTACGCCGGCGCCAACCCCTCGTGCTACGGCGCCACCATCGGCCCGTCCGCCAACCGCATCGGAGGGGCGCGCCTCACCATCGACGGCACCGAGTGGCGCCTCGCGGCCAACGAGGGCGAGAACAACCTGCACACCGACCTCGACCACGGCCTGCATAAGCGCATGTGGATCGCCGAGGTCGACGAGGAGGCCAACGCCGTCCGCATGACCTGCGCGCTCGCCCACGGCGAGCTCGGCCTGCCCGGCGAGCGCACCTTCTCCGCCGAGTTCTCCGTCAGCCCCCAGGGCGTCTTCACCCTGCGCTACACCTGCGACTCCGATCGCCGCACCTTCGCCAACATGACCAACCACACCTACTTCAACCTGGCGGGGCACGGTGCGGGCAGCGTACGCGACCAGGTCGTGTCCGTCGCGGCGTCGCGCTTCGCGGTGCTCGACGACCACTCCGTCTCCACCGGCGAGCTGCGCGATGTCGCGGGCACCCCGCTCGATTTCCGCACCCCCAAGCCCCTGGGGCGCGACATCGAGTCCGACTACGCCCAGATCCGCATCGCGAACGGCTTCGACCACTGCATGGTCGTCGACGGCTTCTGGCCCTGCGGGCACCTTCGCCCCGCGCTGCACGCGGAGGACCCCGCGAGCGGGCGCACCATGGACATCCGCATCACCGCCCCCGGCGCGCACCTCTACACCGGCAACTTCTGCGACGACGTCCACGCCAAGGACGATGCGACCTACACCGCCAACAGCGGCTTCGCCTTCGAGCCCGAGTACATCCCCAACACGCCGAACATCCCGAGCTTTCCGCAGTGCTTCTGCGGCCCGGACCATCCGTTCGAGAGCGTGATCGAGTACCGTTTCGGCACGATCTAGGAGCACGGACGGGCGAACGCGCTCGAGCACCGACCCCCTATCGGGGCGGGTCGAAACACCAGAAGGAAACAGCAGGAGGCCGGGAATGTCCCCGGCCTCCTGTCATATGCACCTATCGCCGTTCGGGCCGGCCCCTGGGCCGCCCCCCCCGACCACAGGCGGCGAAGCGAGCGCTACGCCTCGTACACGCACGAACCGCCCAGATAGGTGGCGGCGAGCGACATGTCGGGCTCGAGCACGACAAAGTCGGCGGCGCGGCCGGCGCGGATCGAGCCGCAGACGTCCGCGATCTCGTTGGCCTCGGCAGGCGCCTGCGTGGCCATGTAGACGGCCTGCGCCGGCGTGGCGATGCCCCAGTCCACGACGTTCTTGACGGCGTCCTTCATGTTGAGGATGGAGCCCGCCAGCGAGCCGCCGTCCTTCAGGCGCGCGGTGCCGTTGGCGACGACGACCGGCAGCTCGCCCAGGAAGTAGTCGCCGTCGGGCATGCCGCCGGCGCACATGCAGTCGGTGATGAGGCAGGTGTGGTCATGGCCCTTGGCGTTCATGACGATGGCCGCGGCGATGGGGTTCACATGGTGCCCGTCGCAGATCAGCTCGGAGTAGGACTTGTCGCCGGAGTACAGCGCGGCGCCCACCATGCCCGGCTCGCGATGGTGCAGGGGGCTCATGCCGTTGTAGGTGTGGACGAAGACCGTCGCGCCTGCATCGAGGCAGGCGAGCGCGTCGTGCACGCCGGCGTCGGAGTGGCCGAGCGCCACAACGACGCCCATCTCGCGCGCACCGGTGATGAACGCAGGGCTCTCGGGGTACTCCGCGGCGATGGCGATCTTCTTGATGAGGCCGCCCGCGGCCTCCTGCCACGCGCGCAGGGTGTCGATATCCGGCGCGGAGAGGTACGCGGGGTTCTGGGCGCCCTTGTGCTTCTCGGTGAAGAAGGGGCCCTCCAGGAAGATACCCTGGATGCGCGCCATCGGCTCCTCGCCCGGCTCGGCCGCGGCCTCGGCCACGCTCGCGCAGGCGTCCGAGAGCTGCTGGGTGGTGGCGGTGAGCGTCGTGGGGAGCCACGAGGTCACGCCGTTGCGCAGGATGCCGCGCGAGATGGTGCGGACGCTGTCCGCCTTGCAGTCCATGACGTCGCAGTTGTCGAAGCCGTGGATATGGGTGTCCACGAAACCGGGGGCGACCTGCTTGCCGGCGAGGTCGAGGATCTTGCAGTCCGGCTCGTCGGTCACATAGGCGCCGAAGACGCCGTCCTCGACCATGAGGTACCCGCCGTGCGCCACGCGGGTGGGAAGGAAGAAGGTATCGGCCTTGATCGCGTAGGTGCTCATCGAGCTCTCCTTTCTCTCATGAAAAGCGCCCGCCCGCCGCAAGGTCGACGAGGCGGGCGCCGTACATCAGCTCGTCGAGCCGACCTACTCGCCGTAGGGGTGGATGGTCACGCCCTTGACGACGCGGTTCACCGTGCCGGTGGGGCTCGGCGTATCGGGCTTGTTGCCCACGCGCACGGAGTTCAGCAGCGACACGGTCTGGCCGACCATGACGAACGGCAGGGCGAGGTAGCCCTCGGGCAGCGCGTCATACCCCTCGAAGGTGAAAGAGGCGTGATCGAACCCGGTCTCGCCGGCCTGCTGCACGGCGATGGTCTTCATGGCGATGCCGTCGCCGTCGATCTCCTCGAGGATGTCGAGGTCGTACTGACGGGTGTACGCGTCGTTGTTGACGAAGACGAAGACGAGGGTCTTGTCGTCCACAAAGGACTTGGGCCCGTGGCGGTAGCCCATGCTGGTGTCCCACGAGGTCGCCACGAGGCCGCGCGCGAGCTCGAGGATCTTGAGCTGGGACTCCTGGGCCAGGCCGCCGAAGGCGCCGGAACCCAGATAGGTCAGGCGGTTGAAGCCGCAGTCGAGGAAATCGGCGATCTCCGCCTCGCGGGCCACGACCTCCTCGCCCATCTTGGCAGCGGTCTCGACCCACGCCGCCTTGTCCTCCTCGGAGGAGCGGTCGAACAGCAGCATCGTGATCAGCGACATGCAGGAGTAGCTGCCCGTCATCGCGAAGCCCTTGTCGTTGGCGCGCGGGATCAGGATGGTGTAGGCGCGCGGGTCGTCGGCGCTCTCGACGGCGAGCTTGCCCTCGGGCGCGCAGGTGATGTTCAGGAACTTGATGTTCTTCACGACCTTGCGGGCGACGTCGACGGCGGCGAGGCTCTCGGGGCTGTTGCCGGAGCGGGCGAAGGAGACGAGCAGGGTCGGGTCGTCCGGGCGCAGGAAGTCCAGCGGGGCCGAGACGATGTCGGTGGTGGCGACCGGCATGAAGTTGAACGCGTCGGTATCGGCGACGCGGCGGAGGTACGGGGCGACGGTGTCGCCGACGTAATCGGAGGTGCCGGCGCCCGCGAAGACGACGGTCACGCGGCCGGCATCCGTGAGGTCGGCCAAGAAGGCCTCGACCGCGTCCTTGTTCTCGCGGTAGATGTTGTAGGCGTCGCGCCACAGCTCGGGCTGCTGCTTGATCTCAGCCGTCGTGATGTCGGCGCCGAGGGCCTTGAGCTCCTCGATATCCTTCTCGAACATTCAAAAACTCCTTTGCATACAGACCGGGATCCATCCTTCCCGGTACCTGATACCCACAGGGGCGCGCCCTGACGGGCGGCCTTGAAGTGCCTGGGCGGGAGCGGGGTCGCGGGCCGGGCGGCCCCATGCCCCGGTCCCGTTCCCGCACAGGCGCTCGCGACGGGTCATTCGTTCCGATAGTGGAAGATCTTGTACTTGAACTGGTCGGCGCGGGCGACGGACAGGGTGTACTCGATGATCTCGTTGCGCATGTCGTAGGTGGTGCGCACGAGCTCCAAGACCGGCGCGCCCTCGCCGATGTCGAGCAGGTGCGCGTCGGCGGGTCGGGCGATGCTCGCGAAGAACTCCTCCTCCGCCACGCGGATCGTCTCATGGAAGTCCCGCTCGATCACGTCGTACAGCGCGCTGTGCTCCAGCATGGGCCGCTTGAGCGACATGAACTTGCGCATAGGCAGGTAGGTCCGCTCGACCATCATGGGCATGTCGTCGGCGCTGCGCAGGCGCTTGAGCTTGTAGAGCTTGTCCCCGATATGGACGCGCAGGCTCTCCGCCAGGTTCTTGTCCGCCTCGATCTCGCAGAACTCGAGGATCGTCGTGGACGGCACGCGTCCCATCTCGCGCATCTGGACGGTGAAGCTATAGGTCTGGGAGAGGTTCGTCGCCTGGACGGACCGGTCCGCGACGAAGGTGCCGCGTCCGTGCTGGCGCACGACCAGGCCGAGGCGTTCCAGCTCCTGCAAGGCGAGGCGTACGGTGGTGCGCGAGATCCCGTAGTGCTTGGACAGCTCGCGCTCGGAGGGCATCAGGTCACCGGGGCGGTATTCGTGTTCGATCTTCTCGGTCAGGATATCGACGAGCTGATCGTAGAGGGGCTGCTTGCGAGCCGCGATGGCCATATGCGCCTCCTTTCCTCGACGGTGCCGATGCCGGGTGCCCCGAGGCAGGGGTCCGACCGGATGGAAGAACGGCCGCGTCCCTCAACGCGTGCGGGTCGCGGCCGTTCAAGAAGCTCTGGTGCGGGTGCGGGATGCGCCGATGCGCACCCCGCACGAGATGTCAGGTCCTTACCAGATGGAGGGCCAGATGCCGCAGCCGGAACCCAGGATGCCGATGACGAGCAGCAGGACGATGCCCTTGATCGGCGTGAAGTTCTTCTTGGCGAACAGGAAGTACAGCAGAAGAACGAGCGCCAGCGGGACGAGCTTCGGCAGGACGGAGTCGAGCGTGGAGGCCACGGAGTAGGAAACCGGGGTCTCGGTAACCTCGCCGTAGGTGACCTGGCTCATGCCGTTGCCGAGATCGACGATACCGGTCTCGACCGCGTTGCCGTCAGCGTCGGAGGCGGTCAGGGCCGCGCCCTCGGTGTCGGTCATCGCGATGGTGCCCGCCTCAGCGGTGTCGGTGTCGACGGCGAGGTCGGCGAAGTTCTCCGCCTCCTCGTTGGACACGACGACGGTGTGGGCCACGAGACCGCGGGTGGTGCCGTTGGGGATCGTGAGGTTGATCTGGGTGGCACCCATGGTGACGGTCAGGCAACCGACGACGAAGACGCCGAGGATGGAGGCCGCACGGGTGAAGGCCTGCATGTTGGCGGTCAGCGCGTCGATGGCGCCGGTGCCGACACGGTAGGACCAGTTCATGAGGCCGAAGCGGCACGCAGCCTGGGCCAGGTTGAAGATCACCAGGAAG